>AMWB02041128.1_pt1 | contig 21289 bp, 20 predicted proteins | sample 200311 | NCBI WGS metagenome assembly AMWB02 (sample SAMN02737377, study PRJNA173069) | bioreactor metagenome | biome: anode biofilm in microbial fuel cells | place: USA: California | collected 2010-12-16 | reverse complement strand
GGTTTGCATGTCACGATCTGTGTTTTTCATTTCATTTTTCATTTTTTATTTCTCTACGCTCTGTTCCCTACGCTCAGTGCATCACCACCATTGTAAAGTTAAACATATTATTGCAGATTCAATATATTTTATCAACACGGCTTGCAATCATGCGCCCACTGAGCATAGGGATACATATCGATAAAAAACAGCCAGGAAGTATCATACGCAGAATGTAAAACATGGTAAGGGGAAAGGTGAAATTCCTGATCTTGAATTAGTTCGGGAAACACCAGGACATTGTAGTTCTGCTGTTCTTCATTGGTCAGGCTTGACTTGACGATCCCAATGGCTTGCGTTTTGTCGATTTGAGCTACCGTTCTTAATTGAATGCTGATAAGGGTGATCAAGACGATCACAGGAAGATACTTTGTTTTAATAAGGTTTGGTCTTTGATATTCAATCTACACAAAATTTTTCACACCCTCAATTATATATCATTCAACACTAAAATCCGGTGCCGTAATTCTGTCGTTCCTGACGGAACTTTATTTGTGTGCTTTGCTTGTTATTCTACAAATATTCTTCTCCTACGGAGAAGGTCTCTTCCGCCAACCACATTATGACCACCTTCTGCCCACCTTCTGCCCACTTTCTGCCCACTTTCTGACCACCTTCTGACCACTTTATGACCACCTTCTGACCACTTTATGACCACTTTATGACAACTTTATGACAACTTTATGCCCAATTGGCCGTCATCTTATCGAAAACAGCAGCGAGTCCTTTTCTTCTTTTAAATACAACGAATTGCGGTTAATGAGCTCGTCGAAATCAACCTTAAAACCATCGAAATCAGGACCGTCGACGCAGCAGAACATGGTTTCGTCGTTAACTTTTACCCGGCAGCCGCCGCACATGCCCGTTCCGTCGATCATGACCGGGTTCAGGCTCACCATGGTCTTGATGTTATATTGTTTGGTGAGTTTGACGATGTTTTTCATCATGATGATCGGACCGATGGCATAAGCCAGCTTGATATCGTAACGCTCATCGAGGTATTTCTTCAGCGGATCGGTGACAAATCCCCGCACGCCATAACTTCCATCATCCGTTGTTACGATCAGCTCATCACTGATCTGCGACATTTCCCGCTCCAGGATGATCAGTTCTTTGTCGCGTGCCCCCATAATGCTGATGACGTAATTACCGGCTTCTTTGAAGGCTTTCGCCACATGATGCAGGATAGCGACGCCAGTTCCACCGCCGATCATGACCACCGTTCCCAGGTTCTCAACCTCCGCTGGTCGTCCCAGCGGGCCAACCACGTCGCGGATCAGGTCTCCTTCCCTCAGTGAGCGCATCAGGGCGGTCGTTTTGCCCACCACCTGGAAGATGATCGTGATGGTGCCGGCAAATTCATCTTTATCAGCCACTGTCAGCGGGATCCGCTCGCCTGTTTCGTTCACCCTGACGATCACGAACTGCCCGGCTTTGACTTTTGCGGCTATTTTCGGCGCATTCAGGTCGAACCGGATGATCGTCCCTTTGGCCATTTCCTGTTTTCTGACTATCTGAAACATTTTCTTGAGTTTTGAGTTCTGGGTGCTGAGTGCTGAGTTTGGAGTTATTGAATTTTGAGTTACGGAGTTGTTTAGTAATTTGGATATCGATATTTTTAGATTTATTTTAAAGTGATGGTTTGAATTATAATGGAGAATTTGGTGATGGTTGTTCCAAATCCGTCCTGAACCCTCATGCGACTTTGGCACTACCACAACTCAATAACTCCAAACTCAATAACTCCAAACTCAGCACTCAGCACTCAGCACTCAGCACTCAATCACCATTCCAATGAGTTTTCCAGCCTGATCTCATAAAGATCATTCTCACTGAGGCCATGCCATTTACAGCCTTTTTTCGTGCAGATGAAAAAATCGATCAGTTTGGTGCGGGCACTTACGTTGATCATGGCCACAGGTGAGCCGCACTTTTCACAGCTTTTTTCATGCAGGATCAGGCTATGGTTGCAATGCGGGCAGCTCAGATCTTCCACCACTTTATCTTCAGGCAGGAACACCGTGGATTTGGACGAGAAAACATTCAGGTACGGGCTTAAGATCAGAATCCCTTCTTCGCCGTTCCTGATCTTCAGTTTCAGCATGTCCCCATCGATGAGGCTTTTACGGCAATGCGGACAGTAAGTATGCAGGAAAGTCCCGGTTTCGATGATCTCCCGGTGCTCCTCCCGCCGGAGCTGTTCCGCATCCTTGGGTTTTTCTTCTCTCACCGGTTGCTGGTACGAACCTGAATAGCCATATTCCTGGTAGAATTTGCGCAGGGCAATGGAAAGGTCTTCAAATTCAACAAAGTGGTTTTTGCAGCCGCTTCGGGAACAGATACTCACTTTGCCACCCATATCGAGATAGAACGGCACCATGTCGGCGCCACAGGTCATGCATTCGGTCTTTGAGGTGATGTGTTCGTGGCAGTGAGGGCAATGAAATTTTGCAATCTCGTTCTTTGGCAGGTCTATCGTGGCTTTGTAATTGTAGCTTCCATAAATCGAACTCAGCCAGATATCACCAACCTGGCCGTGACATTCGATATTCAGGTGAATGCCCGGAACATTGTCGATGAGTTGTTCCGGGTCCATGAGGGAGCGGCCACATATCGGGCATTTGAGGCGGAGTGACATGAGTTCGTACATACAAAGATCGATTTTGAGGGTTAATTACTTGTACAATGATATGAAAAATTGTACGGATTGTCAAATAATTATATAAAACAAATCCGGAAAGGAAGTGCAATGAAAAGCCGGTAATGGTGCAAAAATTGTTGGATCAAAAGTTTACTACTGCGATCCGCTTTTTCCCATCCATACTGACCGTTAACGGATGCTCAAACCGGACATGCCTGAAATATTTGGTCTGGTTGATCAGTGGCTGATTTTGCAGCACTTCCCAGCGGATATAACTTTTCGAAAGCTCGGGCTGGATGCTGAAATAGCCGACATTCATCGAAACGACATTATGGAAGAAATGCGAGCCTGAAGATGCGTCGAGCGGATAACCTTCCAGGCTGGTCTCGATGATCACCCGTGCGTGGGAGATCTGCGCCCAGTTGACCGGTATGCCGATGAAGCGGTCGCGCGTGCCCCATCGGCCAGGGCCAATCAGGAGGTATTTCTTATTCTCCTCGGCAAACTTCCTGTTCAGTTTTTCAATCTCATAGGTCATTTGAACCGTATCACTCTTGTCAAAGGCATCAATATCGACATAAACCACATCCGAAATATTGTCAATTACACCATTTCCCATACTTTTTTCAGCATACAGGATGATCTTATCACCGGGTATCCGGTCAACATTTACATTATAGTCTACAGCGCTGCCGATCAACGGCTTGATCTGCAGCAGGTAGAATGTTGCGCGGCCCAGCTTATCTTTGGTCAGGTCAACGGCAAACTCGATCTCTACGGGCGAACCCATGGCTTCCTTCACAACATCGAGCACCACTTCAATGGTTTGGGCCAGCGGGATATAATTATATTTCAGAATATTGGCAAAATTGATAATCCTGGGTCCCTGGTGCGTGAGGCCTGGAATGATCACCTGGTTGTCGGCATCAAAGACCGACGCACAATGCTTCAGGTTGCCTTGCAGTTCCATTTCATATACATCAAGCTTGGCCAGTCCGGCAGTATCACCTTCCAGCAGGTTGATCTCTTTTTTATTCAAGTCAACCGCATAGAATTCGACCTGGGTGTTTAATGATTGGTCCTTGGGGGTAAGAATTTCCGTTGCCGGGTATTTCGGGGAAAAGCGATAGGCTTTTTCCCCGTCGACAACTGATTTGCCAAGACCTACAGCAGCTACGGCAAAACCTTCTTCGGGTTGCATGTGGGCGTAAGGGTAAAAGTTATAGGACTGGGCCACTCCGCTGATGTGAGGGTAAAAGTAGTTATCGAACTGCCGGCCTGCGACTTCCTGGATCACCACCGCCATCTTTTCTTCTTCGATCTTATAATTAACCGCTTCAATATAACCCCGCGCTTCCGGCGAATAGATCGAGGCAAATACCAGCTTGATCGCATCCAGGGCCTGTTTTAAGCGTTCGTTGATGTCGGGGTGGCAGTTGGGAAGGAGGTAGGTCTCAAAAATGCCGGCAAACGGCTGCATCAGCGAATCTTCAAAAATACCTGACGATCTCACTGCAATGGGTTTTGTGATCCGCGTCAGCAAAATCTTCATCCGCTTGACCAGAGTGTCGGTCAGTTTCGCTTCAATGAATTTCTTTTTAATTTCTTCATAATCCATTGTCACAGCAACATATTCACGGAGTTGGTTGCGATCCATGAAATATTCAAATTCCTCGGTCCCGATAACAGAAGTTTTAGGGGCCTGGATTTTGATCATCGGGATTTGCTGTGAAAAATCGAAATTGTAGATAAGGGTGTTGATAAAAGCAAGACCGCGTCCTTTGCCGCCCAGGTAGCCATCCATCAGGCTGACAATGTTGGTTTCATCCGTCAGCGCGGATTCCTCGAACGGGATGATCTTACCCTGGTTCTGTTCATTTCTGAATTTACTCAGGATTTCGATAAGGTACTCGCGGATCTTAGCTGCATTTTCAAAATCGGTCACCTTTTGCGGGTTCAGGATCTTGGCGGCCTGGATTTCACCGCGAGCTGTAAGCCAGAGAGAAAAATGATCACGTTTGGCGTGATAAAGCAATGATTCGTCGGGGATGACTTTTAATAATCGTTCAAACTCTTTCAGGGTGCGCGCCTCGGCAATTTTTACCCCTTGATCGTTGCGGTAAATGAAATTCCCGAAGCCCAGGAAGTGAGTGATAAAGCTCCTGAAATCCTGGCTCAGGGTTTCGGAATTTTTATTGATAAAAGTACACTTCAACTGGTAAGCAACTTGTGCATTATCATCTTCTGAACTTTGAATGATGATCGGCATGTCCTTATGAAGTTTCCTGGCGTATTCCACCAGGTCGAAACCCGCATGTTCGTCCAGTACTCCCTCTTTTTCAAACTTCACATCCGTGATCATGCAAAGCATGTAATCCTTGTAACGGTCCATGACAGCAACTGCTTCTTCATATGTCGCTACCATGAGAATCTTTGGTCTTGCCCGTAATCGTAATATTTTATAGAGTTCATCGGTGCTTACATCATCAATGATCCGCTTGGTTTGTTCAAGGACAATGTGATAAAACATGGGCAAATACCGGGAGTAATATTTAGCGGAATCTTCAATCAGCAGGATCACCCTGACCATTCCATACTCAGTATCATTCTCCACATTGATTTTATCTTCGATATGTTTGATCATGGCAAAAAATACCGAAGATTCCCCGTTCCAGATGAAGACTTTGTCGATATGCTCCAGTGCATTTTTATCTTCCGATATCAATGCCATGTCCGCATTATTATTCAAAAGCAGGAAAACCGGAATATAAGGGTAGACTCTTTTCACTTTGGCACTCAGGCCGATGGGCGTACGCTTATCGGCGCCCATCATCATGATGATCAGGTCGAAATGGCGGGTACGTAAAATGTCCATGGCTTCGTCGATGCCCGAAACACCGGTGATTCGTGGAATGGACGTCAGGTTGAGGGTGTGGTATTCGCCGAGCACGTGTTCGGAAAAGCGGCCTTCTTTTTCGATGCTATAGGCATCATACAGGTTGGCAACCAGCAGGATCTCTTTGACCTTGAACGGCATCAGGTCATGGTAAATATCGCGGTCTTCGTTGGTCTTGTTGATGAAGCGCTGAAGAAGCTGGCGGCTTGTCACGGCAGGTTTGAGGGTTTCCTCCCCGGCCGGGGCAGTCCCGGGCGTCTTTGTCTTGATCACGGTTTTTGCCAGGAGGCCATTGATGAAACCGGTGATCATGTTGGCCAGGTTTTCGATCAGGTGTCTTTCTTCCAGCAAAAACGGTCCTTCGTCAAGTTCAGGAAACTCTTTCAGGTAATAGACCTCAATATACCCGATTTTACTATCGATGGTTTCAAACTTCTGCCGTTGCACCCAGCGTGTTGCCTTGAACTCCTGGCTGGCGAATTCCTTGCCTTCAAAAAGAATACGGGCGGCGGTGTACTGCGGGTATTGCCAGGCCGGTGGCAGGATCATGCAGATCTGGCGCAGGGTTTCTTCGATGGATTTGCCTTCTTTGATGATTTGTGTAGTCCGGTTGATCGCGGCAAGTTCTTTAAGCCGTTCAATGTTCTGATCCCTGAGTTGCTGGTAATTTATTGGCTGGTCACCCATATATGATATGCTGTTTGAGACTTTAAAGTTAGGAAAAATTGTTAATGGTCATTAGTCACTGGTCATTGGTCAGTGGTCATTGGTCATTGGTTATAAGTCACTGGTCACTGGTCATTAGTCTTTGGTTATGGTATTTAGATTTATTAAGCTTAAATATTGACAATGAATGGTGAAAATAATTAAAGGTTTTTCAAAAAATTTATTTAGAATTAATTCTATCAAAATGATTTCGAGAATATTATAATCCATAGCTAGTATTACTTTTAAACGACCGGGTATTTTTTCAATAAAATGGTGATAAATAATAAAAAAACCATGGAAATTGAAGATTTAAAAATTTATTCGATGTCACTGGATCTTTCTAATCGCATATGGAAAGATGTCAGAAGTTGGGATTACTTTTCCAAGAATACAATAGGTAAGCAGCTTGTAAGAGCTGCAGATTCAATTGCTGCCAATATCAGTGAAGGGTTTGGTCGATTTCATTTTAAAGAAGAAAAGCAATTTCTTTACTACGCTCGAGGAAGCCTATCAGAAACAAAGACATTTATTACCATAGTGCTAGTAGAAATTTAATTTCCGAATCTCAATTCAATTATTATCACGCAGAAATTAATTTAATAGGACGGAAACTCAATAGTTTTATTAATGCAATTGGAAACCGTCCGGATAATAATAAAGTGGTATGACAATAGAAACCTAATTATTAGCTATTCACAAGACCCGTGACTAATAACTACTGACCAGTGACCAGTGACCGTTGACTACTGACCAGTGACCAATGACCAAACTTATATCACTTCTAAATTACATTTTGCCAAAATAATTTTGTTAATCTTTTCACAGCAGCAAAATTATTTTGACTAATATTGCCTCGCTTTACGAAATTTCTTTAATAACCAAAATATATATTACGATTATGGCAAACAACTATGAAAACCTGGTGAATGAGTTTATGGCAAAGATCATTGCCAAGAACCCGGGTGAAAAAGAATTCCATCAAGCTGTGAAGGAAGTGACAGAATCACTTGTTCCCTTCATCGAAGAAAATCCGAAGTACAAAACTGCCAAAATCCTCGAGCGGCTCGCCGAACCTGAAAGGGTGATCCTGTTCCGCGTTCCATGGGTTGATGACAAAGGTGAAATCCAGATCAACAAAGGATACCGCATTGAAATGAACAGTGCAATAGGTCCTTATAAGGGAGGTCTGCGTTTCCACCCGACGGTGAATCTCGGAATCCTTAAATTTCTGGCCTTTGAACAGGTACTGAAAAACAGCCTGACCACGTTACCGATGGGCGGTGGAAAAGGCGGCTCCGATTTCGATCCGAAAGGCAAATCAGACAATGAAGTGATGCGCTTCTGCCAGAGCTTTATGACTGAATTACAGCGCCATATAGGACCGGATACTGACGTTCCCGCCGGTGATATCGGTGTTGGCGGACGTGAAATCGGTTTCCTTTTCGGCCAGTATAAAAGGTTAAGAAATGAATTTACCGGTGTATTAACCGGCAAAGGACTGGAGTGGGGTGGAAGCCTTATCCGTCCGGAAGCTACCGGTTACGGCCAGGTTTATTTTGCTGAAGAAATGCTGAAAACCCGTGGTGACTCGATGAAAGGCAAGGTTTGCTGCGTCTCCGGCTCAGGTAATGTTGCCCAGTATGCTACCGAGAAAGCTACCCAGCTTGGCGCTAAGGTGGTTACCCTGTCCGATTCCAACGGCTTCATTCATGATCCTGACGGTATCACCCCAGAAAAACTGCAATTCGCCATGTACCTGAAAAACGTCAAACGTGGACGTATCCAGGAATATGCACAGAAATACGGTTGTGCTTACTATGAGGGAAAACGTCCCTGGATGATCAAGTGTGATGTGGCATTACCGGCAGCAACACAAAACGAAGTGGACGAAACCGATGCCAAAACACTCATTGCCAACGGCTGTTTCGTGGTTTCAGAAGGCGCCAATATGCCTTCAACCCCGGAAGCGATCGAAGTATACCAGAAAGCAAAAATTCTTTACGGACCTGGCAAAGCTGCCAATGCAGGCGGTGTAGCAACTTCCGGCCTTGAAATGAGCCAGAATTCAATGCGCCTGTCCTGGTCACGTGAGGAAGTTGATCAGCGTCTCCACAATATCATGATTAATATTCATGCAAACTGCGTGAAATGGGGCAAAGGCGAAGACGGCTATATTGACTATGTAAAAGGAGCAAATATAGGCGGGTTTGTCAAAGTTGCCGATGCAATGATCGCACAGGGAATCGTGTAGTTGTTGTAAAACTGAACCAAATATATTGAAGGGGCCGCTGAAAAGCAGGCCCTTTTTTATTCTTCGCCGGTGAAAAACCTGATGGTCCTGGTGACGCGGTCAAAGACAAAATACTGGATGAGCACGAAATCTTCTTCCTGATTGACCAGCGCGTAAGCCCGGTCAAGGTCAAAAGGCTCCAGTGCAGCACCGTCTTCCGAATAAACCGGGGCAAATCCTTTTTTATTGAAAATTTTAACCTGGTTTACCTCCCCCTGGCTATCGGTGAGGGTAATGATGGTTTTGGGCACACTGGCCGTGACAGAGTCGATGAATTCTTCCGGGATCAGGTGTTCCATCAAGGATTCAAAGCGCAGATCTTCAAAAGCCGTGAGGAAATTCAACACCCTGATAGTATCATAAGCGGGAACTGCCTGGCCAGTCATTATAGAACGCAATGTAATATTCTGGTTGTCATTGACCTCAAACTGGTAGGCCAGTTGCGGATCAAACGGAAACTCAACTTTTACCGATTTGATTTCATTGATGGGTGTTTTAAATACGGTATAATCGCGCCAATCGGCCTTGACAGTTGAATAGCGGGTAGCGACAAATCCGCGGAATCCCGGTATATGAACAATGAATGGTTCATCTGCACCTTCCATCAGCATAAAGGTACCCTGGTTATCCTGGGTGACATCCCCCACATAATAAACCTTGGTGAGTTTTTCATACGGGAAAAGTTTGATTTTATTAAACAGGTTAATCCGTGGGGTGACCTGGTAGATTTCCACTTTTTTTGCAATTACAGCCATTCGGGTGATCACATTATCACGGGCAACCAGGGGTACCGGTGACCGGACCGACAAATCCTTCAGCGTTTTCAGGAAGGAGCTGATCTTGGCCTGATGAGCGGTGTGTTTTCCATCGACAAGCCAAATGCCTTCAGCAGTCCTTTCAAGCGTAACTTCATTGTTGTTTTTATCGGCCAGGAAAATCTTAGTGATGGAAGCTGTATCCTGAACTGAAAAATCACTGATATCTTTTCTGAGCGTCGTGTATGAATTCGTGACCAATAAGGCTGCTGTTATAAGCACCAATATGAGAACGATAATAAGCGTTATCCGGTTTTTTCTCATCATAAATAAATTAAAAAATTAGTCCTGATTCCCTGTCGTATATTTCCTTTTCCGCAAATAATAACGGATCAATCCATAAACTATAACGAGTAGAACAGGGAAAAATATATTAAAGGACTGCCAGAAAATTTTATGATTGTTCACCCTGGTCATATCCAGTAAACGGAGTTTGACTTCCCGGGACCGGATCGAGATCAGGCCTGATTCATCCAGCAAGTAATCGAGGGCATTTAAAATAAAATCCTTGTTACCAAAAGTTTGCCCGGTATATTGGTCATAACCCAGTGGCATCGGGTATCCCTGTGAAAAATGGAGCTGGTTCCGGATCACATCACCGTCGGAAACTACAATCATTTTCGTTGGTTTGCTTTTAAGCAAGAAGCCGATATCTTTATTGTTCTGGATTTCAGGCGGAAGCCTGTTTTCATAATCTGACCTGAACTCCCCTTCAAGCAGAACCGCCACTGTTTTCTGAGGACCGGAATAGGCTCTTTCGTCAGGTTCCTGTTCCAGGATCGCCAAAGTGATCAGGGCCGGTGTACTGATTGTTCTTGAATAAAGCGAAGTTTTCAGTAGAATGGTCTTTTTCACATCCGGCACCTTGATGGTATCTATGCTGCTGACAAATTCAGTCTTTATGGCGTTTAGATTTTTAACAATAGGATGGTTTTCGGTAGGTGTGATCACCGGGAAATAGTACCATGGAAAGAAATCGATCTTTGGCTGGCTGCCTACCTGGCCGGTTCGCAACGGGATCGGAAGGGCATTCAGGTCCATGATAAGATCGGTATTCAGCCTTACACCATAACGGAAAAGCATGTCTTCCAGGTTTAGATTCTGTGCTATTCCTAGGGTGGTTTCAGCGGCTTCCAGGCTATCCATGGAGGCAAAAACCGGATCGATCATCCAGAGGACTTTACCACCTCTCATGATATATTGATCGATAATGAATTTGTCTTTTTCAGAAAAAGACGAGTCAGGTTTGGCGATGACAATTGCATCGTACTTATTGACGATTCTTGTTTTATCATCGGAGAGACTGTCGCGTTTGGTCAGGCTGCTGAGTTGTCCGCCGATAGAGATCACCCCGACCGTATATTGCTTTGAGAGCGCCTGCCCGATGTCATAAATGTACTTATTTTCAAGTTCTCCATGACCACGGATGAATGCTACCGTAGGCTTATTTACAATGGTCAGGTCGCGGATCGCGCTGGCCAGCCTGAATTCAATGCCCTGGATTGAATTGTTCAGCACTTCTTCAGGAGGAACACCCACCTGGGAAGCCAGTAATTCAACCGGTATTTCATTTGATTTATAATTGGCGATCGCACCCGGGAAGATCATCTGCTGTTCCAGCCCTTCTTTTTTGTTTACCTGCAGGTTGGTGGGCTGTAGCCCTTTTTCAATCAGGAGCTGGTAAGTATCATTGCGTTCCTGTTCGTTATCGCTCCTGGAAGGGTTGATAAATTCGTACTGGATATTTTTATTATAGGCCCTGAATTCATCGAGCATTTCTTTGGTAGCATTGCGCAGGCGCTTGAATCCGGCCGGGAATTCACCTTCCAGGTATATCCTGAAATAAACGATATCGTCGGTTTCTTTTAAAAGCTTTTTGGTCGCCGGAGAAAGCGAATATCTTTTTTCGGAGGTCAGGTCGAAACGGGTAAAAAGGAAGGAACCGATCAGGTTGACCAGGACAATGATGAGGATGCCGGCGATTAGCTCGATCAGGCTATTGCGCCTCAGGTTGCGCTTTTTATTGTTCTTTTTCATGGTCACCATTTCCTCCTTTCAATGGAAAACCTGGATAAAAGAATAAACAGGGCAATGATCCCAAGAAAATAGAGCATATCACGGGTGTCCAGCACGCCGCGGCTCATCGAAATATAATGGTCGTTTATCCCGAGTGATTTGATGAACAGGTCGACTTTTCCAAACAGGTCGAATGAATAAATAAAATCAAAGCCGATGTAAAGGAAACCGCAAAGGAAAACGGCGATGATAAATGAAACGATCTGGTTATCGGTAAGCGTGGAGGCAAACATGCCAACCGCCACAAAGGAAGCGCCGAGGAAAAGCAATCCGATGTATGATCCCCACATCCCGCCCATATCGATATTTCCTTTGGGCAGGCCGAGAAAATAGACAGAAAAGAAGTAAATGAGCGTGGGTAAAAGGGAAAATATCACCAGTATAAAACCGGAAAGGAACTTGGCCATCACTACCCCTAATTCGGAAATTGGTTTGGTCAGGATGAGTTCCATGGTGCCTGCTCTTTTTTCCTCAGCGAACAGCCGCATGGTGATAGCCGGGATCAGGAAAAGAAAGACAAAGGGAGCGATCATGAAAAGCCCTTCCAGGCTGGCATAACCAAAGTCAAGAATGTTGAAATCTCCCTGAAAAACCCATAGAAACAGGCCGTTGATCAGCAGGAATACAATGATAACGATGTAGCCTGTCAGCGAGCTGAGAAAAGAGCTTATTTCTTTCTTTAATAAAGTTAACATTGAAACCTGCAGTAAATAATCGAAATAAAATGGTCGGCAAAGATACCAAATGATTTTTAAAGATGTGCGAATAGCGTTCATTCGTACATCATTATCCTTGACAACGCTGTCAAATTGTTTTATCTTTATCACAATTAACCTTTTGTCTTATCCTAAACCTTCATCTTATGAAAAGAATTTTTACACTAATTACCGTTTTATTTTTGTTTGTCCAGGTTTTCGGGCAAATTCCACCGGCTGATCCTGCCAACCTTTCCGGTAGAACGGGAGGAGGCGAACGAAATTTTTATCTCCCCGATGTGTTTTTAAAAGGGAATTTCATTGAAGTCGGCGTTAGTGATGCCGGTTCATATGGTACTGATGATCTGCCAAATCCTGTATGGGGATATCACAATTATAATCCGGTGACCTGGTATGGAACTTATGGGATAGGTTTCGTTGCAGATTGGGAAATGGACGGTTGGAATACCAGTTCAAATCCTGGTGTAATACCTAATTATTCAGGTGATTATTTTTTACCTGGTAATCCGTGGGAAGGTTTCCTGGTTGAATACACCTATAACGCCGTCGAATATACTGCCAGAAATTGCGGAGCCCTTGATTATTATGGAATAATTCCGACTTCCCTTACCAATACAAGCGCAGGCACGACTCAATCAGCAGTATGGACCGGAACCATGACCGGAGGGGGTCAAAGCCTTCTGGTGAATCAAAGAACCTATTTCAACATCAATGAAGCAAGGTTCTTCATTGAAGTTACCCTGACAAATACCGGCACTCAACCCTTAAACGATGTTGAATATGCCCGTCATGTCGACCCGGATCAGGAACAGAATTTATATGGTGATGATTACTATACCACCAGCAATTATGTCAGCTTTCCTACCGGTGCTGCCGGATTCGCAGAAGTTGTTGCTATTGGCCTCGCCCGCCAGATCCCGATGTCTCTCCGTTTGTACCATACTGATGCAAAAGCTAGCGTAAATCTGAGCGGATTAAGTATTACTTCTCCGGATTTAGTATTGGATGCACCCTATACACCAACACAAGCAGTTCCCTATATGAATGATGTGGGGGTTGGCGTTGCTATTCGATTCGCTACACTCGCTCCGGGTGCATCTAAAACATTCCTTGTTTCCTATGTTTTAAATACCGCGGAAATTGATGATCCGACACCTCCACCAGTTCCTGTTTCAAATTGGGCACTCATCATTGGCCTTATTTTAATCGTGTCTGTTGCTGTTCTTCGCTTCAGGAGAATATAATAATAACATTATTTTAGACGCCATTCATGTAATGCTCCAACGACTAAAGCCGTTGATTCCAAGTACATAACAAGTTGGAACCGACGGCTTTAGTCGTCGGACTACAAAACAATAAAACATCCTGAACTTTTAGGACATTCGCTTTTTGATCAATTGCACTTTGCACTTTAAACTTTGAACTCAACCCTGACCGGGTCATTGATATCCAGTCCCAGCAAACTGGCTGCATTGCCCTGGTTGATCGCGATCTCCAGGTGGCCGGTCGATCCGAAAAGTGCGGCAATTTCACCAATCGGCACATCCTGGTATGCCTGGCTGATTTTTTTAATGGTTTCACCCCTGAATTCCACCGTGAATTTTCTTCCTTTGCCGGTCTTTTCGATCAGTTCACGGGTGATGTTGGTAATCACGTTTTCATACTGATTGATGTAGATCACCACCCCCCGGATGATGTCACCGGAAACTACGGGCAGGAAATGTAACTGCTCTTTCCATTGATGAACGGGTTCTCCCAGGTCTTCAACAGGATTTCCGGCCGCCAGGTGAACAGCAGCCTGAATAAATCGCTCACTTGAGGAAATTTCTTTTAATTCGGTAAAATTACTTGATGAAATGCTGATGATTTTTTCAGGATTATGCCCGAAAATCAATGAAAATATTCCATTATCGGCCCCGATAAAAAACTGCCCATCATACTGAACCGCAAGATGCGGAGTTTTTTCTGATGGTTCGGTCAGCAAAGATATGATATGTACAGTGCCTTTCGGGAAAAAAGGATAGCTGTTCCGGATGATAAAAGAAGCCTGTTTAAGGTTGAAAGGACTGATCCCGTGTGAGATGTCTATAATATTGACAGATGAAAGCCGGCTCAATATCCTGCCTTTTACAGCTGCAAGGAAATAATCCCGCTGTCCCCAGTCGCTAGTCAGAGTTATAATGGACATAAAATATATCGGCTGTTAATAATCCGGATCTTTACGATTCGCTGATACCGTGTAAATCACGGCCAAAATTAACAATTCTTATCAGACAGAGCGCAATTTTTCGTACTTTTGAACTTCCTCAATTTTTAACTGTTTCGTGATCGATGGGCGAAAGGATCTTTTCATTAGATACATACAATCCACTGGATATTTACGGAATTAATGATGTTTATCTGAACCTCATTAAGAAGCAATTTCCCAAATTAAAGATCGTTGCACGCGGTGATATGGTCAAAGCATTCGGGGAGGAAGATGAATTGAATGTTTTTGAAAAGAAATTCTCCCTGATGCTGATCAGTTACGACAAATTCGGGAAAATTACCGAAAGTGATATTTTGCAAATCATGCAGGCGGGCGAAGAAGAAACCAATGGTCTGATCCAGCAGCAACAAGCTGATGATGTCCTTGTTCACGGACGTGATGGCCGGATCGTCAAGGCGCTGACCATTAACCAGCAAAAGCTTGTAGAGAGCTGCAATACCAACGACCTTGTTTTTGCCATTGGACCGGCGGGAACCGGGAAAACCTACACGGCGGTGGCACTCGCCGTCAGGGCTTTAAAAAACAAAGAAGTGCGCCGGATCATCCTGACCCGGCCGGCTGTGGAGGCCGGCGAAAACCTCGGCTTTCTCCCCGGCGATCTGAAAGATAAGCTGGATCCTTACCTTCAGCCGCTGTATGATGCTCTCCGGGATATGTTGCCTACGCAGAAACTGCTTACATATATTGAAGACGGTACAATTGAAGTGGCGCCATTGGCATTTATGCGGGGCCGCACCCTTGATCATGCCTTTGCCATCCTCGATGAAGCGCAAAATACGACGCCCAACCAGCTGAAAATGTTCCTCACGCGCATGGGCAAGTCATCCAAATTCATCGTGACCGGCGACATTACCCAGGTTGATCTTCCAAAAAACCAGGAATCGGGCCTTGTCCAGGCGATGAGCATTTTGAAGGATATCCCAGGTATGGATTTCATTTTTCTGGACCAACGGGATGTGATCCGGCACCGGCTGGTGACCAAAATTATCGAAGCTTACGGAAAAGAAAGAAACATCCAAAAAACAAGTTAATATGCAAAATGTAATTGTCAGAACCGACTACGAGTTTCCCGGACAACTAGGCGTTTACCACGGAAAGGTCAGGGACGTTTATAATATCAACAATGAACTGATGGTGATGGTTGTCACCGACCGCATCTCAGCTTTTGACGTTGTCCTTCCAAAAGGTATTCCGTATAAGGGCCAGGTGCTTAACCAGATTGCCGCCAGGTTCCTGGAAGCTACCCGCGACATCGTCCCGAACTGGATGACCGCCGTACCTGATCCTATGGTCATGGCCGGAAAATTCTGCGAACCTTTTCCGGTCGAGATGATTATCCGTGGTTACCTGACCGGTAGTTCCTGGAGAACTTACAAGAGTGGCGCCCGGTCCATCTGTGGCGTACCGATCCCTGATGGAATGCGCGAACATGAGCGTTTCCCCGAACCAATCGTCACTCCCACAACCAAAGCTAAGGAGGGGCATGATGAAGACATATCCCATGAGGAGATCATCCGCCAGGGATTGGTTTCAGAGCAGGACTATGACCTTCTTGAAAAATATACCCGCCAGCTGTTCCGTCGGGGTTCTGAAATTGCAGCCAAGATGGGACTGATCCTTGTCGATACCAAGTATGAATTCGGTAAAAAAGACGGTCAGATTTACCTCATCGATGAAATCCACACGCCAGACTCTTCAAGATATTTCTATGCCGATGGCTATGAAGAGCGCTTCGCAAAAGGTGAACAGCAAAAGCAGCTTTCCAAGGAATTTGTGAGGGAATGGTTGATGGAAAACGGTTTCCAGGGGAAAGAAGGCCAGCAGGTACCCTTCATGTCGGACGAGTTTGTAGCATCCGTTTCTGAACGTTATATCGAACTGTATGAAGGTATTACCGGCGAGAAATTCATCCGCGCCGACGCGAGCCAGGTGCTGAACCGGGTAGAAAGTAATATCAACAGCTTCCTGAAAAAATAGAAGAATTTGCATCGACGACTAAAGTTGTCGGTTTAATATTCTCCTTCCCCCGACTGGGAGAAGGCTGCGATGGGGGCTAAATTCCGGCGACTAAAGCCGCCGGTTCTGTCAGAGTACTTTTTTAATGGAATAGAGGGGCTTTTTGTTCTGCACCATATAAATCCGGCTCAGGTATTCTCCGATTACCCCTAACGACAATAAAATAAGGCTTGTTGAGAATAACACGGCAACAATCAATGAGGTATAACCCAGGGGAACGTTATGGATGATTTTCCGGTAAATAAAATAGAGGGAAAAGACGAAAAAGATCACGGATGAGATCATCCCACCGTAAACCATGAGTTTTAACGGGGCTGAGGTATAATAAAAAACGATGTTGGCAAACAGTCCCCAAATCTTTCGGCGGGTATATCCGGATGATTTGTATTTTCTTTTATGGTGCTCAACATATACAAAATCAATATAATCGGTATACCAGTGCAGGATTTCATCGATAAAAACAAAATTCTGGTGATGGATAAGTATCTTAACGATCACATTTTTTGATATTAGCCGGAAAGATGATCCGTCTTTGGGTTTTCCAAGGAATCTTGAGACTTTTTTAATTGACCTGCTGCTGATGTTCCGGTATAAAGAATGCTTTTTCTTTCGATATATTCCATAAACCAGTTCGGCGTCTGTTTCTTCAATTTTCCTGATCAGTTTCGGGATTTCTTCGGGCGGACATTGCAAGTCATCATCCAGTGTAATAACATACTGTCCTTTTGCATAAGTGAATCCGCAAAATGTGGCATTATGCTGGCCGAAGTTCTTCGCAAGTCTTACAACGGTGGTGCATTCGGGGTGTTCTGCTTTTATCTTTTTCATAACTTCCCAGCTGTCATCTGTGCTCCCGTCATCCACAAAGATCAATTCAAAACTTTTTCCGATTTCTTCGAAAACGTTGATAAGCCGATCCGTAAGTTCAGGCAATGAAGCTTCGCTGTTAAAGACAGGAACAACTACTGAGAAATCTATATCCACCACAGCATTGATTTTACACAAAAATACGAAAAGCGATTAACAAGACAGATAATCAACACCCACCTTATAAACTAACTTATAACAACCTTATGGTCATTTTATGACCATTTTATGACCACCTCGTGGCTATTTATGCCCTCCCTCACCGTCTTTCCGCGTTACCGGAAGAGGGGTAATCCCGGCCATATCGCCGATGACATTAACCAGTTCCGAACCTGCCGGAACAACAATTTTAGCGTTTTTCGAAAGAGATGATTCAAGTGCTTCAAGCTTTCGCAGCAACTGTGCATTCCCGGTAAAATACTTATCGGCAGCTTCATTGACGAGCTTGATGGCTTCTGCTTCTCCTTCGGCCTGGAGAATCCTCGATTGTTTGATCCCTTCGGCTTCTTTGATCTTGGCTCGTTTTTCGCCATCCGCAACAGTTTCACGGGCAGTAGCGAAATCGATGGCAGCTATCTTTTCATTTTCGGCCTTAACCACTTTGTTCATGGTTTCCTGGACATCTTTTGGCGGATCAATCTCTTTGAGTTCGGTCCTGACGATGTCGATACCCCAGCTATGGGTTTCTTCCATCAATGTTTTATGCAAATCAGCGTTTATTCTTCCCCGCTCACTATTGGCTGACTTAAGGGTAAGCGTGCCGATAATATTACGCAGGGTCGTCCGGGCCAGGTTGACGATCTGCCATTGGTACTTATTCACATTATACTGGGAACTTTTCACGCTTTCCTCATCATCCTTGACTTTGAAATACACCTGTGCGTCGACACGTGCATTCAGGTTATCGTTGGTGATGATCTCCTGCGGCTCAGCGTCTACCATTTGTTCGGTAATGTTGACCTGGTAAAGGCGTTCAATGACCGGTATGATCCAGTTGAAGCCGGGCCGGGCAAAGCGGTTGTATTTACCGAGCCTCTCGACGAGCCCCCGGTGAGTAGGTCTGACGATCCTGATCCCTGCGAAGAAGAGTAAAATCACAAGGATGATTAAAACAATGATTAATGGATTCATAACGCTTTTGGTTTTAAGTTATAGGAAAATAAAATTAAAAAATATTTTGGCAGGATAATTATGGTATTTATACTAACAAGACTTTTATATTAAAACGGAGGTTGCATGTAAAAGCCCTTAATCAGTTCACCCAATTCCAGGTTAATTTTATCATTTAAAATTTGTTTTTGTATCTGGATGACAGCTTGTCGTTCAATAAATCGTTCATTCATGATCAATGTATTGATTTCTGATTCGGACATATTTTGTATTAGACTTAATTGACTCATACATTGCGAAGTAATCATTGGTTTGACTTTTTCATTTCGTGATAAAAGAGCACAATCGGGGTGTAAAAGACCTTTTCCATCGTTGTGGATTGTTGGTAAAACGGTATCGCTGAGTGTTTGTGTTAGTTCACGCTTCGGTAAATCCATTTTTTCCTGTTGCCCGATAGCGGTAGCCATAGCTAAATGGTCCTGTGCAAATGATTTGAAGTTGTTGCTTGTAATGAAAATGATGATCATCAGGTTGAACATCACAGGAAAGAATAATGAACGAAGGCTTCTCATGACATTGATTTTTAGGGATTCATGCCACGAAATAAGTTCTGGTAACTGATTTCCAGCTATAAAGATACAATAAAATAGGGGAAAAATCAAAAAAAAAGAGGCTGCCAGGACTTTAATGACAGCCTCTTTTATTCTACTATTAATGAAAAATTAACTAAGCCTTCTGAAACGAACAACGGCAAAGATCAGGATCAGGCCGATACCGATGAATAACGCCCAGTTGGAAACCGGTACATCCGGGTTGTCTGTCGAGAAACTGCCTGCCTTAATGAATACCCATGAATCTAAAGCGTTATCACCCCTGTCGGCGATTGCGATCTTTATGTGATTGGTCACATCGGGAGTAACTACGGCTGTACCGGAAAATTTCTTGGTCATGCCATCAGCTTCGATATCATAGAACGGTCCGCCGTCATCAAGGTCATTATTGAGGTAATATTGAGGATAGCTGTTCGGAAGGGAGCCGTAAGGATCTCCGTTATTGACATTGTTAATGGCAACCGGTATACTGGTTGACGGGATCAATGCGATGTTGGTTCCATTGATGAAAAATGCAAATACGTCATTATATACTGAATTTACATATTCATTGTATTCATCGGAGGCGAAAACATACTCAATATATACATTATTATCTGTCGGGACGAAATCGAATTCAAGGACAGTCCTGTCTTCGGTTCCGCCACCGACTAAAGCATCCAGATCTGCATCACTACCGGTACCTAGAACTCCTGTGATTCCATCATCAGTATTCGGGCCAGCGGCGTTAAGAGCATAACCCGATGACAGCATGATTCCTTCGTCGACCTGGTCAAGCCCTGCGGCAGTTCCATTGCTGAATGCACCGGCTGAAGCACCACCTGGCCCCTGCGTTCCATAATAGTTCACATTGCTGTAAGAAACTCCGGCTCCGAGGATAGCCTCGACCAAATCAGTTACGGTCACTCCGTTGCCAACTTCCGTAATATTCAACGTTGCTAGTGGCGAGTGCTGCCCTATCTTGTTTGGTCCCGGAACACGCTCCTGGGCATTCAATACGACTGCTGAAAGAAGCAGCACGAACATAAAAAAGAAATTTTTTTTCATAATCTATAATTTTAGGTTTGTTAAATCTTGATGTGTGTAGCAAAGATAGTCCTGAGCAATGATATATGTCAAGAGAATCAGGATTAAAGATGTACGAATAAACTTCCTTCATACATCTTTTTTCAAAAAGATTAAAAATTGTGAACTAAAATGAAAGGGAGAGGAGTAAAATGTTTAAAAACCCTTGTGGGATGTACTGGATTCGAACCAGTGACCTCGTGCGTGTGATCCGCCAATGGCGGACTGAACCAACTGAGTTAACATCCCAGATTGACGAAAAAGTTTAAAAAGATTCCTTCGAATTAGAATAAAGAAATGAAAATCGGGGGATTCGATGGGTTTTCTTTGAGCCAGATATAGTGTAGTAAAGGTATTTTCTGAAAAGTAGATGGCAAGAAAAAAAATAAATTTAAATTGCATGTTATTAAACAAATGAATTTTAATATGAAAAACAAAATCATTTTATTATCTGCAGGCCTGATCTTCATGGCAACTTATTTTATCTCTTGTAAGGCCCTTGATGTGGAAAAGGAATTTTACCTCGAGCATACATTTGATATTTTGGGTGCCGATAAGAATTTTAATATGGATTATTTGATGGATGCAACATCTGAGTCAAATGAGTTCAAAGATTACGTTGACCTGATCAAATCGATTGAGGTACAGGATATATCCTACGAAATTACATATCATAATGGGTCTGAAACACAGCGGATTGATCTTGCTACGCTCACTTATGCAGATGCCAACGGAATTGAACCAGAGACAATTGTGACATTGACCGATCTAAATCTGGCATCATCGGTAGGCAAAATAGTTGAGCAATTAGATGGTCAGGGGCCAGTTGAACTTATACAAAACGAACCTCATGCATTTCTCATTAATCTGACAGGCAGCACAAATGAAACACCTTTGGACTTTAAGATGAAAGTTAAATTTAAAGTGAAAATGATTGCGAATCCTCTCTAAAATCCAAAAAAAAAGCTTTTTTCATTAATGTTAACCTAGCCCGAATCTGATCAATGAGGGGAGGGAGGGAAAGAGGAAAAAAGAAGCTTCGATGATACTGAAATAGTTAAGATTTATAAAGACATCTTTTAAACCCTTGTGGGATGTACTGGATTCGAACCAGTGACCTCGTGCGTGTGAAGCACGCGCTCTGAACCAACTGAGCTAACATCCCATTAA
>AMWB02083352.1_pt1 | contig 21305 bp, 21 predicted proteins | sample 200311 | NCBI WGS metagenome assembly AMWB02 (sample SAMN02737377, study PRJNA173069) | bioreactor metagenome | biome: anode biofilm in microbial fuel cells | place: USA: California | collected 2010-12-16 | reverse complement strand
AGTAGAACGTCGCCGGATTATTTTTCAAAAAGCCCGCGTCAATAATGAATTGATCCGGGCTTTTTTTATTTGAATATTGGATTAAAATTTTTTATCGAAATTAATAAAATTACTTGCATTTTTACTTAAAGGTTGATATAAATATTGAGTTTTTTGGGCGCCCGTAGCTCAGCTGGATAGAGTACTTGACTACGAATCAAGGGGTCGGGCGTTCGAATCGCTCCGGGCGCGCCACAAAAAACAAATAGAGGTTTTCGGGTTTTTCCTGAAAACTTTTTTATTTTGGGTCCGGCGTAATTATGCTTTGTTAAAGGAATACAGAAAATAAAAGGGGTGCGGAAAATTTTTTTTCGCACCCCTTTATGTTTAGGTTGTGGATGGTGTCAACAATGATGTTGGCTTTCTCAATGAGTCCGTTTTCATCGGTGGTGTACTCATCTATCAGGGTCCCCTTGGGTGCTTCCGCATGCCCTACGCGGCGACCGGCTTTGGGGGTGACGTTAAACCGCGTCTCTTTTCCACAGATGGATGTTGATCAAATATACATGGAAATCCTCTGCTCCCAGGATTTTGCATATGGGAACTTACCATAGGGTGTTGGTTCCGCCTGTTCCGGTGGTCTCTAAATAACAGAGATTGGTCAACGGCCTTTTTGAAGCGGTAATTACGCTGTTCAATATATGGTCCCGGTTTTCCATTTGGAATAGGTTAAAATAAAATGATAGATCGGGTGATCAAACGAACCGCCGTCTATAGTGACGCCCAGTTTATCCATATGGGTGAAATCAGACTTGCATAAGTAAGTGGACAAAAAAATAAGAAAAAAAATAATTTTTATTGACACCTGCAAACGCAGGTGATAAATATCGCGATGTTGCTTTTAACGGGACGTAGCGCAGCCTGGTAGCGCACTTGTCTGGGGGACAAGTGGTCGCTGGTTCAAATCCAGTCGTCCCGACCATAATAAAAAAAAGAAGGGTTTTCAGCGGCTTTGCTGAGAGCCTTTTTTTTATGCGAAAACGCTACTGAGTCACGATTCAGAGAGTCTTGAAAACGTCTTTTTTTAATGCCTGAACGCTATAACTCACGCCAAAAATGGGGAGATATCCCTGGCATAATCCTGGATATTTATCGTTGATCACCTCACTTCCCTTTTCATGATGGAACCACTTCATTTAAAAATTTAGAAGTTTCTTTTAAATACCGATAATAGATAGAATAGATAGAAACACCAAACAGGGAGAATGGACGATGACAAATGTGTCTGGCATTGCAAATAACGTCACCGGGATTGATTCCACATTATTTCAACCAAACAATAGAATCGGGAGAAATAAATCGATTTCAAAATATTCAGTGCAGACTGAGATCATACAATTCAGCCTGCAAGTCAGAACAGATAGCCAACACAACATTGAGACCCAGAATGCTCTTACTCATTTTAGCCAACTGGATCCGGATCTTAAATCTTCTTTGATTTATAACAATCATCCTATTTCTGAACTTTCCTCCGAGCAGGCTACCGAGCTTGTCGGTGAAAATGGATATTTTGGAGTGGATAAAACATCCCAACGCATCATTGATTTTGTCATAAAGGGTGCTGGCGGTGATATAGAGCGTTTGAAATCCGGACGGGAAGGCATCCTTAAAGGGTTTAAGGAAGCGGAAAAAGCCTGGGGAGGTAGACTGCCGGAAATATCATATGAAACATTGGCAAAAAGTTTAGAAGCCATTGATGAAAAAATCCGAGAGAACGGTGATTCAGTTGTCGATTTGAGCATTTGAAGATTGCCAACCCAATGAAAAAAAGGTTGATCTTGCTTTTCTGAGCAATGAATGATTATCTCCAAATATGATTGATTTTCAAATCTAAGGTCGCAATTTGCTGTGATGGTTTTTTTAACAAAGAGGAGGTATTTGGATATGTCACAATTCAACAATGTAACAATCACCAAAGAGGCAAACATTTATTTTGATGGCAAAGTTACGAGTAGAACAGTACTTTTCGTTGATGGTTCTAAAAAAACTCTTGGCATCATGCTCCCTGGCGCCTATGATTTTAATACCGATTCGAAAGAGTTGATGGAAATCCTTTCGGGCGACTTAGAAATACAATTGCCTGGGGAAAGTTGGAAAAAGATATCAGGTGGGGAATCTTTTGAAGTGGCGGCAAATTCCAATTTCAAACTGAAGATTCACACTGTAACAGATTACTGTTGCAGCTACCTATAATATATAAAGCCCTTGAGCGCTTAGGAGAATTTACAGCCCGCTCATATTTGGATCGACCTAAACTCCGCGTTTTGGCGACTTTAAAAATGGACATAAAAAAACTTTAATCTTCTGACTTCAAATGAATCTTAAATGGGGGATTTCTTCACTTGGACAGTGCCGGCTATGTCGGGACAAACCTCTTTGGACACAAAAAAAGGCTTTCATGGAAAAACCTTGAAAGCCTTTATCATCGGTGGCTGGCTGACTAGGATTCGAACCTAGATTGACGGAGTCAGAGTCCGTAGTCCTGCCATTGGACGATCAGCCAGCAGAAGAACAACGTCAGGCTATATACAATAAAGAGATGATTGAAGTCAAGAAAATATTCGTTGAAAGTTGAGATTGAATTAGGCTATTGTTTTTTGATTTAATCAATATCAGCGTCAGCAATGGTTAGATTGTTTAGATCTAACGCACCGACTTAAACCAGATCTTGTAATTAATGAAAACATATGAACAACAGCATGGTTAATTGGAGAGACTTAGGCAAAAGCCTGTCGGCTAAAGATAAAAAATTTTCTCATCTTCTTGATGTATTAAAACATGATTCGGGTCTGGCTATTGCATTTTCAGGTGGTGCCGATTCGGCATTTCTGCTTGCGGCAGCGCTTATTGCCGGGGTGAAATCGATATTACCTGTTACCATTGTCTCTGATTTTTTTACGGCTGGAGAAAAAGAGCGGGTGATCCGTTTGGGCCAATACTTGGGTATAGCCCCCATTCTTGTTCCCGTAAATATTCTGGATGATGCCAGGGTGACCCGGAATACGGACAGGCGCTGTTATTATTGTAAATTGTTTTTATTTTCCAGGGTCATGGAGGAGGCAAAGAAACGTGGGATTCGTACCTTGTTGCACGGGGTAAACCTGGACGATTTGCAGGAATTTCGGCCCGGCATTGATGCAGCCCGGGAATTGGGTTTTAAGATGCCTTTGGTGGAGGCTGGTTTCTCAAAAGAGAAAATTCGTGCGTGTTCAAAAATATTGGGGCTTGAGACCTGGGATTTGCCTGCCCAGTCCTGCCTGGCTACCCGTATTCCCCAAGGAGATATCATTACCAAAGAAAAGCTTTTAAAGGTTGAACAGGCGGAAAATTGCCTTCATGAGTTGGATTTCGCCCAGGCCCGGGTTCGATGTCATGGGGATTTGGCTAGAATTGAAGTTGGTCCTGATGAATTACACCGCTTTTGGGAACCAGATGTGAGACAGGAAATAGTCGAGGCGTTTAAACGTGCGGGCTTTTATTTTGTATGTCTTGATTTGGAGGGTTATACCCCGGCGGCCAGCATATAAAGTTAAAGATAAATCGAATCGTCCCCGGCGTCATAAGACTGCCGGGGATGGAATTTTTTGGACGGTACTAACGGGAATGCAGCTCTAGGTCATTGAAGAAATAACCAATTTCAAATGCAGCGGTTTCTGGGGCATCAGAGCCGTGGACAACGTTCTTTTCAATGTCCGTGGCATATTCCTTTCGGATGGTTCCTTCTTCTGCTTCTTTAAAATTTGTGGCGCCCATCAGTTTTCTGTTTTTTGCGATAACATTTTCGCCCTCTAGTACCATTACAACGATGGGGCCCGATGTCATGAAATCAGTCAGACTGTCGAAAAAAGGACGTTCCTTATGGACCGCATAAAACCCCTGGGCCTGGGATTTACTCAGATGGATCATTTTCATGGCTGCGATTTTAATGCCGTTGGTTTCAAAGCGTTTGATGACTTCGCCGATGACGTTTTTTTCTACTCCGTCAGGCTTGATAATGGATAAGGTCCTTTCCACGTATGTTCCCCTTGTAATAATTAATAATAATTTAAAGTTAATGGGTGATTGAACGGGCTTGATAAATATCACAGGAATGTATTATAAGTCAAACCCGATAAACGTTGGAAATTGAAGGGGAAAAACAAACTAATATAACGATGGAACAAAATGCTTAAAATAGGCGTGACAGGATCGGCTGGCTCGGGAAAAAGTCTTGTGTGTGATGGATTTCGGCGTATCGGTCTGATAACCCTGGATTGTGATGAAATTGCAAGGCAGGTGGTGGAGCCGGGGCAGGCTGCCTATAATCAGGTGGTAAAGGCGTTTGGGGCCAAGATTGTGGCCCCGGACCGCACCTTGGATCGCCCGGCCCTGCGACGTATGATTGTAAACACAAAAGGCAGTCGGGAAAAACTTGAATCCATTCTGCATCCTATTATTATCAGCGAAACGGTCAGGTTGATGGATGACGCCGTCCTTTCAAAGCAAAAGTCATGTGCGGTTGAAGTGCCTCTTTTGTTTGAACTTGGCATGGAAGCTCTTTTCGATGTGGTTGTGGTGGTGACAGCTGAGGATAGCACTCTTGTTGATCGGATTGCCGCTCGGGACGGCGTGAATCGGGAAAGTGCCCAAAAGCTTTTGGATATTCAGATGCCCCAGGCTGAAAAGGCTCAAAAGGCGGATTATGTCATTGAAAACAGAGGCGAGCCGGAAGCTGTGTTTAAATCAGTGGACGTTTTGTATCAAAAACTTCTCAATCAGCGCTTGACAAAAAAATAATAATATTTTAATAGGGTTTTAAACTACTGACGTTTCACATTATCTGTCTTTTTTTCCCCCAGGGCTCGGTTGGCCTCCAATTTGTCAAAAAGGCATCCCCAAAAAAATGCATTGTGAATTCATAACACCTTTAACCAAACGGATGGATCAGATCAGGAGATCGAATGAATCTTGTAGAACTCAATAAGATGAAAATCAGTGAGCTCACCAAGCTTGCCAAAAAATACAATATCCAGGGTATTGGCGGCCTTAAGAAGCAGGAACTGATTTTTGCGCTGCTCCAGGCCAATATTGAAGAAAGTGGACAGATTTACGGTGAAGGCACCCTTGAAATCCTTCCGGATGGGTTTGGTTTTTTGAGGGCGCCGGGGTACAATTATCTGCCCGGTCCCGACGATATTTATGTTTCTCCATCCCAGATCAGGCGTTTTAACCTGCGCACCGGAGATACCATTTCCGGCCAGGTCCGCCAGCCAAAGGATTCCGAACGGTATTTTGCCTTGCTGAAAGTGGAAGCCGTTAATTTCATGAATCCTGAAATGGCAGCTGAAACCATTTTATTTGATAATCTTATGCCTTTGTATCCGGATCGTAAAATGAACCTTGAGGCAGAATCTGATAACTATTCCATGCGGGTCATTGATCTGATGTCCCCCATCGGATTCGGCCAGCGCGGTCTTATCGTCTCCCCGCCTAAGGCCGGCAAAACCATGCTGCTCCAGAACATTGCCAATTCAATGATCAAGGCTCACAAAAATATTGTTCCCATGATCCTGCTCATTGATGAACGTCCGGAAGAGGTGACGGATATGTCACGTTCTGTAGATGCGGAAGTGATTTCTTCCACCTTTGACGAGCCTTCCGAGCGACATGTGCAGGTGGCTGAAATGGTAATTGAAAAAGCCAAGAGGATTGTGGAACAGGGCCACGATGTTGTGATTCTCTTAGACAGTATCACACGCCTTGCAAGAGCCTACAATGCGGTGATGCCGCCTTCCGGAAAAATTCTGTCCGGTGGTGTCGATTCCAACGCCCTGGACCGTCCCAAACGTTTTTTCGGTGCCGCCCGAAATATAGAGGAAGGCGGCAGTCTGACAATTATTGCCACTGCGCTTGTTGACACCGGCTCTAGAATGGATGAGGTTATTTTTGAAGAATTCAAAGGAACGGGTAATATGGAGCTTGTGCTTGATCGAAAACTGGCGGACAAGCGTGTGTTTCCTGCCATTGATATGAACCGTTCCGGTACCCGGAAAGAGGAACTTCTCCTTGACCCTGAAGTGTTGAATCGGGTCTGGATTTTGAGAAAATTGCTTTCAAGTTTAAATTCTGTGGATGCAATGCAGTTTCTACTTGAAAAAATGAACGGAACAAAGGATAATAAAGAGTTTCTTGAGATGATGAATTCATAAACAGGAAACTTTTTTTAACTATTACGGTCTTTTATAACGAAGACTACAAGGAGTGACGTGTAAGATGAAAAAAGACATCCATCCGAACTACACAAAAACAACAGCAACCTGCGCCTGCGGCGCAACATTTGACATCAGTTCCACAAGAGAGAATATCAAAGTGGAAATTTGTTCCCAGTGCCATCCTTTCTTTACAGGGAAACAGAAACTGGTCGATTCTGCCGGCCGTATTGATCGTTTCAAGAAAAAATACGCAGGATTTGACGCAAACAAGCTGGTTTAGCTGTTTTATCGACAGGTATGCAAAAGGGGTCTTGAATAAAGACCCCTTTTTGAATTTTCATCCGGGATAATTTGACCATGATTGAAAAATTAAAAGGCATTGAAGAACGATTCATAAAAATTGAGCATCTGCTCAGTGATCCCGGGGTCATGGCGGATCAGAAAAAGTACCAGGGATATCTCAAGGAACACGGTGAATTGAACAAGATTGTGCCGGTGTTTCGGGAATATGAGGGCGCAGAGGGAGAGCTTAAGGAGGCCAAAGAGCTTCTTAAGGACAGCGATCCCGACATCCGGGCCATGGCCAAGGAAGAGATCCCCGTACTTGAATCCAGAATTTCGCAGTTGCATGAACAAATTAACATTCTTTTGATGCCCAAAGATCCCCGGGATGAGAAAAACGTTATTTTGGAAATCCGGGCCGGCACTGGCGGTGAAGAAGCCGGCATTTTTACCGGTGACCTTTTCCGCATGTATTCAAGGTATGTCGAGTCCAAGCACTGGAAAATCGAAATCATTGAGAAGAACGATTCGGCTGCAGGGGGGTTCAAGGAAGTGGTTTCCATGGTGCAGGGCAAAGGCGCTTATTCCCAGTTCAAATATGAAAGTGGTATCCACAGGGTTCAGCGGGTCCCTGAAACTGAAACCCAGGGCCGTGTTCACACCTCTGCGGTGACCGTGGCCGTGCTGCCTGAAGCCGAAGATGTCGATATTGATATCAATCCTGCTGACCTGAAGGTAGATGTGTTCCGTTCTTCGGGGCCTGGCGGCCAGTCAGTAAATACCACGGATTCCGCTGTCCGCATTACCCATATCCCCACAGGCGTTGTGGCCACCTGCCAGGATGAAAAATCCCAGCATAAAAACAAGGCCAAGGCATTAAATGTTCTCAAGTCCCGTCTTTTGGATGCCAAGATTCAGGAAGAGGAGGCCAAACGGGCTGCGGACCGTAAAGGGCAGGTAGGTACAGGTGACCGGTCTGGTCGTATTCGCACCTATAATTTCCCCCAGGGGCGGATGACCGACCATCGTATCGGTCTGACCCTGTACCGGCTGGACAGTATTATGGAAGGCGATATCCAGGAAATTATCGATGCCTTGAGAGCGCACAACCAGGCCCTGGCATTGAAACATAATTAGTCTGGAATGGTTGATCTGTGAATGTCTGGAGCATAAAATCCATTCTTTCCTGGGCAGACACCTATTTTTCACAGCGTAGTGTTGACAGCCCTAGGCTTACAGCCGAAATCCTTTTGGCGCAGGCCCTGGGGCTGCGGCGTCTTGATCTTTACCTTCAGCATGACCGGCCTTTGGAAAAACAGGAACTTGCTGCGTTTAAAATTCTTATCCGGCGCAGGATTGCAAGGGAACCTGTGGCCTATATCACAGGCCACAAGGGCTTTTTTAAGGAGCAGTTTAGGGTTGCACCGGGCGTGCTCATTCCCAGGCCGGATACGGAGACTTTGGTGGAAACGGCTGTGGAAATACTGTCGGAAATGGAAGATTGCGGCAGGCAGGCCCGGGTGATAGAGCTTGGGGTTGGGTCGGGTGCAGTGATTATTTCCATTGCCAATGCCTGTAAAAGTCATCTCTATTTTGGAAGTGAACTCTCCTCGGCTGCACTTGCTGTGGCCTGCGCCAACGCCAAGTCATTTGCCCGTACCCCGGTGTCACTCTTTAGGGGAGACTGGCTTGCTGCCGTGGCGCCGCAGCCTCTGTTTGACCTGATTGTGTCAAACCCGCCTTATATCCCCAGTGCTGACATTGAATCCCTATCCCCGGAAATCAGGGATCATGAGCCCCGCCAGGCGTTGGATGGGGGAGTTGACGGCCTAGATGCCGTCAGGGTGATTCTTGCCCAGGCAGGAGACCGGCTTTTACCTTCCGGCCGTTTGATCCTTGAGATCGGTTTTGATCAGAAACCTTTGGTGAAAAGCCTTGTCCAAGGGTTTCCCTGGGTGACTGAGCTGGATTTTATCAAAGATCTTGCAGGACATCACCGGCTCGCTGTTTTCAAAAAATAAATTGATTGTTCCCTCTCTTTTTGATATATAAATTTGGATTTTGCTTTTGCAAATATATAACACACACTTGTGGACCTGTGATCCGGTGCTTTTTTAAAGTCGATTTCGGGGATGAGGCAAGTGGATGCACATTAAAAACCATTCAAAAACTGGAGAAAAAATGGCTTACATTACAATTAAAGAATTACTGGAAGCAGGGGTACATTTCGGACATCAGACCAAACGCTGGAACCCCAAAATGAAACGGTACATTTTCGGTGCCAGAAACGGAATCTATATTATTGATCTTCAGCAGACCGTTAAGTTGTACAGGCAGGCCCACGATTTCATTAAAAACATTGCTGCAAACGGTGGTGATGTGCTGTTTGTGGCTACAAAAAAACAGGCATCCGAAGCCATTTATGAAGAAGCCAACAGAGCTGAAAGTTTTTATGTTGAAAATCGGTGGTTAGGCGGCATGCTGACCAACTTCCAGACCATAAAAAACAATATTTCCCGCTTTCATTTTTTAAATTCCATTGAAAATGACGGTACGTTGGAAAATTATCCCAAAAAAGAACAGGCAAAAATGCTAAAGGATAAGGCAAAGCTTGAGTTTGCCATTGGCGGTATTTCAAATATGAAAAAGCTGCCCGCAGCCCTGTTCATTATTGACTCCAAAAATGAGACCATCGCCGTAAAAGAAGCAAAACGACTGGGTATCCCTATTGTCGCTGTGGTTGACACCAATTGTGACCCCGATGATATTGATTATGTCATTCCCGGCAACGATGACGCGATCCGTTCCATCCGTCTGTTTGCCTCCCGGATTGCCGATGCCGTAATTGAAGGTCATCAGATCTGGGAAGAGCGGCAGCGTGCGGATTCAGACAAGGAGGAAGGTACCGGTAAGACATCTGGCATTTCAGGAGAACAAATCGGTATTGAGCTTATTGCTGACGGTACGGATGGGCCTGTGATTGAGAAAATCAAAAGAAAAACAACTGCTGGGGAAAGTGCAGAAATTCAGGAACCTGTAGCTGCTGAATAACAGCCAGGGGCTGATCTGGTCTAAAAAAATAATTTAAGATTTTAAATATTCGAAACAAAGGAGCATATAAAATGGCAGAGATTACTGCACAAATGGTAAAGGAGCTTCGTGCTGCTACCGGCTCGGGAATTATGGACTGCAAAAGAGTCCTGGCCGAGGCCGATGGAGATATGGACAACGCAATCGATCTTCTGCGTAAAAAAGGCCTGGCTAAAGCAGCGAAGCGCGCAGGACGCTCCACCAGCGAAGGCATTATCTACTCCTACATTCATACCGGTGCAAAACTGGGTGTGCTGCTTGAAGTGAACTGCGAATCCGATTTCGTGGCAAAAACTGAAGATTTTGAAAAGTTTGCCAAAGATATTGCCATGCACATTGCTGCTGCCAACCCGGCCGGTCTTGTTCCCGAAGATGTGGATCAATCCGTTATTGAAAAAGAGCGTGAAATCTATCGTGCCCAGATGCTGGAAGAAGGAAAACCCGAAAATATTATTGACAAAATCGTGGACGGCAAGGTGGAGAAATTTTATAAAGAAGTCTGCCTGTTAAGCCAGCAGTACATTAAAGATCCCCAGAAAACCGTTGAAGATGTTCTTAAAGAAACCATCGGAAAGATCGGCGAAAATATCCAAATTAAAAGATTTGCACGCTTCCAGATAGGAGAATAGTCGCTTGGATACGAAACCTGAGTTTCAACGGGTTCTGATCAAGTTGAGTGGCGAAGCCCTGATGGGTAATCAGGGCTTCGGTATTATGCCCGAGATGATAACCTATGTGGCTGCTGAAGTGGCCAAGGTGTTTCATCTGGGCGTTGAAGTTTCCATTGTTGTGGGTGGCGGAAATATTTTTCGCGGGGTGGCAGGATCTTCTGCCGGTATGGACCGGACGTCTGCCGACAATATGGGCATGCTGGCCACTGTTATTAACAGCCTGGCCCTATGCGATGCCCTGGAAAAGCTTGATATTCCCACAAGGGTTCAGTCTGCTATCCGTATGGACAGGGTGGCCGAGCCTTTTATCCGCAGAAAAGCCATCCGTCACCTTGAAAAGGGCAGGGTGGTTGTTTTTGCAGCCGGTACCGGAAACCCTTACTTTACAACGGACACGGCGGCGGTCCTTCGTGCCAACGAGATCCGTGCCCAGATTCTTTTCAAGGCCACCCAGGTGGAGGGGGTGTATGACAAAGATCCCCAGGTCCATGATGATGCTGTGATGTTTGATACGCTGTCGTATATGCAGGTAATTGAAAAACAGCTTCATGTCATGGATATGACAGCCATATCCCTTGCCATGGAACATGACCTTCCTTTACAGGTACTCAACCTGCACAAGGCCGGCAATATTTATAAAGCCGTCACCGGCGGAGAAATCGGTACACGGATTTATAATACATAGAAGGATGTGAGAATATGATTAATGAGGTGCTTGAAGAAACCAGAGACCGCATGGGCAAATCCCAGAAAGCCTTTGAAACCGAACTTGGCAAAGTCCGTACCGGAAGGGCCTCCCAGTCCATGCTTGACAACGTCAGGGTAGATTATTACGGTACACAGACCCCCCTTCCCCAGATGGCCACCGTATCTGTGCCTGAAAGCCGGTTGCTCACCGTAAAGCCCTGGGATGCTTCAGTGATCAATGAGGTGGAAAAAGCAATATTAAAGGCTAATCTTGGGCTTACACCTTCCAATGATGGTAAGCTGATTCGCATTTCCATTCCGCCGTTGACTGAAGAGCGCAGGAAGGAAATCGTAAAAAACGTAGCCAAAACCTGTGAGGAATTCAAGGTGGCCGTCAGAAACATCCGCCGGGATTCCAACGAGATGCTCAAGGACTTACAAAAAGAGGGTGATATCTCCGAAGACGAAAGTTTCAAAGCCCAGAAACAGGTCCAGGACTTCACCGATGCTTCTATCAAGAAACTGGACGACATTTTTGCCGCCAAGGAAAAAGAGATCCTTGAAGTCTGATGCCATGACCCAGGTGCCTGATGGACTGGATTTCAACCGGCTTCCCGCCCATGTGGCATTTATCATGGACGGCAATGGCCGCTGGGCAAAAAAGCGGCTGATGAACCGGGTTAAAGGTCATGAACGGGGGGCACAGACTGTTGAAGATGTCGTCATGGCCTGCAGGGAACTGGGCATTGATGTGCTTACTTTGTATGCCTTTTCCACGGAAAACTGGGCCAGGCCCAAGGAAGAGGTCAAGGCACTGATGCATCTGCTTAAATATTTTCTCAGGACGAAAATCGAAGAAATTGGAAAAAAGGATATCCGGCTTAATATCATCGGCCAGATTCAACGGCTTCCCGACGATGTGCGAAAGGAAGCGGAACAGGCCATGGCAGTCACGGAAAATAATTCAGCCATGATTCTAAACCTGGCCATCAGTTACGGGGCACGGGAAGAAATTACCATGGCGGTTCAGCAGATTGCCGCAAATGTCAAATCCGGAAGTCTTGATCCCAAAGACATTACGGATAAAACGGTTTCTGATCACCTCTATACTGCCGGCATGCCTGATCCGGATCTTATTATCCGTACGTCTGCAGAGTTCAGGCTTTCCAATTTTCTGATGTGGCAGGCCGCATATTCTGAACTGGTTTTTACACCGACGCTCTGGCCTGATTTTACCAGACAGGAGTTTTATCAGATTTTGATTGATTACCAGCAACGGGACCGGCGTTTCGGAAAGGTATGATGCAGCACTTCAAACGATGGCTCACCGCGCTGATTCTTATTCCCTTTCTGCTCTGGGTTATTATTAAAGGGTCTATACTGTTGTTTGCGGCCCTGGTATCCGGGGTTTCAATTTTTGCGATATTTGAATATCTTGATATCATTTGTGCCAATGACACCGATCCTGTCTCCCAGACTACCCGGATTGTCTCCTATGTTGCCTGCATCGTGTTGGTCATGGGCGCGTGCATAGGGTCCTGGCAGATCCTTTTTTTTATTCTTGCACTGGATATGATGGCCCTTTGCGTATTTGTTTTGGCCCGTTTTTCCACGTTACCCCATATTTTTGACCTGGTGGCGCGGCAGGTGCTTGGTGTTGTATACATCCCTTTGTCTCTGGCTACTCTGGTATTGATCCGGAATATGGCGGGCGGGGCTTTGTGGGTGATCTGGTTGCTTATCGTTTGTTTTGCCAATGATACTGGTGCGCTATATGTGGGAACCTTTAAGGGCAAACATAAACTTGCGCCTAAAATCAGTCCCAATAAAACCATTGAAGGGGCTGTGGGTGGATTGGTGATATCAGTAACTGCCGGACTTGTCTTTAATTTGATTTTTTTTCACGATATACTCCTTGCCTTGATCTGTATACCCTGTGCGTTATGCGTTGCGGTTGCCGGTCAGGTTGGTGACCTTTTTGAGTCTGCCATGAAGCGGGTTGGCCATATCAAGGATTCGGGAAAGATTCTGCCGGGTCACGGCGGCATGCTGGACCGTATTGACGGGTTACTTCTGGCCATCCCTGTATTCTATTTTTTTTCGGTGTTTGTTCTGTGAAATCGCTCACTATACTTGGATCTACAGGTTCCATAGGTACTTCTGCCCTTAAAGTGGTGGCCATGCACCCGGACAAGTTCAGTGTCAAATGTTTGACCTGTGCCGCAAATATTGATCTTCTGGCAACGCAGATAAATCAGTTTCAGCCGGCCATGGTGGCCGTACTCGACGAACAGCATGCCGACCGTCTGGCAAAAAGGCTTTCAGGCCACTTTTGTCCTGAAATACAGTGGGGGGAATCCGGTTTTATTTCTGCAGCCCAATGGGCAGATGCGGATATGGTGCTTGCCGCCATGGTGGGTGCTGCAGGACTTGCCCCGGCCCTGGCCGCCATTGACGCCGGCAAACAGATTGCCCTTGCCAATAAGGAAACCCTTGTCATGGCTGGTGACATTGTTATGGCACGGGCGCGTGAAAACGGGGTGGATATTCTGCCCGTGGATTCCGAGCATTGCGCCATTTTTCAATGCCTGCAGGGCAACCGGAAACGCGATCTTAAAAAAATTTTTCTTACGGCTTCAGGCGGACCTTTCAGGCATCTACCCCATGACCGGTTTAAGAACATCACTCCGGCCCAGGCCCTTGACCATCCCACATGGAACATGGGGGCCAAAATTTCCATTGACTCCGCCACCCTGATGAACAAGGCGTTAGAGGTCATTGAAGCGGTCCGGCTTTTTGATATCAGTGTTGATCAGATCCAGGTGTTAATTCATCCCCAGAGCATTGTCCATTCCATGGTGGGCTTCAAAGACGGTGGCGTTATGGCTCAATTAGGCGAACCGGATATGATGCACGCCATTGCCTATGCCTTTTCATATCCGGACCGTATCGATCTTAGCCTGAATTTTCCTGATTTTGCTGCCATGGATGGATTAACCTTTGACGCCCCTGACACAAAACGCTTCCCATCCCTTGAATTTGCCTATGAAGCCTGCCGCAGAGGCGGGACCCTGCCTGCTGTTATGAATGCGGCCAACGAAATTGCCGTGGAAGCTTTTCTTAAAGAACGTATCAGCTTTGTCGATATTTTTACCCTGGTGAGCAGGGTTATGGGAACCCATACCTGCATTGACAATCCTGAGCTTTCAGGTATTATTGAGGCTGATCGTTGGGCCAGGGAGAAAGCACAATCCCTGATCCAAAGTCTTGCGTAATAAACTTTAGGAAAATAGATATGGGATATTCCCTTTTTGCTTTTATCATTGTTATTGGCGTATTGGTTTTTGTCCATGAACTGGGTCATTTCCTTGTCGCCCGCGCCTGCGGTGTGGGGGTTGAGGTTTTTTCCCTGGGTTTTGGACCAAAAATTTTGAAAATTAAACGGGGAATGACCGATTATTGTATCTCAGCCATTCCATTGGGCGGATACGTTAAAATGACCGGAGAGGAGCCCGGTGCTGCCCAGGCCCTGGATGAAAAAAAACGTCACCTCTCCTTTACCCATAAAAGCGTGGGGAAAAGGGCGCTGATCGCTGCTGCCGGTCCGGCATTTAATTTTTTTCTGGCCATCGTGATTTTTTACCTTTTATATCAAACCAGCGGCATCTACATGGGACTGCCCCAGGTGGGCCAGGTGGTGGAGAATTCTGCGGCCATGGCTGCAGGTATTAAGAAGGGTGATGTCATCAAGGAAATTGACACCTTACCGATTCAGTCTTTTGAACAGATTTCTCAGATTGTCTCAAAAAGTGAAGGCAAGCCCCTGGCTGTTCTTGTTGAACGGGAAGGAGAAGTCCGCTCCGTTATGATTACACCCCGAAGCCGGGAAGAAAAGAACCTGTTTGGTGAAACCGTGAACCGATTTGTGATTGGTATTATCGGCACCGGCGAAACCTTTCACCATCCCTTAAACCCTCTTGACGCGGCTGTCCGCGCCGTATCCGATACCTACGGGATGGTGAAGCTGACACTTTTGTCCGTGGTGAAAATGTTCACGGGGGCAGTGTCTGCCGACAATCTGGGCGGTCCTATCATGATTGCCAAGATGGCCGGGGACCAGGCCCGGGCCGGGTTTGAAAATTTTGTGTGGTTTATTGCACTCATCTCTGTAAACCTTGGGATCATCAATCTGTTACCCATCCCGGTTTTGGATGGGGGACATCTTTTATTTTTAAGCATTGAGGCGGTTAAAGGCAGCCCTGTCAGCACCCGGGTGCGGGAGAGAATGGTTCAGTTCGGGGCAGCTGTGCTGATGACTTTAATGATTTTTGTCTTTTATAACGACATAGTCAAATTATTCAACGGTGGATTACAATGATTTCCAATATCGAGATCACGTTAAAGCAGGATTTGAGGGATGCCGAAGGCCAGTCTCTGCTGAAAAAGGCCAATGCCTATTTCGGTATTAAAATGGATGATGCCCGCTGCATCAATATCGTGACCGTGGAGTCTGATTTGGGTCAGGAGGAACTGGAAACCATACGCCGGGAGGTGTTTACCAATCCTGTGATTCAGGAATCCAGCCTTGCGCCCCTGGATATTGATTTTCATTTCTGCATCTGGGTGGGGTTTCGTCCCGGGGTTCGGGACAATGCCGGGGCCACGGCTGTGGAAGCGGTCAGGGATCTTCTTAAAAAAGATTTTTTGCCCCATGAGAATATTTATACATCTAAACGGTACTGCCTGACCGGCAATGATCTGACCCGGGAAGATGCTGAAAAGATCGCCGGTCAGATTCTGTCCAACAGTATCATCCAGCAGTACAAAGTGTTTGGTAAAGACGAATGGGACAAAAAGATCGGGGCGAATGTAAAACCTGCCAAGGTTATTTTAAATCATACGCCCGGCTTTGATACCATGGATATTGATACCGATGAGATCCTTGCCCAAATTTCTCATGAGCGCAGTCTGTCGCTCAATCCCAGGGATATTCCTGTGATCAGGGGATATTTTCTGGATGCAAAGGTTCTTGAAGAGCGCGCGCAGATGGGGTTGTCAAAGCCCACGGATGTGGAGCTTGAATATATTTCCCAGTCCAGGTCAGACCATTGCTGTCACAATACGTTTAATGGCATTTTCAAGTATACGGACACGGAAACCGGTGAAATAACGGTTGAAAATTCGTTGTTTAAAACTTATATCAAAACCCCCACCCTGGCCCTGAAAGATACCAAAGACTGGGTGGTTTCCGTGTTGTGGGACAATGCCGGTGTGGGATCTTTTGATGATGAGAACAACTATGTCATCACAGGAGAAACACATAACTCTCCTTCCAATATGGAAGCCTACGGCGGTGCCATCACAGGAATTGTGGGGGTTTACCGTGATCCCATGGGAACGGGCCTTGGTTCCAAGCTGTTCATGGGCAGTTTCGGATTCTGCGTGGGCGATATTAATTATAATGGCCCGTTAAAGCCCCCTCTTCACCCCCGGCGTCTGCTTGACGGCATTATTGAAGGTGTCAAGGACGGGGGAAATAAAAGCGGGGTGCCGACGACCTTTGGTCAGACCCTGTTCAATCCCGGTTACATGGGCAAAGCCCTGGTTTTTGTCACCGCTTTGGGGATTATGCCTAAAACCGTCAATGGTAAGCCAAGCCATGAAAAAACCACTTCCCCGGGCGAGCTGATCATCATGAGCGGCGGCCGTGTGGGCAAAGACGGCATCCACGGGGTAACGGCCTCCTCCAAGAGTTTTTCCGAGAACACCCCTGCCGGGCATGTCCAGATCGGCGATCCCTATACCCAGAAAAAGATGCATGATTTTCTGCTGATATGCCGGGATGAAGGCTTGATCACTTTTATTACGGACAATGGTGGCGGTGGGTTGTCCTCTTCCGTGGGCGAATCCGCGATGCTCTCCAACGGGTGTGAGGTCTGGTTGGATAAGGTGCCCTTGAAATATGAGGGCCTTGATATGTGGGAAATCTGGATTTCCGAATCCCAGGAGCGCATGACCATTGCCATTAAGCCCGAAAATCTGGACAGGTTCATGGAATTGTCTGATCTCCATGAGGTTGAATCCACAGTCATTGGTAAATATACGGATTCCGGCAAGCTGCATATCAAGTACAAAGACCAGACCTGTGCTTACGTGGATATGGATCTTCTGGACAAAGGATTTCCGGCCTGGGAATTTGATGCGGTCTGGACCTCGCCCGGGGCCCGGGGGCTGACAGAACCCGTTATTTCCACACCAACAAATTTTAACGCCCTGCTTGAACAGATGCTGGCCAGGCCAAATATCTGCGCCAAGGAGTGGATCATCCGCCAGTACGACCACGAGGTTCAGGGCGGCTCCGTGATCAAGCCTCTGGTGGGAATCAAACACAACATACCCACGGATGCTTCGGTGACCCGGCCTGTGCTGACCAGCGAGCGCGGACTTGCCTTTTCCCAAAGTATTCTGCCCTGGTACTCAAAAATTGATGCCTATCATATGATGGCCTGTACCATTGATGAGGTGGTTCGTCGGCTCATTGCCGTGGGTGGGTCGCTGGACCATATCGGCGGCGTGGATAATTTCTGCTGGCCGGATATCGGATATGACGCATTGTCCAATCCGGACGGGAAATTCAAGGCTGCCCAGCTTGTCCGGGCCTGCCGGGCCCTGAAAGATGCCTGCATGGCCTATGGGATTCCACTGCTCTCGGGGAAGGACTCCATGTATGTGGACGGCCATCTGGAAGGGGCGTTTGGTGAGCGCATCAAAGTGTCAGCCCTTGAGACGGTTCAGTTCTCCGCCGTATCCCTGGTTTCCGATGTCAGCCGTTGTGTGACCCTGGAACCCAAAACAGCGGGCGATTTTGTTTATGTGCTGGGCAGCACCGGGGATGAACTGGGAGCATCGGAATATTACGAGATGTTCGACAAAACCGGTCTTAATGTGCCCTTGGTTGACTTTTCAAAGCATAAAACTTTGTATAAGGCCCTGGAAAAAGCCATTGAAACCGAACTGGTTGCCTCCTGCCATGCTGTCGGCCGCGGCGGTTTAGGCATTCACTTCAGTCTTGTGGCAATGGGCGGGGGACTTGGCCTTGACATTGATCTGGCCCGACTGCCCCTGACGGACAATCTGCCGCTTTCCAGTGAAAAAGCCTTATTTTCGGAGTCTGCGGGACGCTTCATTGTTACTGTGGCGCCGGATAAAAAACAAACCTTTGAAAAATTGTGCAAGGGACTGCCCTGCGCATGTATCGGCATGGTAACCGACAGCCATGACCGGCTCAAAATTGCAGCCAACGCTCACCCTGTGGCAGATCTGCCGGTTGCAAGCCTTGATTCGGCATTTAACAAGACCTTTGGAGATAAGATATGAGCGGCACAAGCGCTGTAAAAGCCCTGATACTTACGGGATTTGGCCTGAACTGTGATTATGAAACCGCCTTTGCCTTTGAAAAGGCCGGTGCCTGTGCCCACCGGGTGCATATTAACGCTTTGATCAGAGGCGATGTCCGGTTGGCGGATTTCCAGATTCTTGCATTCGGCGGAGGCTTTTCCTGGGGGGACGACCATGGGGCCGGGGTGATTCAGGCCCTGAAATTGAAGAACAATATCGGTAAAGACTTATTGGACTTTGTAGATGCCGGCAAGTTGGTTATCGGTATCTGCAACGGGTTCCAGGCTCTTGTGAATTTAGGTCTTTTACCCGGACTGGACCAGGATTATACCCGCAGATCCGTTGCCCTTACCTATAATGACTGCGGTAATTTCAGGGACCAGTGGGTCCGGCTTGTGCCTGATGCAGACAGCCCCTGTGTGTTTACAAAAGGATTGGGTGTATCTGACTATCCGGTACGCCATGGTGAAGGAAAGGTTGTTGCCGAAACCGAAGTTATTGAACGCCTTGTGGCCAACCACCAGGTGGTGTTCCGGTATGCAGATGCCAATGGTGTACCGGCAAACGGCGCCTTTCCGGCCAATCCCAATGGGTCCCTGGATGATATCGCGGGGCTCTGTGATCCGACAGGGCGAATATTCGGTCTGATGCCCCATCCTGAAGGCTACAATCATTTTGGCAACCATCCGGACTGGCCCAGACAGAAAGCTGCGGCAACGCGCCAGGGAAAATCCCTTGAAGAGACCATCACCACCGGGATTCGGCTGTTTGAAAACGGTGTGAACTATATGGCATGACCATGGCCGTTGATATTGCCTTTTTTCTTGCAACCCTGAAGCAGGAGGTTGAGACCTACCAGGTGCCGGTGGTGGAACTGATTGCGGTCCAGAGCCGGTCTGCCTTTAAAGTACTTGTGGCCACCATCCTGTCTGCAAGAACCAAGGATGAGGTTACGGCGGTTGCCGCACAGCGACTGCTGGAACTGGCCCCGGACCCTGAAGCGTTAAGGGCGCTTTCCATTTCTCAGATTCAGGAATTGATTTTTCCCGTGGGTTTCTACAAGTCCAAAGCGCAATATTTATCAAAACTGCCTCAAGCCCTGGACGCCTTCCAAGGACAAGTACCCGATGAGATTGACGCCTTGGTGACACTTCCGGGTGTAGGGCGTAAAACCGCCAATCTGGTCAGGGCCGTTGCCTTTGATAAGGATGCCATCTGTGTGGACACCCATGTACACCGGATTATGAATATCTGGGGGTATGTGAAAACAAAAACCCCCCTGGATACAGAAAAAGCATTAAGAAAAAAGCTGCCGAAGAAATTCTGGAAAGAGGTTAATCGAATTTTGGTTACCTTTGGCCAGGGGACATGCCGCCCGGTTGGCCCCCATTGTTACCGCTGTGTGCTTGAAAAACACTGTCCTAAAAAAGGGGTGAGGCCGGCAAAAAAAGCAGGTCAGGGAAGAGTTATCCCCTATATACCAATGCTTTAAGGATATGGCTAACCATGGCCGGGTTCTCTTTAAGCCGCCGGGTGCAATAGCCAAACCACTGTTCTCCAAAAGGTACGTAAACCCTCATCCTATGTCCGTTTTGCACAAGCTGGCGGCGTTTTTGGGGTGTTACGCCGTAGAGCATCTGAAATTCATATTTGTCCCTGGGTACCTGGTATTTGTCTATCAGATCAAGGGCTCCCTGTATCAGGGGGGTATCATGTGTAGCAATGGCCGCATAGACATTGTTTTTAAACATGAATTCGAGGTCTTCAAGAAAGTGGGCATTAATTTCGTGGTAATCCTTATATGCAATGCCTGCCGGTTCCACATAGACTCCTTTGACCAGTCTGAAGTTCAAAGCGGCATCGTCACGACGCAAATTCAGCATGGATTCAAGGTCGCCTAAGGTGCGTTTCAGGTACGCCTGGAGCACCAGGCCGATGTTTTGTGGAAATTCCTGTTTAAGCCGGCGGAAGATATCAATGGAACCATCCACACAGGGAGAATCTTCCATGTCAATGCGGACAAAATTGCCATGGGATGCTGCCTCGGCAGTTAGTTCCCGCATGTATTCAAAACATGTTTTTTTATCGATCAGAAGACCGAACATGGTCGGTTTCATGGAATAATTGCCGTCAATTCCCGCCGCTTCAACAGTGCGGATAAGTGCAAGGTAGGCATCCCGATTTTTTTCGGCCTGGGGCATGGTCTCGATAAATTCACCAAGAATGTCAAGGGTCACCATCATATTTTCCCGGTTCAGGGCTTTTGATGCGTTAATGGCGTCCCTGGTGCTTTCGCCTGCGATATAACTTTTTGAAAACCGCCAGATTAATTTGGGTGGAAAATAGGGCAGGGCCTGGCTGATTATTTTATTTAACATTCTGGCCGAGAAGTCCCCTTCCGAATCTTTGATTCGGTGGGGGATGAATCGGTCTATTGGCTTATAATTGTTTGATTTTTGCATATCAGTGATATCTCCCGCAAATCGACCTGTTTGTATGTCTTCATTGGATTCTTGATATAATTGCCTTTGATATCTACAATATAGCAGGAGGATGACCCTGTGAATCCGGAGATAAAACCGACTCTCCCTTTGTATTGCACAGTATCCCACCGGTTAAAACCTTTCAGGGTAAATACGTTTTTGTTATTCCGTTTCTGGGTTCGGTTCGGGGTTTTCCTTCCTTTTCTTGCAGTTGCTTCATGCAAACTTCTTTTCCGTGACTGCACATGTTTTGTCTGTATCTGCCGGTCCAGAGGACTTGCCTGTTTATCTGCAATGATAACAGCATCATTGACATGGGATTTTTCTATCCCGGCATTGTTCCGAAAATGACTGGTGATATACCCGAATGTCGTCCGTAATGGCGCGATTCGTGACAACTTAGCTTGCAGATAGTGCTTCCCCTGCTGGACATGTGCTGCCGACATGTAGAAGGAACTCTTTTG
>AMWB02094585.1_pt2 | contig 21310 bp, 19 predicted proteins | sample 200311 | NCBI WGS metagenome assembly AMWB02 (sample SAMN02737377, study PRJNA173069) | bioreactor metagenome | biome: anode biofilm in microbial fuel cells | place: USA: California | collected 2010-12-16 | reverse complement strand
TTGATGGCCGTTTAGAATATTTGCACTATAGTCCTCAAGTTGTGATTTTAATGGCCATGGGACTAGCAGAATCATCGGTATTTGATTCATTTTTTGAATCCATAAAAAGTGATTTTTTTGAAAAAACTTCCGGCGGATGGAGATGTAATAGAAGTTATGATCCTAATAAAGATTATAGTTCTTTGCTTCCGAAAAATGCTCAATTAATTGCAAATCAAAGCATTTCACCATTGATTGGCCTAACACAATTTTGCAAGCAACAAGGGATTCCTAACAAGAACATTGAGTTTCGATTTTATTGGGTTCTCGAAGATATCTTAGAAAAAAATTATGTGACAGCCAATGAGTTAAAAACATACAATGATGGATATGTGTTGAATACTTTTTATGAAAAAATATTCAATAATTCATTTAGTTTGAAAGTTTCTAGAGAATTAGCCTCATTTATTTTGAAAAATCCATATATGGGATGCGGTGATTTTTTGCATAATAGTTCTTTATACATTGGAGAGTTTGATAGGTTATTTGAAGATGATAGTTATTCATATTTAGGATTTTATAAGCATTTAGACTTAACAAAAAAAATGCTTATTGTTGATCCAATCATGGTAAAAAAACAAATAATCTTTGATATTTTTAATGCATCACAAATTGATGCAAAAATTTTACATGAAATATACTGCAATTCCCAACATAAAAACATATTTATTTGTGCCGGTAACATGCATATATTCCAAGTTAGCCAAATTTTGCCGGATCTTGGCTTTAACCTTATTCGAAACATAGGAACATCCTGGGATGAGGAGGCTGTTGCTCAAAATACTTTCGAAGTAAACGTGGGACAATATTTTGAAGATTTTTACTTTTCACATGAGCTTCCTGCGGAATCTTTTACAATGGATGGAGTAGGAGGTCTAACAGCAAAGATTTCTGATAGAGGTGTGACAGCTATAAAGCGGTCTAAAAAAGAATTGGTTTTGAAGTGATTTAGGCTCAAACCCCATGCGTTTGATTATTTTGACCAGATTGTTAAGCTTAAATCATCTATTAAAATCAGACTAAAGTCGTTTTTTAACGGAGGTTATTAAAAATGTTTATTTTTAGAAAAAATCTTTATTTTATAGCTTTTATTATAACTTTTTTGTCTTCTACTGCATTTGGCATGCAAAGACATACCAGACAGGCTGTTGAACAAGAAGGATTAACAGAAATTGTTATTGTTCCATCAGAGCCGGAAGCACAGTACAATGTTTATAATGCGATTGCTAAAGAAAACACAAAATCACTCAATTCCGCTGATGAGGCAGCAGGTGCTTGTGCCGTAATTAATGAGTGTGAAAAAAATGGGTTCAAAGCTTTTATTACATCTTGTGTCGAACATCAGATAAATCCAAATGAAGACAGTAGGCAACGTTTGGTTCTTAAGCTTTTAGCAGAATTTTATGATAAAAATCCGTCTCCACAATCAAAAGTCATGGATGAAATAACGTGGCAAGATTTAAATATTTTGTGTGGTCCAAAATCAAATCCAAGAATGCATTTGGCGTCTAAAATAACTGAAGGAAGAACCCTAACTGCCATCGGGACTGCCACAATATTTCGTATGCTTGTTCAGCCGACTGCAGAAATAAGTAAACTTAGAGCCCAACAGGAGATAACAAAAGAGCTTGTTAGAAATGAACAACTTTTTAGTGATTTGGATGCCAAGTTAAAAGAACTTGTGATTCCCGAAAATGTGTTATTATCATTCTGGGATCCAGAAGACATTTTTTCATTACTCTTCGAACAAAATAAAATCAAAATTCCTTTCGATGATAAATTTGATTCACTCAAGAAAATTTCTGATTGGATAAACAAAAGTCCTGTGACATTGGAGACTTACTCCAGGGCGCAATATATGCTTGGTTACATAGGGAAAATTCTTATGGCATATGGAGCTGCAGCATTACCGGTTTACGCAGTTTCTGGACATAGTATTATTCCAGGTCTTCCGGCAGAGCAGTTTAATGTTATTGCACCATGTACAATGTTGTGGGTTATGGGATGGGTTGCTAATAGAGTAAATCAGAGGGTAAGTAACAGGTTATTTACTCCCAAAATTGCAGACGGAACAAAAGGAATCGCGGCAACATACAGCTATGCCAAGGAGACCTATGATTCATTAAGAAACATGGATGAAGGTAGGGTATTCTTTAAGTGTTTCCATCAAAAAATATCTTATCTTGCCAAATATCTTAAAAATCTTAAAGAGATGGAAGAATTTGTTGCACAACATCCAACCCTCTCATCCAAAATGCCTGTGGTTCAAAATTTTGCTCAGGCACTAAACAATTTAAAAAAGAATATTCCAGACTTCGGATCTTTAATTAATTTGTTAGAAACAAACACATTTAAAACTGAATATTCTTGGCTGTCATACTTTAGTAGGGTTATGGTTGCCTTTAAACTTATGCGTGAACAAAAGGAACATTTTGTTCATGCAATGCTGGCAGTTGGCGAACTTGATGCCCAACTAACAATAGCAAAACTTTACAAAGAATTTCAGGGTAAACGTGTTACATTTTGCTTTCCTGAGTTTGTAGAGAGTTCGGAAAATCCAATCGTTTGGGTACGAGATTCGTGGAATCCATTTTTGGATCCTGAAAAGGCAGTTTCAAATTCGATTGAGATTGGATGTTTTGGAATGCCCCAAAATGTTATTATTACAGGGCCAAATGCCGGTGGAAAATCAACAGTTACAAAAGCTCTTATTTTTAGTTTTATTCTTGGACAAACATTGGGAATAGCTCCCGCCAAAGAGCTGTCTTTTACTCCCGCATCAATCTTAATGACATACTTAAACGTGATCGATGATTTTGCCGCAGGTATTTCGCATTATAAAGCTTGTGTAATTAGATCATTGCAGTTATTAGAGGCTAGTCAAAAACTTAACCCCGGTGAGTGCGGTGTATTTGCAGTTGATGAAGCTTTTGACGGAACGGCATTCAAAGAGGCGCAGGCTGCAGCGTTTACTTTAATTGAAACATTGGGAAAGAATCCCTCTGTAATGTGTATTACGAACACACATTTTCCGCTTATTCCAACATTAGAAGAGACAGGTTTATTCCGCAATTACAAGGTATCGGTGGTAGATATTCCGGGACAAAAAATTGTGTATCCTTATAAACTCGAATCTGGAATTTCTCATCAAAATGTGGCTCTGAAAATTCTGGAAGAGGAAGGCTTTGGTGATGATTTTGTAAGAAGAGCGCAGCAGTTTGTTTGATGAAAATTAAGATAAGTTTAAATAGAGGTTTCAATGAATATTTTTAAAAGCATTCAAATTTTGGTTTTAGCATTGTTTCCATCCGGATTATTGGGCATATGCTGATTACGTAGAATTTAAGAGCTGGATGTAAAAAATATTGGTGCGAATTTTAACTTTCTGCGTTTTGCAAAAATTTTGTTATTTGTGTCCGTGAAAATAAGAATAACTCTTATTTTCGAAATTGATATAAAATGAAAATAAGAGTTATTTTAAATTATATTCCTAAATATTAGCGAATTTTAGTGAGCAGAAATTTTGGTAGGTTCTTCTAAAATATTTAAGATATCTTGTGCGCAATAAATTCGGTTGCGTTTCCCGCCGCTAGTTTCTCGAATAATTGCCAAAGCCTCAAGCTTTTCTGTGGCACGTTGAATTGTTGTATAAGATACCTTCATTGTTTCCGCTGTCTGTTTAATTGTTAGAAATGGATTTGTAGCCAGCTGGTCGATAAGTTGATTTGGAATGGATGTTGAAAGACCTGCTGTTTGTTTTCGCCATGTGTCCAGTAATAGATTAATGCGTGCGGTTCTAGAGAGCGCATCCTCGGCTTGTCGTGCTACTCCATTTAAAAAGTATGTAATCCAATCATTCCAAGCTCCATTTTGTGTTACTGCAAAAAGCTTATCATAATATTCCTGTCGAGTTGCTTCAAAAAAGGCACTCAAGTATAAAAGTGGTGTTGGAAGAATGCCTCTTTCTATAAGAAAAAGTGTTATCAATAATCGGCCAACCCGTCCATTGCCATCAAGAAATGGATGTATTGCTTCAAATTGATAATGTGCTAAGGCTATTTGAATAAGTGGCGGCAATGTTTTGGTATATAGAAATTTTTCAAAATCCCCTAGGCAACCCATCAAATGATCAGGGGAAGGGGGAACATAGGCTGCTGTTGATAATGTACAACCTGCAACACCAATCCAATTTTGTGATTTTCTAAATTCACCAGGTGTTGCATGTTGTCCTCGAACATTACGCATTAATTTTTCATGAATTTCTCTTAGCAAGCGAAGTGATAAAGGCAATGTCTTAAGCCTTTCAATCCCATGTTGCATAGCTGTGATGTAATTATTGACTTCTTTTAGATCATAAGTATCTGTTTCTACTGTAGCTCCGGCATGATCTGCTAAAATATCACTCAGTGTTGCCTGAGTGCCTTCTATTCGACTTGATAAAACAGCTTCTCGGGCAATAAAAGGTCGAATCAAAATATGAGGATTAGGTAATTTTCCTCCCTCTCCGGCAAGACGGCCTAAAAGTATATCTGCTTGAGAAAGCGTATTAACCAAATTCAAATCCCAATTTATCAATGGGGGTAAAGGGTTGGGGATATAGGCTTTGTACCCAGTTTGACAGTTAACATATTTTCCTGAAGGCATTTTCATAAAAACCTCGTTATTTGCACCTATGAAAATAAGAATGCTTGTTATTTTCAAAATTGATATAAAACGAAAATAACGCAATTTGCCAAAGTAAGCAAGAAAAAACATAAAATTGGATTTTTTGACTGTTTTAAAGTAGAACTTTGTGATGTTTTGTCTTGTCGAAACCACATTTTTCGGCTAACATCATCATATGGTTACAATTTATTTGCCTCATAAAAATAGCGGGGCCGTTATGAAAGTTTTTTCAGTTATCATTTAAGTTTCTAAGTATCAGTGGCTGCCGGCTGCTGTGCTAGAATACTTTCCCTGTATTTTTCTAGTATCGTGAAATTATTTTCACGAGCGCTATGTTAATTTATTATTATTTTGTTTATAAAGGATAACGCATGCAGTATGCGTACAGGACTATGTTATTGTTATGTTCTTGTATGAGCACGACAATAAATATTTGTTTAACTAATGAATTTGAAAGTATAAAAATGAAAGATCAAAAGGAAAACATAAAAACAACCGGGCAATTTTCTGCTCACGATAGACAAGGAGCTCCGATAATCATCGAATGGCAAAAAACAACAATATTTTCTCCAGAATTTACAGATATTATGAAGGCTGCTTGGACAATTGCTCGTGATGCCTACACTACAGATGAGATACAATTTTTGCGATCATATCCGGAGGTTGTGAATACAGAAGATGAGAGCACGGGAGAATTCTACAAGCCCTTTAAACCATTTTTTAAAAATGAATCAAATTCTATTGATTGGTCCAAGGTTAAAGAGGTCATGCAGGAAGCGCTTAAACCACATTTTATCTTTGATGTTTCAACCTGGGGACCTGAAGTTACAGCAATGTTTGCAAAAGATATTTGCTATGGGATTACGGTTAAAGACACTCAAACGCAAAAATTGCTAGGTTTTATAACTTTCATGATTCGACCAAGTTACGCACCAGGTGATGTTAAGATGATGATCACAGGTGTTGATAAGGCTTATCTAAATCGCGATCTTGATAGTTTGCTTATGAGTTCGATAATCAAGATCAATCCGGATATTAAACGTATTTGCACCTGCGTGCGTGTAACAAATAACACAACGCTTAAAAGCTACAAATCATGGGGTTTTGCAAATACTGATAATCCAATTTTGGATCATTCACATAATTTTAAGCACTGGATATTTTTGGAGTACAAGACAGGTGCATCAAATTTATTGCAGAAAATAGCGGATAGATTTGTTGATATCAAGTAACTTGAGAATATTGTAAATAGACCGAATAGAAGGCATAACCAATATCATTTTGCATTCTATCCAGTTTACGATTAACATTAAGGGTAGGTTAATAAACTGAAATAAAAAAATTATAGATAGGGTTTTTTAGTATGACCAAAATTTTAAAAAATATTTTTTGGCTTAGCGTTGTTTTGAGTGCTGTGTCTCAGAGTCTTCTTGCTGTAGATAACAAAAGTAATACTGCAATGGAAACGGCTATAATGGTTGCAGGCGGTATTGCTGTTATTTATGCGGGGATAAAATTAACACAACACTTCTCTGCATTTCGTTTTCCAAAGCCTAGTGGGGCATTTGGTGTTGGAACTGAAATGCATCAGATTTCTAATCCTGATCAGAAGGAAAAGACTACAAGAGATTTAACCATACAATTTTGGTATCCCACGCAAAAGATCAGTTCTAAGGCAGTTACACCAATTTCTTCCGAGCTTTTAATGCATTTTAAAAGAATTTTGCCATGGTTAGATACCTATGGATTTTACTCAGTGTATACCAACGCACAGCCCAATGCTCCTGTCGCTGAGACAAGAAAATCTTACCCCATAATTATTTATTCCCATGGCGGAATGCAGCGCCTTGGTGACAATGCGTCGTTATGCGAAGAGCTTGCAAGCCAAGGGTATATCGTTGTTGGTATAGGGCACCCACAGGAAAATTTTATTAAAGCTCTTGGCGCTGAAAAATGCGATCACTTGGAGGTCGCAAATAAAGAAGTTGAGCTCAGAGTTACCGAAACGCAACTTGTAGTTGACTATCTTGAAAAGCTCAATGAACAACCAATAAATAATAATTTCTTTGGCCACCTTGATCTGCAACGGATTGGTATGGCTGGGCATTCGATTGGCGGTGCTACTGCCATCCAGTTCTGTCGACGTGATTCTAGATGTAAGGCATGCGTTAACATGGATGGATCACTTGCTGGGAAAAATCCAATCGAGCCTTTTAATAAACCTCTAATGCTTTTACTTGGTGGAGAAACAATCAACATGATGCGACCACAAACGGATGAGGAAATTATTAAACGATTTGGAACAAAAGAAGTTTTTTACTCAGTTCAAAAGTATTATCTTGAAGCGTTTGAGGCACTTATGATAAATATGGGTCCGTATGTTCATAAAGTCATTATCCATGGTGCTGGACATAATGTGTTTTGCGATTTCTCGATTCTCAGATATCACTCAATTTTTAACAAATTTAAAGAGTTTGGTATGATGGGAAATATTAATGGATTTAGAGCTCACGAAATTATGAAATCATATGTTTGTGCATTCTTTGATACATATTTAAAAAATCAACCTTCTGAATTGTTGGCATGTAAATCTAAAAAATTTGAAGAAGTTGAAGTTGAAACGCGATAATGTTTAAGCTGTAAAAAACTTTAAAATTTAAAGAGGCTTTCATGTTCAAAGAATTATTATTAATAAGCATACTTATTTTACTGTGCGCAGCATTCTTCTGGCTAAAAGGCGCACCTAAAATTGTTATCAGGCCAGAGCATTCATTAATTGATGCGCAAGTTGAAATTGTAATCTCCAATCTTCCCCCCGACCAGAAGATTAGAATTGAAGCTGCATGCCAAGATATTGAAGGTAACCCCTGGGTTTCACATGCAATATTTCAGGCTGATGAAAAAGGCGTGATAAATGTAGCCAAGCAAGCACCTATTGAGGGGTCTTACCGTGATGTAGATCCAATGGGATTGTTCTGGTCGATGACGCCCGCATCTCAAGATCCATCAAAGCGTACCATAATATCAAAGGCAATGTTGAATGAGTCTGAAGTTGAGTTATCTGTGTTTTTACAAGATAAACTTGTACTTCATAAAACAGTTCATAGATTGTTTTCCTTACCGGACGTTGAAAGAAAAGAAATTAAGGAGCAAGGTGTTGTTGGCGTTATGTTTTATCCAAAGAACGTTAAAAATGGACCTGGCGTTATTGTCGTTCCAGGCTGGGGCAGCAGAGTTCCTGAGCAGATTGCTCAACTTCTCGCTTCACATGGATTTACAGCTCTTGCGTTGCCTTACTACGCAAATGAAGGTCTGCCAGAGCAGCTTAAAAATATACCGCTTGAATATTTCCAAAACGCGATTCGATGGCTTAAGCAGCAACCACAAGTAAATGGAAACAAGGTTGCACTTTTGGGCCATTCTCGAGGCGGTGAAGCTGTTCTGTTGTCTGCATTCACATTTCCTGATGAAGTATCTGCTGTTGTGACTTATGGCTCGTCATGTCTTGTGCTGGGTGATTTTTCTCCAGAAGAACAAGCGGCATGGACATATAAAAATGAACCGATCAAATTTATGCCAAACCTCAGCGAGGAAGAAACCGCAAAGTCCGCTCAAGACGGACTTATAGAATTTCACAAAGGCACACTTGATGATCCTCTCCAGGAGGCTTCTACTTTTTTATATGCAATGAAAAAGTTTAGTTCCGACGTTGAGGCCGCAGCCATCCCTGTGGAAAAAATCCAATGCCCACTACTTATTCTTTCTGGCCAAGATGATAAAATGTTTCCGGCAACAACCCACGGCAACCTCATGATGGAAAGATTAGATAAATACGGATCCAAGATTACAAGAAAGCATTTGACCTATCCAAATGCAGGTCATACTTTATTTGTTAATATACCCAACACGCCATCAGTAGATTTGCCTGTACCGTTCGGACCTGTGTGGGGATTACTTGGCGGAACAATTGAAGGTAATGCACATGCAAACAAGACTGCATGGAACGATGTTCTGAGTTTTCTTGATGAAAATTTGAGGGGGTATGAATATATTAATAAAGGAAGTTCAATGCCAAAATTTATTTTTCCACAACTATCGGGAAAATATGCTGTTGGAACTAAACTTGTTGAGATGACTGATTCCTCCCGCAATGATCCCGAAACAAATAAGCCCAGAGAGCTTGTAATTCAATTATGGTATCCAGCAAATAAAAAATCTGGTGTCGAGTCTACATCTTATGCCTGCGAAGCTCGTGAATTATTTAAGGCCAACTTTACACAACAAGGCGTATCTGAAGAAAAGTTAAAACTGCTTGATAACATTTATACTCATTCAATATCAGAGGCTTCTGCAAATAATAAGAATTCGCCATATCCTGTCGTTATATTTGCCCACGGAAATGGCGCCCCACGCGGAGGATATTCGTTTTTGTGTGAAGAAATCGCAAGTCATGGTTATGTCGTTATCATGGTCATGCATACGTACATAACATCGATGACGTGCTTTTCAGATGGTCGCAAAATTACATCATTCCGAGACACAGATCTTAGCCCAAAAGTCGAAGAATGTTTTGCTGATGTTGAATTTATGCTTAACAAGGCCATGTCGGGTGCTTTCGATTCATTAACCTCTATCTGCGATTTTAAAAATATCAGTATCATAGGACATTCACTTGGTGGGATGACCACAGCCCAAGTATGCAGGCGTGATAAAAGAGTTAAAGCCGGAATAAGCTTAGATGGAACTTTGTGGGGAATTGATTCTACAAAACCGTTTTACAAGCCATTTCTGTACATGCGAACTCCAAATTTTTACGCAGACATGGTTGGCATTCTTGAGCAGCAAAAGAATTCATTAAAGGCTGTTGGAGTCACTAAAGATAATTTTATTGGATCAGTTGAAAAGTTTTGTCGAAATAATGGCAAAGAATCGATACAAATTATTGTTGAAGGCGCTAATCATGTAACATTTATGGATAATCCGATAGTATATGATTTCTTTGTAAATATCTTTGCACCATCATATGATATACACAAACTAGAACCAATAATATTCTTGCCATTACCAGAGACACTCTCAGTAATAAGTGGATGCATAATAACCTTTTTAAACAAACATTTAAAAGGGCAGTCGGTGGCATATCCACCTCAAGTGATACATGATGCCGACAAAGAAGATTTTGAGTTTTATATTCCTGATCATCACCCTAAACATAAGAGAATAAATTTAGATTCTGCCATCTTGGATTCATATGTTGGCCAATATCGACTTGGCGATGTTGTTTTTACGGTTGAAAAATCAGAGAGTAACGTGCTTTGGGTGCGGGTAGCCAATCAGCCAGCATACCCTATCTACCCAGAATCAGAAACGAAATTTTTCTATACCGTTGTGGATAGACAAATGTCATTTGTTAAAGATAAGCAGGGTAAAACTGTGCAATTAATTTTGCATCAAGTTGGAGCTGATCAGGTGGCTAAGAAGGTCTTCTTCGAGAACAATAACTAAGACTATGGAGAACCTCAATCAATGTACAAAATATTTTTGTTAATTTTCTTTTTATGTTGTTGCTCCGGTTGTAGTGACAAAACCGAACTTACTGATAGGAATAGTATGATAATTCCAACAAAAAATACGATTGCTCTTGAAAATTTTGATGATTATTGGGGGATATTGGGCGATCCTGTGACTGTTGAAAATAAGTTTCATGAGTTTCTACCAAAGGCAGAAGAATTAAAGGATAAATCAATTTATTTACAAATTCTTTCGCAGATTGCCTTGGCCCAGGCATTACAAAAGAAATTTGATGAGGCACATAAAACATTAGATACTGCTGAAAAACTTTTAACGCCTAATCAGATGCTTGCTCAAGCAAGAATACTTTTGGAACGCGGACGTGTTATGCAACAAACAGAGTTTGCACAAGGTCGGGTCTATAAACAATCAAAGGTCATTGATTGTGCTCGCGATCTATTCAAGAAATCATTTAAAATATGTGAACAACATAATTTTGATTATCATGCAGTTAATGCAGCCCATATGATTGCGATAGTTGCTGGAACGAGTGAAGAAAAAATACGCTGGAATAAGATTGCTTTAGAGTTGGCAGAAAAAACAGCGAATAAAAGAGCAAAAATGTGGCTTGGCTCATTGTATAATAATTTGGGGCGAAATTATGTTGATGAAAAGCGCCTCAAGGAGGCGCTAGAAACATTTAGGGTAGCGCTTGAATGTCGGAAAAAAGAAGGCTATGAACCTAATGTTCGACTTGCTAAATGTAGCGTAGGGGAAGTGCTTCGTTTACTTGGTCGGCTTGATGAGGCATTGACCATTCAACAAAATCTAATCAAAGATTATGATGCAGTAATCAAAAGCAATAAACTTGATATGCCCGAGCCAATGTTTAAGTTAGCTCGAGGATTTGTTTATGAGGAGCTAGCTGAAATCTATGCGGCAAAAACACATAACTTTTCAGGTTTAGCCTTGAAAGATTTGGAGACCAGCGATATGTTCAAATGTTCATCACCGGAAAGGATAGAGAGATTAAAGCAGCTTTATAAAGACAGCCATTTCTAAATAATAACCTTTTTATGTACAAAAGGTTGATTAAATAAAGGTGTATTTGTATGAATAAGATGATCCATTATGTCTTAATATTCAGCGTAATCATTATTATGGGAGTTGCATTCTTCTGGTTGAAGAGTGTCCCCAAAATCGTTGTTAGCTCCGAAAAAGCCTTGATTGATGAACCAGTTGAGATTTCAATTTCAAATCTTTCGGCCAACGAGCTGGTTACAATTGAAGCTTCATGCAAAGATAAAGACAGTAATATTTGGATTTCTCATGCAACATTTCAGGCTGATGAAAAGGGCATAGTGAACGTAGCAAAACAAGCTCCACTTTCAGGATCTTACAACGATATTGATCCGATGGGACTGTTTTGGTCGATGATGCCAGCTAATAAAGAAGCCTCGTATTTTTCTTCCAATAAACCTGCCATAGAAGTATCGCTGACCCTCTTGTCTGAAGAAAAAAGAAAAGCTAATAAAACAATATATCGATTGCTCATTTCACCAAATGTAGAAAAAAGAGATGTTCGCGAACAGGGAATTGTTGGTACATTATTCTACCCAAAACATGCTCAAAAGTGTCCTGGCATTATTGTTGTTTCTGGATCAGATGGTGGAATACCTAAAACAACAGCTCAGCTAATTGCATCACACGGGTACACGGTTCTTGCTTTAGCATATTTTGCCGCAGAAGGTTTACCTAATGATCTTGAAAGCATCCCCTTAGAGTACTTTCAATCTGCAATGCAATGGTTTAAAAAACAAGCGGAGGTTGATGAAAAACGTATTGCTCTTTTTGGTAGCTCTCGTGGCGGTGAGCTGGTCCTTCTTTTGGCCGCTACATTTCCCCAAGCGATGAACGCTGTAATTGCGTATATGCCAAGTGGATTGATTTATGGCGGCTTTCCGCAATACGATAAACCTGCATGGACGTACAAAAATTTACCAATACCGTTTATGCATGTTCCTTCTAGAGAGGAGTTTGTTGAGGCTGCCAAAGCTGGTAAAATCCCATTTCACAGAGGCACATTTGAAGATCCATACGAGATCTCTTATAATTTTTTATATGGAATAAAATTTTTTTGTAAGGACATTGAAACCGCAACCATTCCTGTAGAAAATATTCGTTGTCCAATTCTGCTTATTTCGGGAGAGGATGATAAAATGTGGCCTTCAAATTTGTATTGCAACCTTATCACAGAACGATTGAATAAAAAAGGTTCCTCTATTGAAAGAAAACATTTAAATTTTCCCGGTGCTGGACATGGTTTTGAATTTCCCTACGTTCCAGCGTCTAGTCAGCCCTTTTATCATCCAATAGGAAAGTTTTGGTGTACCTTGGGTGGGACTGTTAAAGGGAATGCGCTTGCAAGCAAACATGCGTGGGCAGGGGTTTTAAATTTTCTTGATGAAACGCTTAATAAAAATTAGTGAAGGAGTTTTAAGATGAGCAAAAACAAAGTTATTATTTTTTCTGTGATTGCGTTGTTTGTAGTTGTTATTTTATTCCTGGGATTTGCTAGGCCACATTGGGTTTCAGGTAATTGCATGGAGCCTGCGGTCAAAGATGGACAGGTATGTTTTCTGAATTATGTTGCACCATATCTACGGAAATATAAGATCGATGATATTGTGTTATTCAAGCACGAGGGTAAGACTTGGATATCGCGTATCGTGGCATTGGAAAATGATACAATCCAGATCACTGAGGGAAGCGTGGCTGTAAATGGCATTATTCTTCAGAATCCAAAAATTAATAGAAGTTGGGCTAACTGGAATTATGGAACCTACGCCATTAATGAACCATTCCAAGTTCCTTCAGGAAGCGTTTTTGTGCTTTCTGATAACCTTGCTGCGCAACATGATGACAGCCGTGTTTTTGGGCCAGTGGCACAAGAAGCCATTTTAGGATTGGTATGGTAAAAGCTGTGCAGAAGTGCAAGCAATTCTGCAAAAAAATGATAAAGAAGAAGATAATATCACTTGATGTTTTTAAACATGAAATTGAATTATGCCGGAGTTTATCACACGAAAATGGTGGGAAGTGTTGTTGGGGAAAATGTGAGCAATGCGGAGTTATTCCTCTTCTTTATAAACTACATAACGGAATGCTCCTTGAGAATCCAAAGGATATAAAAAGCGTTAAAGATAAAATTTTTAGAAAGAGCAGGGATGCTGAATAAAATTCTAAATTGGGCTAAAAAAGAAGATGCAATAAGATCTGTAATATTAACTGGATCAAGGGGTGCCAAATCAACAATTGATGAGTTCTCTGATTTTGATATTGCATTATTTGTATCTGATTCAAAAAAATACTTGGTAGATGACGTCTGGATTAACGAAATAGGTAAGCCATGGCTCTACATCCAAGAAAAAATATCGTTTGAAAATCAGCAAATCCCCACACGGCTTATTATTTTTGAAAATGGTATCTGTGCAGACATTAGCCTGTGGGATTCAAAGCTTCTTGAGGAACTCGTAAACAGAGGACAACTGCCATTTGCATGTCAGCGTGGATACTCTGTGTTACTCGATAAAGATAATATCGCAGTAAAGCTGCCTGCAGTAACTAACATTGTTGTTTCAAAAATTAAGCCATCGCAAAAAGAATTTTTAACAGCAATAGAAGTATTCTTCTTTGAGGCTTTCAATTGTGCCAAGTATCTTGCGCGCAAAGACTTGTGGCATGCAAAGCTACGAGACTGGACGACGAAAGAATATCTTCTAAAGATGCTTGAGTGGAATGAAGCAGCTAAAAATAATTGGAATTATGACACATTCTGGCATGGTAAAAAAATGCAATCTTGGGTTGACAAAGAAACTTGGTCCAAACTTCATAATGCCTTTGGTCATTTCGATTTTGAAGATAGTTGGAAAGCGCTTGCAGTAACAATGGATCTTTTCAGGCAAGCTGCCGAGCATGCAGCAAAGCAGCTTGGGTACGATTATCCATTCGAGCTTGATAAAAATATAACTGGTTTTGTACATGGCATGAGAAAGAAGTAATGATGCAAAACAACTTCGCGTTCAAGCCGGTTGAAGAAAATGACCTACCATTGTTGTATTCATGGTTTAAAAAACCACACGTTGAATTATGGTGGCCAGTACCAGAAGAACAAGAAGATTTTTTCAAATCATTTCTTGAAAGAATTCGTGCGGGAGTAAAAAAGCCATACATTGTTTTGTTAAATGATTTACCCATCGGATACCTTCAAAGTTACAGCGTTAATCAAGCCACGCACTCCTGGCTGCCTGAATTGCCAGGCAATAAAAATGTTATAGGAATTGATCAATTCATCGGCGAGCCAGATTATCTGTATAAAGGATTCGGACCTCTTTTTATAAAGCAATTCGTTGATGATCTTATCGCAAAAGATCCAGCACTTACTGTTATCGTTGATCCAGACCCAACAAATACTGTGGCCATAAGATGCTATGAGAAGGTCGGATTCAAGCAGCTTGGGGTTTATCAGGCGCCTTGGGGGCCAGCTCTAGTTATGGAATACTCAAAATAAGTAGGTTTATACCCAATTTTATATGATTTTGACAAGTGTATCTGCTTAATTTAGACTATATAGTGTTGATATTAAATTTATATTATTTTAATGAGTCAGTTTCATGTACTGTATACAATTAGAAATCTTAAATTTACGAATTTTTCGATTTATATGCCCCTTGAGCCGATCTGCGGTCAGGGGTAGACAGTGCATTTCTTAGTAATTTCTCTATTTTATTCCTGATACTTCGCTAGCTCTCGGTTCAAGGGGCTCCCACAATGGGATCACCCAAGAGTAGTTATTTTTAGTTTTTATTTAATAACCGAAGAGAAATATTATGAAGATTTCAAAATTGAGTCTTGATGCCCTCCGTCGTGCATTAAATATTCGTGATTTAACAAATGAGCCAGAAGGTCACCATGCCATGCAAATTATCGTGCAAGATATTATTAAAAATTTGCAACATAAGTGGGGTTGTGAAGTTAAAATTTATCGAGAATCGCCAATTGTCTCGATCAGTGACAATTACGACAAACTTAAATACCCGCAAGATGGTGCGTCACGCGATGCTAGATACACGCGATATGTCTGCGACACTGCGTTGCTCAGAACGCAAACATCGGCAATAATCCCAAATGCCATGCGATCAATTGCAAATAATTTACCTAATGATATTTTACTTGCTTGTCCTGGTCTTGTTTATAGACGAGACTGTATAGATAAACTTCATGTTGGTGAGCCACACCAGATAGACCTGTGGAGAATTAGGCAGGGGAACACTCTTACAAGTAATGATTTGCTTGAGATGATAAGAATTATAATTCAGGCTGCTTTGCCCGGCATGCAATGGCGTGTAGAACCAAGAATTCATCCATACACACTTGATGGATTGCAAATCGATGTTCTTTACAATAATGAATGGGTGGAGGTTGGAGAATGTGGACTTGCTCATCCAGCGATAATCGCTGAAAATATTCCAAATATTCCTGAGTTAACGGGATTGGCTATGGGACTTGGCTTAGACCGTATCTTAATGTTACGTAAGGGTATCAATGACATTAGGTTACTTCGCTCGATGGATCAGAGAGTAATTGCACAGATGAATGATTTAAATCACTACAAAGAGGTATCCTCAATGCCACCTGTTTTGCGAGATTTATCAATTGTTATCGATGAAAATGAGATAAGCGAGGATCTTGGGGACCGAGTCAGAGAGGCTTTGAGAGAAAATGCGGATATCGTTGAGTCAGTCGAAATTTTATCACAAACTTTATATCAAAACTTACCTGAGTCAGCGGTAAAGCGTCTTGGTATAAAAAGTGGGCAAAAGAATATTCTTCTTAGAGTTGTTTTAAGGGCTTTAGATCGGACGTTAACCACCGAGGAATGCAATAGATATCGTGACATGATTTATATGTCGTTGCACGAAGGAACTGTTTGGATGTTGGCTGAAAAGAAGTAGGCTTTTGGAGCCTACTTCTTTAAACAATTTTTAATGCAATCCAATCTGGCAACAAGCTCAATACTCTCAAAAAGCACGAATAGAACCAGGCAGATTCAATTTGTTTCTTGCCCTTAAAAACATTTTCAACAATGTATTTTGCTTCGTCGGCGGGTTGGTGAGTAAATGGCAAAGGCTTTGGTGTTTTAAGCATGTCTGTTGCTACAGGTCCAGGTAACACAAGTACAAAATTTATACCATCATTAAAGTACTGTAAGCGTAATGCCTTAAAGCATGAATTGATTGCGGCTTTGCTTGCACAGTATCCTGGTGCATTTCCAAATAATGATGCAATAGATGATGTTGCAACAAATGTTCCACCACCAAATATTTTTATATCGTTGATCCATTCATCAACCCATGTGACAACGCCAAAATAGTTTGTATCAAAAGTCTGTTTGTGTTTATCCAGCATTGGCTCAAATTTGATATCACCAGTACCTGTTCCTGCATTTAGAAAAAACAAAGTTGGCTGCAGCCCTTGCTTTTTAATAAAATCAGAAGTCTGCTTAATTTGAGCTGGAATGCTTACATCACACTTAAATGGAATAAAATTTGCTCCCAATTCTTTTGCTATCTCATTGAGCTTTTCTTCTCTTCGGGCAATGCCGATGACCTTCCATTCACGCTTTATCATCTCACGTGATATTTCATAACCAATTCCAGATGATGCACCTGTGACCAAGCAAGTCTTTGTTGACTGATTAATTTGATGGCGATCCGAGTAGTTTAAAAACAAATAACTTGATGTTAAAACGGTTAATGTGATTAATCCGAATATTAAACCCTTTTTCATTTTTCCTCCCGCATAAATTCAATGATTTTATCTGCAGATTTTTCTGGATCGAGCTTGTCAGTATCAAGCATCAAATCATAATTTATATTTTGATGAACAGTATGATAGTGGCTACGTGCATGACCTTCAGGCGATGAGCCTCGCTTTTTTTCACGTTCTTGGATTGATTCTAATGATGCTGTGACTCCGATCCAAATAACTTTAATTCCATGCAATGAATCGGTAAGATCTTTTACCCAGCTGTCTTCATACTTTATGTAATCGACAATCACATTGTTTCCACAATGAGCATAAGCTGCAATTGCTCTATGCATACCTCGAATCACTTTTTGTCCTTCAGATCCAACTTCAAGTGTGAATAATTTACCTTCTTTATCTTCGGATGGAATCCCATGCATAACTGTGTAGTGCTCAGGCTTGCTTTCTAGATAAAATTTTGGTGGTAATACACCAACAAAAAAATTATCTATTCCTATGGATAACCAAGATTCAGGCCGTTTGGTTTGAAATGCTTTAATGATACTTGATTTACCCACCGATGATGGCCCGTTCAGTATAATTACGGTTCCAACTGTATGTTTTGTTGTTTCATTCATGCAACCACCCATAAATAAAATTGATGTTATCAGTCCTAACGTTTTAGCAAATGGATGAGACCACTTCATGCCAGTTCCTCTGCGAAATTTATAATTAAATCTTTGATACAATCAAACAATTCTTTACTCAATATCATGTGTCCCATGCCTGGAACAACTTGCATCCTTGCACCTGGAATCATATTAGCACAGTATTCTTTTGCAATTCCAGGCAATGCTAAGCAATCAGCTTGCCCATGAATAACCAGCGTTGGAATTTTTATATTCTTTAACTCTTTCGTACGATCAGGCAAATTTTGTTGTGCTTTGACGTGATTATGCAACGGCTCGATGCCTGCTGAAAATTTTTCAAACCACTCCAGATGCTCTGGCAAGGTTCGTTCATACATATCTTTTATGTACTGTTGTGCAATATCATTGTCCATTGGAGCAGTTCCGTGCAAGTATTCAAATGATTTTAAGAATCCATCAACGCTAGTCACATAATTCTTGGTTGGCTTGTTTTTCATCATCTCTTGCCATGTCTTTTCAAGCGATGCCTTTTCTTGAGAATTTAATTCGGGATTGGCCAGAACAGAAGAAGAGATCAACGTTATACTGTTTACTCGAGATTGATAATCTAATGCCAATAGTTGTGCAATTCCACCTCCCATAGAATGCCCAACAATATTTGCTTCCTTAATATCGTAAGCATCAAGAACCGCAATGGCATCACTGGCTAAATCATTAAGCGTGTAAGGTTTTTTTGTATAATCAACGGCAGAAGAAAGGCCCATGTCTCGATGATCATATCGAATAACAAAATACCCAGCGACAGAAATTTGCTTGCAGAAATCATTTGTCCAAAACCTAGCTGGAGCCATTGCTCCTGAGATAAGCAGAATTGCAGTGTTAGTTTTTTCTCCGAAATTTTCTGTATAAAGTTTTATGCCAGTTGGAGTAGTAATTGTTTTTGAATACCCTGTAAGATTACTCTTCCAATCTTTAGCACGTACATTCAATTCTTTAACAAACTCATCTTTAAACTTGTGATATTCAATCAGTGTCTTAAACCCACGATTTATAGCTTCTTGCTTAATTGCATCGTACTTTATCACTTCACCTGGATGAGTTTGTAAGTAATCACGAGTTGTTAAATGTGAAAACCAACTTTCGCTGCCAAATTTTAATACACCTAAATTGAAGTTTAAGGTGCCACGTTTGCGCAAGAAGAAACGCTCAACTTGTGGATGAATCTGACCCACAAACTCATAGCCAAGATTTTCAAGTTTTTTAATTTCATCATCGGACAGCTTGAATTCATTGAGCCCAACAAGAATGTCTACGATCGGTTTTGCACTAAGTCCTGGTACAGATGTGCTGCCGTAATGCTCCAGTCCAATCAATCTATTTTTATCAAAGACAGATCGAATTACTTGTGCTTCTCGTTTAAACTGATTTGGCCACCCTGGATTATACTTTACAACCTCGATTGCTTCATCAAGTTTCTTTAAATCAACCATTTTATTTCCCTTGTCTTCAAAACATCCAGATAAGCATAGCATCATGGTTGATGCTAAAAAAAATCTAAATAAAATCATAATCTATTCCTCTTCATGAAGGTACAGATAAATTTAACTAAAATAAACTTATAAAATAAATAGAATCAGCGAATGTGCTGATATTTAGATTAGATATGTAGATAAGAAGAAATTTTCACGGCCAATCCTTCACTTGTTTTGACCAGGATTAATATTGAATTTCTATCATTTTAATTCTAGCAAAACTATATACTTGCGGCAAAAGGTCTCAGTAATACTCAAAAAAACGATATAAAAATGATTAACTACGCACGTAATTAGAAACAGAATCAGATGTGTCGATGCTGATAGAGCCTCTTTTATGGGTACGAGACTTTGGTTTTACGTTTATGGTTACATCTTGGCCAAGTTCATTTAAAAATCGAAAGAGCCGCTCCAATGAAAAACCTGTAAGCTTTCCACTCGCTAGAGCAGATATTTTTGGCTGATCTATTCCAAGAGTAAGAGCTGCTTTTTCTTGGGTTAATTTTTTCTTTTTAATTATTAAATGAATCTGTCTTGCAAGTTCAGCCTTAGCCAATGCTTCTTCTGAATTTGGCAGATTTAAATCAGCAAAGACATTACCGCTACTGCGTTCAAATTTTTTATTCATGTTCTAGCTCCTTATATATTTCCTGTGCGTCTCTAAGCCGTTTCTTAATCAAATCTATTTCCTGCTTAGGCGTCTTAATACCTTGCTTAGATTTTTTTTGGAAGGCGTGCAGTACAAACACAAAGTTTGAGATCTTAACCGTGTAAACGACTCGGAATGTTCCAGATTCATCGCTTTCTTTAAGCTCTATTATGCTTGCTCCGCCAAAGCCCTTAAGTATTTTACTGTGAACAGATTTTTCACCTGTTTGGGCGAGATAAAGGCCAAAACCCATACTTCGCATTACCTCTTCCGGAAAATCAAGAAGATCGCTCTTACTTGAGCCAACCCATATCAAACGTTTCAACTTCATATTCTCCTCTCATGCGTTATTATGCTAAATCTAGCATAATAATTTACCTTTGTACATGGGATAAAATGGACTTGAGCGAAATACCCCATAAAAACACGAATTTAAAGCCTTGGCATGGTTTTTGAAGTTTTAGCATTTCATAGGTATATAAGTGGATTTTTTATATATCAGATAAAAATGCAAAGTATTTTTTTGGCGTCAGCATTTTTTGTGTTAGAGTACCTTCAGTAATATTTTTTATTAATTTAAAACGAAGGAAGTTTTTAATGAAGTACAAAGTTTTAGAAGCAGTACTGAGAGATGTTTCTAGTGATAGTTATATAGCATTTAAAATTAATCTAATGGATGGGTTTAATTGTCAAAATCTAAATTATGATTTGAATGCATACACTATGAATGAGGACAGATCAACGGCTTTTTGGGGAATAAAGGATAGTTTTAATAATGATTTACCTAATCCAGAAATTTTAAATTTTTGTGATTCCATAAACGCACTATATCACGGTGAAATTAATCGGTTTGTATATCCAGCAGAATTGGATAGTAAATTTACATTATCAATGAAACGAATTGCATCGGACACAGAGCCTACTTTTCATGTGCAATTATTTGATGGGGGACTTGGAAATGCAAAAAGTGTAGCGACAATACATGTTACTGCAGACGAATTTAACAACTTTATTGGATCGCTAGAATGTGGATATTTTGCACTAATGACAGAAGCAAGAAAAAACCATACTAATTTCTTTGATGTAATAAATAAGTTAGCAGTGGAAAGATGTGTAGCAATAAATGAAAATATTTTAGAAACGATTTAAAGTACCGGATTTAAAATGGGGCTATATTCTGATAGCCCCGTATCATTGATTCTAATTTCTATATTTCTTCTTCAGATAACCACTCTTCATGTTCAATTAAATGCTTGAACTGTTGTTCTATTACTGTTTCATCAAGCTTTGGAAGATTGTTTAAACTGGATGTATAATGAAATCCAATAAAAGGAATCCCACGATTCTCGATTACTGTCTGTACAGATTGTAGGTAGCTAATTTTGTCATCTACAAAAAACACCTTTGAAGGTGTCCATTTGATTTTTTGTAAGAAAGCATCTAAGGCTATGCCTTTT
>AMWB02083049.1_pt1 | contig 21315 bp, 18 predicted proteins | sample 200311 | NCBI WGS metagenome assembly AMWB02 (sample SAMN02737377, study PRJNA173069) | bioreactor metagenome | biome: anode biofilm in microbial fuel cells | place: USA: California | collected 2010-12-16 | reverse complement strand
CAACCACTCTCTGATTTCTGAAGAAGAAACCGTCGCAGGTCGCGCAGGCGGAAACTCCCGAGCCCATGTAATTTTTTTCGGATTCGATTCCGAGGTATCTAGCGGACGCTCCCGTGGCGATTATGACGGTGTCGGCTGTATATTCGGTATTGTCGTCAGCCCATACTCTTAAAGGTTTTGAGGAAAAATCGACTTTATTGATTGTCTTGAAAAAACTCTGCGCTCCGAATCTCTGCGCCTGCTTTCTCATAATGTCCATCAGTTCGGGACCGGCGATTCCTTTTTCGAAGCCCGGATAGTTTTCGATGTCGGTTGTAATCATAAGTTGTCCGCCCGGCTGCGCACCTTCGAAAATTATAGGTTCGAGATTCGCTCTTGCCGTATAAATAGCGGCAGTCAGACCGGCGGGACCTGTTCCGATGATAATAACTTTGTGCTGTCCTCTTTGAGGCATTTTAAAATATCCTTTCCGAATTATTTATTTTAAAAAATTTATTTTTTCTTCGAGTTGAGTATTGTTCCTGTTTATCTCGAGCGCTTTTTTCCAGAAGTACAGGGCTTTCTGACTGTCTTTGAGCGCATAGTGTATGTCTCCCAGATGCTCGAGAATGACAGCGTTTGAGCCGTTAACTGAAACGGCGCGTTCGATGTATTCTTTCGCCGATTTATAATCCTTCATCATATAATAAATCCAACCCATCGTGTCGAGGTATGACGAATTTCCAGGCTCCTTATTGACGGCTTTTCTAACCATATCAAGCGCCTTGTTAAGGTTTTCTCCGCGCGTTGAAAGATTGTATGCATAGTTGTTCAGTATGAGCGCGTTTTCCGGGTCAATCTTCAGCGCCTTTTCATACGCTTCATTCGATTCCCTGTACTGCTTGTTACTGTTATAAGCAAGAGCGAGGGAAGATATAATGCTGAGTTCGTTAGGATTCAATTCAACCGCTTTTTCGTAATACTTAATCGAAAGTGGAAGATTGCCGGTTCTCTGAAGAACGAGAGCATATGTATAGTTTATCCTGAAATCATCGGACGCGTGTGTAAGACCATTTTCAAGCACGGTTTTGGCGAGGTCGTATCTTTCAAGCGTGAAGAGAGCGTAGCCGATTTGAACGTAGGCATCAGCCGACGTATCGGCATACACGGCGCCTCTGACGAACTTATCCGCAGCATCATCGTTTTTCTTGTTCAGTATGTCGAGTTGTCCGAGATAGTAATAAGGAATCCAGTTATCCGGATTGGACTGATTCAGATACTTAAAAATGTATTCGACAACGTCAGCCGTTTTCGGGTCCTGAGAAATCATATTGAAATATAATTCTCCGAGTTGAGATTTTTCGTTGAAAGTAAGATTATTCTTGCCGATTACTCTCGCGAATTCCTCAAAGCCTTTCTCTATCTCGTTTTTCTTAAAGTAAATCTTAACTATTTCCGCCTGAATCTGCTTGTCGGTCGGGTTCAGCGAGGCAAGCCTTTCGAATATACCTTTCGCATCGTCTTCCCTGCCGAGTTTAGAATACATCGACGCGAGGTCGAACATAAGCGAAGAATTATACGGGTCGAGTTTAAGCATGTAAGACAGTGTCTCGGCGCACTTTTCGTAATTCTGTTTCGAGAAATAAATGTCGAACATTCTTTTGAGAACATCGGCGTCGAAGCCGTAAATATCGGTCAACTGCTCGTAAACAATAACGGCTTTGTCCTGATTTTTCAGTTCCTGATAAGAGCGCGCAAGGGAGTATAGCACAAAAATATTTTCCGGCTCCTTCGAGAGTATTTCTTCGTAGATTCCCGCCGCGATATCTACTTTTCCCGTGCCGTAATAAATGTTCGCTTTAAGTATTTTATATTCGTTGTTATCCGGGCTTAGTTTCAGCGCGTTGTTGATTTCAAGCAGCGCGTCCTGAAGTTTTCCGGTTTTAAGGTTTATGTTCGCGATAGCGAAGTAAATACCGGGCGCTTTATTTCTTTTAAGCGCCGTCCTGTAGTATTCCATCGCGGAATTATAATCTTCCCTCAGTTCTGCCGATTTTCCCGCGACGAATAGGGACAATGACTCGCTGTCAATTCCGTATTCCGTGCTGTCCTGCGAAAAAGAACCCGAAGGAATAAGAAACAGACTTAAAAGAAATATTTTTAAAAGCCGTGACATAAATCAAAAATATATTTACGGGCATAAAGTCAAAAGGTAAAAATTTGAGTTAAAAATTTGATCTGTATGACTTATATTTATGAATAATAAATTTTGATGAACGCAGAAACGATAATATTCGCAATAGCAGGCCTCGCGGCGGTAGTAACTGCAATACTGATGATAACGAGAAAGAATCCGGTAATCAGCGCCATTTACCTGATACTGAATTTCTTCACGGTAGCCGTTATTTATCTTTTGCTGAAGGCGCAGTTCATTGCCATAATACAGATTCTTGTATATATGGGAGCGATAATGGTGCTGTTCCTGTTCGTGATAATGCTTCTGAATCTGCGGGAGGAAAGCAAACATACAGAGGAGTTTTCATACAAGAAAATAACGTCACTGCTTTTATCGATTCTGCTTTTCGCTCTTCTGGGTCTCACGGTATATTTCGGTTTCACAACTAAAGAAATGAACGAAAGCGCGGAGAAAATCGGAACCGCTGAACATCTCGGAAAACTGCTTTTCACAACCTATTCATTTCAAGTGCTCGCGGCGGGCATGCTGCTGCTGGCCGCGGTGGTCGGCGCGGTAATGCTAGCGAAGAAAAAATTTGAGTAAAAATTCCGAACGCCGCAAACTTCTCGATATAAGTAACCCCGATGAGGGGTAAAAAAATTCCTTGCATGAAACGGCGTATTTTAGGTAATTTTACTTATGAGGAGTAAAAGAAAAAATTCGAATATGAAAAAAACAATGGCTTTAATATCGCTGCTGTTCGTTTCTTTCCTGCTTAGTTCCTGCGGCTCGTTGACTTATATTACAGATTCCTGGCAGAAGCCTGATTACAACGGCAGAAAGTACAGCAAGATTCTGGTCTGGGTGCTCGCGAAAGAGAGTTCATTCTCAAGACGCGTTATTGAGGATAAAATCGTGAGCGGTTTGAAATCGTCGGGCATCAGCGCGATGCCTTCGTACGACAGGTTCGCGTCGGATATACTCGAGAGCGGGGAAAACGCACTCGACGAAAGGGCAAAGGAAGAAAAACTGATGAGCATAGTCAGGTCTGCTGGAGCGGACGGCGTGCTTCTGCTCGCGGTGAAAGACATTAAGAAATATAAGAGTTATTCTCCCGGTTATTACGGTTATCCGTTTTACTCGTATTACTACAATTCATACGAGAGCGTTTTCGGCGGTTATTCAATCAATTCAAATGTATTTTTTGAGAGCGGATTAATCGACCTTAATACGAACCAACTCGTTTATTCGGTGATGTCGGAAACCGTGAATCCAAGGTCCGTAAAGGATTTCGCCGATTCGTTCTCTTCCAAACTCGTTGGCACTCTCGTGGAAGCGGGAATCGTGAAGAAATGAAAGAGGCAGAGGATTATAGAAAAAGCCGGAATATTATTCCGGCTTTTATTTATATAATGTCGAAGTTAGTGTATTTTCTCAGGACATCCGGAACGACAATATTCCCTTCTTTAGTCTGATTGGCTTCAAGCAGCGCGACCATCAGGCGCGAAGTCGCAAGACCGCTGCCGTTTAGTATGTGGACGAGTTCGGTCTTTGTTTTACCTCCCTCGAGAGTTTTCTTGTACCGGATTTTGGCGCGCCTGCTTTGAAAATCGGTGCAGTTGCTAACCGACGAAGCCTCGAGCCATTTATTTTCCGCATATGACCAGACCTCAATATCGTAGCACTTGCTGGCGGAGAAACCGATGTCGCCCGTGCAGAGTTCTATCACTCTGTAATGAACGTTTAGCGCCTGAAGTACGGCGCAGGCGTCGGCAAGCATTTTCTCGAGTTCCGCGTAGGAATTTTCGGGCGGACAGAAGTTTATCAGTTCGACCTTATTGAACTGATGGACGCGAAGGAAACCCTTCGTATCCTTTCCGTAACTTCCCGCTTCGCGGCGGAAGCAGTTTGTGAATCCGCAGTATTTAACCGGAAGTTCGTCTTCCTTAAATATTTCGTCGCGGTGAATGTTTATTATAGGCACTTCCGCTGTAGGTATCGCGAAAAAATCGTCCTCGCTGATTCTGTACATGTCGTCCTCGAATTTCGGCACTTTCTCCGCCGCTTCCATTGAAGCGCGGTTCACGAGCACGGGGGTCATCACTTCCCTGTATCCCTTCGAAATATGCGTGTCGAGCATGAAGCAAATCAGGGCTCTTTCGAGAGTAGCGCCTTTTCCCTTGTAGAGCGGGAAGCCGCTTCCGGTAATCTTCGCGCCGCGTTCGAAATCCAGGATGTCGAGTTTCTTCGATAGTTCGATATGGTCTTTCACCTTAAAGTCGAAATTCTTTTTATCGCCCCAGACAGTTCTTTCAATGTTATCGTCGGCGCTTTTACCGTAAGGCACTTCGTCAGCGGGCAGGGCGGGAACATAATAAAGAAGGTTTTCAATTTCCGTTTCGATATTTCTTAAATCGACGTCCAGTTGCTTTACGTCATCGGATACTTTTTTCATCTCAGCGATTTTCTCCGAGGCGTCCTGTTTGTTTTTTTTCATTACCGCGATTTCGTCCGACACTTTGTTCCTTAATCCTTTAAGCGAATCTGCTTTCCTGATAACCTCAAGGCGTTTCGAATCGACTTCCTGAATTTTGCTTATAACTTCGGTGTCTTCGTTTCTGCGTTTAAGTTTTTCAATGACCTGCGCGGGGTTCTCTCTTATTAATTTGATGTCAAGCATAATATGTATTTTTAATAACCGAGTTGGTATTTAAGTAATTGCAGGGATTCGACCGTGCCCATCGGCTCGAAGCCGAGTTCCGACTGCGCTTTCAGCGTTATAAGTCCTGAATTAAGCGGACGCGGCGCGGGCTGGTTGAGGTCCCTTGTTTTTATTGTTTTAATCAGTTCTTTCTTGTATCCGAATACATCGCACAGTTTGAACGTGAAGTCGAGGCGCGATTCAATGTCCCTGCCCGCGATGTTGTAAATTCCTTCCTTTTCCGCCTCGATAAGTTTAAGCGTGCCGTAAGCGAGGTCGTCCACTATCGTGCTGTTGCCTATCTGGTCGTCGACTATATTAATCCGTTCGCCTGCGGAAAGTTTATTCACGAGCCATGTTGCGAAATTTGGTTTCACCTTGCTTCCCGCTCCGTAGAGAACCATTGTTCTTATTATCGCGTTCTTTATGCCGCTTGATACAAGGGCATTCTCGGCAGCGAGTTTCGTGCGGCCGTAGAATGAAATCGGATTCGGAGTTGCTGTCTCGTCGTAAGGACCGTTCTTCCCGTCAAAGACGTAGTCGGTCGAGAAGTGCACGATTTTCGCGCCTGCAGGACGCGCTGCGATAATTAGATGCTTTACTGCATCTACGTTAAGTCTCCAACTCAATTCCCTTTCAGTTTCGCATCCGTCAACGTCGGTGTAAGCCGCGCAGTTGACAATAATGTCGGGAGCGGTGTCAGCGACGGTCTTTTTTACTTTCTCTTTTGAAGTAATGTCGAGTTGAATATACTCCTGATTGATGTTGATATTCGATTTCTCCTCAACCGAAGAAAGCACGAGTTCAAAATCGGATTCTCTGGTGAAGATTGAAACTACCGCCTGTCCGAGCAGTCCGTTGGAGCCGGTAATAAGTATTCTGCCTTTTTTCATTTATTTCAGTTTATACAAATCGTCAATTCCCGAAAGGGAGGCTTTGAGCGAGGCTATGCGCGTAGCGTAGCGGAGACTCTTGTTAATGTCCCTGTTCTTTGAGAAATCAAGCGTGAACGAAGACGCAAAAACATCTCCGCATCCCGTGCTGTCGATGAAGTGCGGGTTCTCGACGGCATTTATGTCAATCCTGTCGATGTCAAAATATTTTTCCTCGCCGAACTTTTTTTCGGTTCTTATGAACCCGCTAACGCCCACTTTTCCACGCGTCACAATCAGTCCGGTCATGTTTCTGTTGCGGTTAATGAGCAGTTCCTCCGCGATTTCGTATTCGTTTCTGGTCTCTTCCGTGAGAGTCTTAAGTTCGAATTCGTTCATCTGCAAAGTATCGGTAACCGAGCACCATTCTCTCCAGTTCTTAAGGTGCACGTGCTCTCTTCGTCCGTCCGAATGCGTTTTCATCACGAGGTTATGCAGGTCCATATGCATGATACCCTTGAAGTTCGCCCTGATTTCCTTTAATGTATCCAAGGTAATATCGACTCCGGAAATCATATTCACAAGAACCGCGTCCGCGTCAGGGAGAAAATCCTTAATACCCTCGAAAGGCGTTGTATACGTCGGCGACGTCGACTGTTCGAGTCTCGCCGTCTTACCTGAATTATATGTCGAGTAGTACAGATTGACTTTTCTGGTCGGATGACCGGACCTGTTCACTCCGTCTGTGTTTATGTTCGGATATTTTTTCAACAGGGAAATTATGTTTTCGAACTCATCGCTTCCGAGATTCATTACGGGATACACCGTATCCCGCGGTCCTGAAAGCACGGCTAGGGCGATTACTGAATATAATATCCCGCCGTAGCTGTGAATGACTTCACCTCCGGAAGTGTGTATCAAATCAACGCAGGGTTCTCCGATTACTATGTATTTCATTATTTAATCAAATGCCTTTCTTAATTGCTCTCTGGAATTCTTTTTTCCGGCTATTCCGCCGAAATTCACTGTAATAGAGCCGAGATGAGTAAATCCGAGGTCTTCTGAGTTTTTCAGAGCATAATCAAATGTAAAGAGACTGTAATTAATTCCAATGCCTGCCGCAAATGTAGAAGGCTGGCTGCCGACGCCCGCGCGCAGGTCGAGTAAATCCAGTATGCTGTATTCAATGCCGCCTCTCACCGAAACGGGGTACTTAATGTCTTTCTCGATTTCCGCGATGAATCTGAAATTATCGAGCGGCTGATACGTAAAACCGGTCCGATAGACCTGAACGATTTTTTCCTCAGCATCGCCGATTTTGCTTCCGGTTATATTCTTACCGAAAAATCCCCACTGCAGGAATTTTGCAAGGTAAGCCATCACGCCGACATCAAGTCCAAATGAAGTAGCAGACCCGTAATTCTGTATGTGCAGGTTATAAAGATTGATATTTAGACCGTAGAAAATCCTGTTCTTAAAACCGTTGCCGTACGAAACAATAAAGTTGTTTTCTCTATACAGATCGAAACCATAGGTCTTGAACGCTGCTCCGAACACCCCGAATTTAGTGGGCTCCGCATAAGTGAGCGCCGCGGTTGACAGGTCGGTTAGTCCGTAGGGCGCGGGGCTGTAAAACAGAGAAAACTCCCTGTATTTCATCTGTCCGAGTCCTGCGGGATTATAAAAAACCGCAAGCGAATTATCGGAGAGTGAAGTAAACGCACCGTTCAACCCCGTCTGCCTTGCGCCCACGTCAGTGTTCTCAAATTGCGCAGAAACAAGACACGGGAACAGGAAAAACAATATTAAAAATAGTCTTTTCAATTGTATTGATTATTAAAAATAAGAATTCAAAATTAAATTAGAAATTAAGAAAAATAAAAATGTTAAAAAGGTTCATAATAAGTATCTTTTTGCTGACAGTGATTTTTGCATTGAAAACGAATGCTCAGGATTTTGACATGACAGTGACGTTAAACACAGACGTTCTGTCTGCCGAAGCGAAAGACAGGGTCAAGGACATGAAGCAGCAACTTGAAGATTATTTCAATAAGAATAAGTTTTACGACAACTCGCTTTTCAATGAAAACAACAAGTCGGGAGCGGAAGCGTATAAATTAAAGTCTCAGATACAGATTACCTTCAGCGGCACAAACGGATTTGACCAGTATGACGCGAAACTTCTGATAATAAGCCAGAGAATAATCGACAAGAGCGATAAGAAGACAAATCCCAAGTATACGGTTCTTTTCAAATACATCGACGACAGGATATCGTTCGCGTACACGCGAGCGATTCAGTTCATAAAAAATGATGTGAGGTTTGATTCTTTCCTGAGCCTGTTCGATTATTACGCTTATCTTATGCTCGGTTTCGACCAGGATTCTTTCTTCCCGAAGGACCATCCGAAGAACAGGAGCGTTTATTTCCAGAAGGCAATAGACATTTGCAACAAGCCGATTCCGCCCGACAACAGGAACGGTTGGACTGAGACAGGCGGAGGCTCAAAACCGTCAAGACTTGTTCTTGCTCAGGAACTTATGAATACCAGGTTCGACGATTACAGAAACGCTTTCTACGAGTACCACTGGATGGGACTGGATTCGCTCGGACTTACGCGGAACGCGTATGCTTACATAATAAACGCGCTTGATAAAATGGGCAAACTTAAAAAGAAAGAACTCAAAGCATACAACATCGACTTGTTCTTCGAAACCAAGGCGCAGGAAATTGCCGACGTGTTTCTAAACTACGGCGACAGGGGCATATATGACAGACTGATGCAGATTGACCAGGCGCATCAGAGGATTTATGAAGAGGCAAAGAAGAAAGCGCGATAGCGGTCAATCTTCAATTGTAAATCTTCAGTCTTCAATGTTCAATTAAGAGCGGAATAAAAAAGAGCGAGAGTATAAAAAAAAGGCATCACGAGGATGCCTTTTTTTGTTTTACTTCCGCGCCGCATTTTCGCAGCAGTGAATCCGCGGCGGGAAAAAATTAAATCCGGATTATTTTGATTTCCGATTTCCCGTATTTCCGTTGTTCGTGTTCTTGCCGCTTTTATTCTCCGTATTTCTTTTACCGGTATTTATATCCTTGTTTCCGCTGTCGTTTTTACTGCCGGTGAACTTTTTTTCGGTGTTCTTAGGCGCCGTGTTCTTTTGAGTGTTTTCCTTTGAGACGTTTTTTTCACGGCTGCCTGTGTCGCTTTTTTTGTTTACTTCGGTCTTCTTATTTGTTTTCGTGCCTGAATTTTCCTTGCTGACACCTGTGTTATTGCCGCTTTTCGTTACTTTCGTATTCTGTTGTCCGGTCCTGTTCGTATTTTCCTGTTTTGTCTTAGTGACTTCTTTTTTCTTTATGGTTTTCGTTCCTGTCTCTACGTTCGTATTCTTCTGTTTGCTCTCTGTCGTCAGGTCTTTTGTTTTTTCTTTACTGCCGTTTTTGGAAATGTTCGCGTCCTTATTCTTATTTTCATCTTTCACATTGGTGATTTGCTTATTACCTGTGTTTTTTGAGCCTGATTTTTCGTCCGGTTTGTAGGCGTATATATCGCTTTTAACAATTTTCGAGTCTTCCTTTGATTCAGCATAGTTTATGTGCTTGACGTCGATTTTCTTTCCCATCGTTTTTTCAATATCCTGAACAGGCGGACCCGCGCTTACAATCTTTCCGTTGAGATACTTATTCGTCTGCGTGGTCATCGATGATTTCGATATCAAATCCTTGTTGAGTTCGGAACTGACAATCAGGTTGCTGTTGATTTTCGGGTCAAGCATTTTATGGCGCTCGACAAATACCCAGTGCGTGTGGTGTCTTTCGTAATATCTGTGATAACTGAACGTTCTGTGAAATCTCGGGTATCTGGGATACCAACCCACGTAATAATCGGAGTAGCACCAGTCAACCCAGGAAGGCGCCCAGTGCCGGCCGGGAATCCAAATCCAACCGTAGTAGGCGGAATACACCCATCTGCCGTAATGGTAAGGCGCCCAGCCCCACTTGTAGTAAGAATGCCAGTACCAGTTGTAATCGGTATATATCCATCTTCCGTTAGAATACGGCGTCCAGCCCGAGTGATAACCTCTGGGTTGCCAGACGAAGACAATCGTGAAATTATCGGCTTCGTTATTACTGCTGTAACCGCTTCCGGTGCCGTCTTCATCGGAAGTCTGCTCGGTGAGTTCTGCTTTTGTTAACTGAATCCACTCGCCGTCGTTCGAAAGGTCATCGTACATTGACTTGTAATCGGTAGAAGCATCGAAAAGGTCTTCGTCGTCATCCACTTCTTTATCATACTGCTGCTGAGAGTATAAAGAATAGTTAACGGTGAAGAGCAATGCAATAGACAGAGCCGAAACCGCCAGAAAATTCTTTATTCGAATTATCGTTTTCATTTTAGTCAGATTTAATTCTAAAAATTTGACAATTCAAACGCGGATTGAGTTTAACGCATAAGGCTCTTTTCTCTTCGCATTATCACTTCTTTCGTCTTTTCACTCCGCAATTCTCTCAACGCATCGTTCGCAATCCACTTAGAAGTTTTACCGGCTTTTTCGAGTATTTGTTCCGCGGTTCTGACGGCGTATCCGTGAAGTATCCTGTTTCTTTTTCCGATTTGTCTCAATGCCCAGTTGACGGCTTTTTTCACGAAGTTTCTTTCATCCGTACTGTTGCGGTAAATTATTTCGAGAAATTCAATAAATGTTTCATCGGGCTGCTTTTTATCGTGCACGGCGAGCACCGCCATCATAACGAAGCCCGCGCGCTTTTCGAATTCTTTATCCCTTTTTATCCATTCGACTGCTTTTTGATAAGCGAAAGGAGTTTTATCAAGAAGATTGCTGCATAAACCGTCGCAGATATCCCAGGACTTAACGTCCTTCAGCCATCTTTCAGCCTGCGCTTCCGTGACTTTCGCGGGATCGTCGATTAGGAACGCCATAATTCTCGCCTCGTGAATTCCCGTTTTCCAAAGTTCGAGAGCGAGTTCGTGATTTTTCCTGTATGATTTCGCGAGGTTTCTAAGCAGGGGAATATTGCATCCGTACGCTTCGTCGAAACGTATGCCGAATCTCGCCATTCCTTCGAGGTTTTCTTTCTTTCCGTTCTTTTTAAGAACCGATAATATTTCTACTGTTTCTTTCATACTAAATAAAAGGAGCACATATATATGTGCTCCTTGAAATATTTTTTTAAAAAGTGAGGTTACTTAATAAGCATCATTTTCTTTACATCTTTGAATCCGTTTGATTCGAGTGAATAAAAATAGATTCCGCTTGACAGTTTTGACGCGTTAAAATCAACGGAGTATTTTCCCGCGTTAAGATTTCTGCTTAAGACGGTTGCAACTTCTTTCCCGAGAAGATCATAAACTTTCAAAGAAACGAATCCGCTTTTCGAAAGAGCGAAATCAATCTTTGTAATCGGATTGAAAGGATTGGGATAATTCTGGCTGAGACTGTATGAATTGACAATTTCATTTGGATTACCGGTATTTGAAACGGCGCTGAACCTGTCCCAGAAAACCTTTTTCCCCGTACCCGCATTTCCAATCCAGGCGATGCCTGCATCTGAAGGCGGTAATTCGCAAAGCGTCGGTATATAGTTATTCGCCGACCATGACGGCGGATTTTCACTTACCTGCGTGGCGGTTCCGAAAGTAGAGCCTGACAGTATTGAATAGGCGTACATTATCTTATCGGTATTATTTGTCGGCGGACCTGTCTGGAGACTGTCCGAATAGTATGACAGGTCAAATCCGTTCGAATAATACTTAATGTCAAACCAGTATTCATCAACGTTAGGGTTGGCGGCGATGTCAATCGCGGTTCCGTAAGTAGTACCCGCATCGATGCTCTTTCTTCCTTTAATGTTGATGCCACCGGTAGTGCCTGTTGTATAAAGAAACCAGACATTTCCGTTATAAATTACCGACATGAATTCGGTTTTAGCAACGTTTTCGGTTGCGACATCCTGAAATCCCGAAGCAGTGAGTGTACCCGGTGACGTTTGCATATATCTGGCTGCTCTGATCACAGATGTCGCGGTATCGGCAAGGACGGGTCCGTAATAATTAAGAATTAGCGAATCTCCTGCGGATATGCAAATTTTGGGCTTAACGCCTGAACTCGTTATGTTGCCTCTGTTTATCCAGGAAGTGCCGCCGTCGATTGAACTGTATCTTTTAACCGCTGTCGGAAGCGTATCGTAAAAATAATAGAGCGCTCCGCTTGACGCGCCAACTACGTCAAATGTCGATAAGATTCCGCCGTAACCTACGGATTTGAAACTTGCATTTCTGAAATTCCAGCAATAGACGTTGCTGCCGTACTGCATGAACAAATACAGGGAGTCACCGGCAGTTCCCGTACTGACAAATTTAAGTTTGGCGAATTTTGCTCTGGTGTTAATTCCTGTACCAAATAAAGACCAGGACACACCAAGGTTTGTAGATTGCATGATAATTATTCCAAGATTGGAAGTTGCCAAAGTGTCATTGATAGCAACGTATATGGTGCCTGTATTCGCGCGAACCGAAGTAATCGGTCCTATCGGTTCAAAATTGCTTACAATAACATCATCTCCCCACAAAGGACTTTGCAGTGTAGAAAGCCCTGAAAGTATTGGCTTTTCAATTCTTATATCCTGAGCGAAGAGAGTATTAACGAGAAAAAGAGTTAAAAGCAGAAAGAATGACTTTTTCATTTTTTTTCGTTTTAATTTATTGAAGATATATAAAGTTACTTTTAAGAACATTAAAAAAACAGTGAAAAAATGTTTTAGATATGGATTGAAAAAATTGAAATGAATATACACTTAATCTTATTTCAGAATTTGCTAAATTATGCGATTACAGAAAAATTATGGCAAAAACAGACATTACGGAAAAAATTGTATCGCTCGCGAAGCGCAGGGGTTTTGTGTTTCAATCTTCGGAAATATACGGCGGTTTGAACGGCTGCTGGGATTACGGCCCACTCGGCGTTGAAATGCTGAATAACATAAAGCAGTCGTGGTGGAAAGAGATGACATACCGCGAGAACGTAGAGGGGATTGACGCCGCGATTTTAATGCATCCGAGAGTGTGGGAAGCGTCGGGACACGTCGATAATTTCACGGACCCTATGGTTGACTGCAAAGAATGCAAAGCGAGGTTCAGATACGATATACTGCTTGAAGGGCTAAGCGAAAAAGCAGCGAAGAAGATGAAGGAGGACCTTAAGAAAGAACTGAATCTTGACGACGATAAAATAAAGAGTTTCATAGAAGACCCTGATAATTCGGAAAAAGTTCTATCGACAGTGAACTGTCCTAATTGCGGCAGGAACGGAACATTCACAAAAGCGAGAAGTTTCAACCTGATGTTCAAGACTTATATAGGACCCGTTGAGGATTCTTCGAACATAGTTTTTCTGCGTCCCGAAACGGCGCAGGGAATATATGTCAACTTTCTCAACGTGAAAGAGGCGGGAAGACAGAAACTTCCGTTCGGTATTGCGCAGATTGGAAAAGCGTTCCGTAACGAAATCAACACGAAGAATTTCCTTTTCAGGACGAGGGAATTCGAGCAGATGGAAATGCAATTCTTCATAAACCCGAAGGACGACGGCGAGTGGTTCGAGTACTGGAAAGAGCAGAGGATTAACTGGTTCGTGAAACACGGTATTAAAAAGGAAAAACTGAATATACACGCGCACGAGAAACTAGCGCATTACGCAAAAGCGGCGGTTGACATTGAATATGAATTTCCGTTCGGATGGGGAGAGATTGAAGGCATACACAACAGGACGGATTTTGACCTGAAGAGGCACACCGAATACTCGGGAAAGAAACTCGAATACTTCGACGACCAGACAAAAGAAAGATTCATTCCATACGTAATAGAAACATCAGCGGGCGCATCAAGAAGTTTCATGGCATTCCTGATAAATGCGTACGACGAAGAGCAGGTCGCTAAGGAAAATTCCGACGGCAGCAAATCGACGGAAGTGAGAACGGTACTTCACATACATCCTTCGTTCGCCCCTGTCAAGGCGGCGGTGTTTCCGCTGGTTAACAGGGACGGGATGCAGGACATCGCGCATAACATAACCGAGGACCTGAGGAAAAACTTCAGGGTGTTCTATGACGATTCGGGCGCGGTCGGCAGAAGATACAGGCGTCAGGATGAATGCGGCACGCCGTACTGCGTAACCGTAGATTCCGAGACTCTTACGAACGACAGCGTTACCGTAAGGGAAAGGGATTCGATGGAACAGGTGAGAGTGCACAAGGATAAACTGACAACATACATTACAGAAAAACTGGTATAGCAATTAATAATTAGTAATGAGTAATTAAAAGAGTGTATAACTCTAATAATTACTTATTACTTTTTTACAACCTGAAATATATTCAAATACTATTTTATCAAAACCATTCTTCTGATTGCAAGGCGTTCATTGTTTGCAGTGAGAATGCAGAAGTAAACTCCGCTCGTATATCTCGCCCCGTCCCATTTCGTTTCGTAAGTGCCAGCCGCCAGTCGTCCGTTTACGAGCGTTTCGATTTCCCTTCCCGTTATGTCATACACAGACAATCTAACTGCCGATGATTTCGGAATATCGAATTTTATTGTCGTAGAAGGGTTGAACGGATTCGGGAAATTATCGTACAATCTGAATTCCTTCGGAACTTCGCCGCTGATTTGTTCAATCCCTACGACAGTACACGTAAACGTCGAGTAAGGCGACCACTCTCCGTAGCCTGAGCCGTTATAAGCCCTGCCACGCCAGTAATATGTAGTGTTATAAGAAAGAATGCCCGGGGGCACCTGATAATTAGACTGCGCCGTAAAAGTAGCGATAACATTAACCGGTCCGGATGTTACCTGAATATTGTATAGCGGGGCTTTCTGAACATCCGACCAGTCCATTAATGGTGTCAATGTATGGATTCCACCTAACGGATAAATCAACGTCGGAATTGCCGGCAAAGCGGGAACAGTAAAAGTATTGCCCGCGACTGCGATATGTTTGTATATTCCGGTAAACGAACCGACAAGTGTCGCACCGCCTGCAGCGGTATCTATGTATCTCAGTTCCTGATTTGAAGTACCCTGTGAAATAATGTACATCCTGCCCGTCAGCGGGTCGAAATCACTTCCGCTCACGTTGTTGGCGTTGAATCCGAGCGGACCTAAAAGCGTGCATGTTCCTGTCGTCTTGTTTATACGTAAAAAGTTATCGCCCGCTTCATCTATACCGTAAACAGAGCCGGAATTATTTATAGCGATAGATGATATCGAATACGAAGGAGACAACATCGCGACGAGAATCAGGTCTCCGCCCACGGGGCTGAACGTATAGATTTTCGCCGGAGTCCCTGATACAAGAATGTAATGTACACAGGTTATCGGGTCGAAGGACATTCCCGCGAGATTTCCTGTGTAGTTATGACTGCTGACAAGTACACAATTCGCATTGATTGTATCCATTCTGAAAAGTTCACATACCGTTCCCGAACTCTTGTGAAGTCCGTAAAGGTATCCTCCAGGCATGCCGAAATCAATTCCCGCGTAAATACACCCGCCTGTTGAGCCGACTGTAATCGTCGTGCCCGGTGTACTCAGGTTGAATTTTTTCATTGGATCGGTGTAAATGCCTGAGGAACTAAACGTAAAGGCGTTGTTTGAAGACGTTGGTTTGTTATCTCTTATAATAGTTTGAGAAAATATCATCAGGGGTATTAAAGAAATAAAAACCAGTAAGACTAATTTTTTCATAGCCCTGAATTTAATTATCTAAATATAAGGGAATTCCCGAATATTTGATACTTATTTTAACAACAACATTTTTTTTGTCATTCCATATGCGCTATTGACAGATAACCGATAGAAATATATACCGCTTGAGAACTTGTCGGCATTAAAATGAACGCTGTACGTTCCCGCCTGTTTCATTTCATTTACCAAATCCGCTGCCTGTCTTCCTGTGACGTCGAAAATTTTTATTGAGATAAACGAACTCTTCGATATCCTGTATTTGATGACGGATTTCGAATTGAACGGATTCGGATAATTCTGGAATAATTCAAAATCATTTACTGAAGAAACGGGATTGCTCAGATTAGTTACGTTCACGTCTCTTATTCTTCCTTCGCTCTTATAAGTGATTCTGCGGTTTTCTCTCGCGTATTTCGATAAGGAAGTGTACTCGTTAATGTTTGTTACTGCCACGTTAGAAACGGATATGCCGAGAAGGCTGAGAGCCCTGAAAAGCCCTTCATTCGCGGTAACCGTATAACTGCTCATCAGATTCAGAAGAGTATCATTGACTTTCATAGACGGAAGAAGAATCTTGAATCCGACAGGCTGCGCGGAATTATAATCAAAAGTCAATCCGGATGATTGCGGATGGTAAGCATTGTCCGCCATTGAAGCAAAGAGAACGAGTTCAAGCCCTCTTTTAAGTTCGCTCCCTGTTATCGAAAATTTTACGAGGCGCATATTAAGCCCCGTTGCCGTGTCATAGCCGTAAGGCGTTACTCTTAAAATATCTTCTCCGCTGAGCGGGCCTCTGTAAATACTCTCTGACATTAGCCCGACGGCTGTAAGAGATATTTGAGTTCCCGTTCTCAACCTATGGGCGTCGGTCACAAGATTTCCGAGAGGCGTGTCCCTCTCAGGTTTTAACTCATTAAAGGAAGGGGATATATCGTTCACGGCATAACCTACGGTTTCGGAAAAAACATTCCCGTATCTTGCGATTATACCCGGTTTAAGCGAATCAAGATACGCATTTACGGAATCGTCTCGCGCTATATTCGAGTCGAGGCTTATCAACTGATAATCCGTCATGCTAACGTTTCCGTTGTTGTACGTAATTCTCAGTTTTCCCGCGTATTCATAATGAGCGCCCGCATGACAGACAAGAGTGTTAAAGCCCGAGGGATTCGGCACAGGCACCGGCTGCGGAAAATAAGCGTGGTCGTGTCCGCCGAGGATTATATGAATGCCGGGAACGATGAGCGCGAGTTGATTGTCGAACATATAGCCCAGATGCGAGAGGCAAATAATCAGACTGCATCCTTCCGCCTGAAGCGCGGTTACGGTATTAAAGGCAATCTGCAGGTAGTTGTCGCTGATGACGACAGGTGACGGATTGCTGGACGGGTCGTTTATAGTTAGTCCGAAAAAACCTACCTTAACGCCGTTGATTATTTTCGAACTATGCGGCGATATGTATGCGCTGAGAGCGGGAAAACCGCTCAAGTCGAGATTCGCGGAAATGAACGGAACCGAGCCCGGAGGAAAAGACTGATTGAGGGAGTTCAAGAGCACTGCGGGACCGAGGTCGAATTCATGATTGCCGACGGCGACCGCATCAAAATTAAATCTTTTGAACATCGTCAGTTCGGGAACGCTGAAATACCTGTTGAAGTAAAAACTTCCGGTCGAAAAATCGCCGACGTGAAAAACCATTACATTCGGATCCGTGTTCCGTGAATCCCTGATTACGGTCGCGGCTCTGTCGAAACCGCCTTTGGTATATTCACCCGCAATATTTTTAGGTCCCGAGCCTATAAGGTTCGAATGTGAATCGCTGAAATGGAGTATCGTGATAGGGATATCCTGAGAGAACGTTATTCCTGTTGACGCGGTAATGCTTAAAAGTATTACAGCAGCGTAAATAAAAAAGGGGATGCTTTTTTTCATTACCAATTAACTTTAAATTTCCGGCAGAACTATTTCAAATCTTCCGCCGAGTTAATATTTTTTAAAATCCCCCTGTCGCTTACCCTTACAATTTCTGTTTCACCGCAAACATCACGGAGCGTTTCGCTTAAACCTTTATCCTGCGTCGTGAAAATCATCCTGTCAGCAGCGAAACGCGGTATGATAACCGGGTGTCCGGATTTACCTTCGAATTCCGGTTTTATTAGTTTATCCGGGCACTTACTGAATATATCAAGAATCAGATTCAAAGTCGATACCTCAACGAACGGATGGTCAACCGGAAAGAGCAAAACGCCTTTTTCTTCTGTCAGTTTTTTAAATCCCTGCACGGCGGAAAACATCATTCCTTTGTCGGTTTCCCCGTTCAAAACGAGCGAAACACCCGGTATGTGTTCCAGAGACCAGTCGTAATCGTCAGGATGTATCACGCAGAAAACGCGGTCAACCCCCGATGATTTCAGTTTCTTTACGATTATGTTTACGAAAAACTCGCCTTTCGAAACCAGTTTCAATTTCGGCGTTCCGATTCTTGTGCCGCGACCCGCGGCGAGTATTATCGCGGCGACATCTGGTATCATAGTTTATTAAATTCCTCAATCAGTTTATCGAACTCGTGCACTTCGTTCTCGAACAAATCAGTCCAGTAATCAGGACTCCACTGTCTGTTCAACTCTTCGACGGCGCGTCCCTGCTGTTCGATCCACGTGTAATATTTCAGGTTGTGTATCGCTTTCCTGTCGTAATACGAAAGTTCCTTCAGGTAATCAATTGTCTGTTTCATCAGGCAGGACGCGTGGTCGCGCGCGGCGTCGAATTCTGTGTAATCGCCTTTTTCTGTTCTCGCTTCTTCGATTCTTGAATTATACATCGACATCGAGTCGGTGAAAATCGTGAAGATGAAATCATTCTCATCCATTTCGAAATATTTCGCTGTCTTTATTGCCGAAAGCAGGTTCGATATACCCGATATGCCGATATCGACAAGCGCTTCGACAGTTTTTTCTTCAATCCCGAGTTTCGCGAGGTATTCTTTTCCTTTGTTCTCGTTGAAGAGCCGCATAATTCTGATGCAGTCCTCATCGTCGACGGCGCTCACCATATCTGTATTGCGGACGTTGTGCACCCACGGAACGTGCTTGTCTCCGATGCCTTCAATCCTGTGACCTCCGAATCCGTTCATCAGGAGTGTCGGACACTGAAGGGCTTCGGACGCGGTAATCTTCAGATGCGGATTGAGTTTTTTGAGATAATCTCCCGCGGCAATAGTGCCCGCGGAACCTGTCGCGGAAATAAAAGCGGACATTCTTGATTTGCCGTTCCTGATGTATGAAAAAACCTCTTCGACAGCGGGACCCGTCACGTTGTAATGAAAAATCGGATTGCCGAATTCCTCGAACTGGTTAAAGATAATATTGTCGGTGTCATTTTTCAGTTCCCAGCACTTGTCGTAAATCTCCTTTACGTTCGATTCGCATCCGGGAGTGGCGATTACCTCAGCGCCGATTTCACGCAGCCAGTCAAATCTTTCCTTCGACATTTCTTCGGGCAGAATCGCAATCGCGGTGCATCCGAGCAGAGCGCAGTCGAACGCGCCTCCGCGGCAGTAATTTCCCGTTGAAGGCCATACGGCTTTGTGCCGAAGCGGATTAAACTCGCCGCTGACGAGTCTCGGCACGAGGCATCCGAAAGCCGCGCCGACTTTATGCGCGCCTGTCGGAAAGTATTTCCCCATCAAACCGATTATTCTCGCTTTGACTCCCGTAATCTCCCGCGGCACTTCGAAATAATTCACATTCCCGAAAAGCCCCGTGTTGATGTCGTTCTTCCAGGTTATCCTGTACAGGTTGAGCGAATTGACGTCCCATAGCCCGATACCCGGGAGTTTTTTCTTAACGTCTTCGCCGATTAATCCGGGATTTCGAAGTTGCCTGAATGTGGGTATTATTATTCCTCTTTCCCTGCATCTTTCCGCAGACTGTTTTCTGATTTTCTTATCGATATGTTTTATGATTGATGACATTTTATTCCTTCAAATTAAATTTATAATCTTTTCATTAATTCCTCTTCGGGGTGTTTAAATCTCGAAGCCAGTATCATTGCCGCTATCACGAATGGTTTAAAACTCGCTTCGTGGTATGTATGAATTCTGTATTTCTCGAAAACTTCCTTTGAAACTTCTCCTTCCCTGCAACTTACGTCCGTAATGTCCGCAGGCAGACAGTGCATGTAGAGCGCTTCGCCGTTTTTCGTGAGTTTCATTTTTTCGGTATCGCATTCCCAGTTCCTGAACTTTGCGTTATTCGCAAGGCAGTGTTTTTCGAGTTCTGCGAGTCCGTTTTTGTCTTTGTTTTTCAGAAGTTCCGTTCTTTGCTTCATCACCTCGAACGGAGCCCAGGATTTCGGATAGACAACATCAGCGTCTTTGAATGCTTCTTCCATGCTGTTGACGATTTTGAAACCGGGATTATCTTTCTTCACACCCTCTTCGATTTCAGGTATGAGGTTGTAGCCTTCGGGATATGCGAGCGTAACTTCCATTCCGAATCTTGTCATTAGAGTTATAATCCCCTGCGGTACGGAAAGCGGCTTGCCGTAACTCGGCGAGTAAGCCCAGGTCATCGCGAGTTTTTTCCCTTTGAGGTTTTCGAAAGACCCGAAATAATCTCTAAGTTTGAGCAGGTCCGCCATCGACTGTGTCGGGTGGTCAATGTCGCACTGAAGGTTAATTACATTCGGTCTTCTGTGAAGAACGCCGTTTTTAAAACCGTCAGCGACAGCGTCCGAGACCTCGCGCATGTACCTGTTGCCTTCTCCGAGATACATATCGTCCCTGATGCCGATAACCTCGGCAAGGAACGAAATCATGTTCGCGGTTTCCCTTACGGTTTCGCCGTGCGCAATCTGGCTCTTGACTTCGTCAAGTTCCGAAAGTCCAAGCCCTGCGGCGTTCGCGGCCGATGCGAAACTGAAGCGGGTTCTCGTTGAGTTGTCCCTGAATATCGAAATCGCGAGTCCCGTATCGAAGAGCCTGAATGATTTCGACTGTTTATGGAATTCTTTCAGAGTTTCGGCGAGACCGCCGATGTATTTTAAATCTTCCAGTTTTTTTTCAGTTGTAAGAAGAAAATCCTTTCCGTAGTTGTCCGGTTTTAATTTACCGAGTCCTGATAATTTTTGTTTTAAATCCATCGCGTGTAATTATTTTCTATAAAAAGCGGATGCCGCTTCGACGGCATCGATTATTTGCTGGTATCCCGTGCACCTGCAGATGTTGCTTTGCAGGGCTTTTCTTATCTGTTCTCTTGTAGGTTCGTTATTCCCGAGAAGGAAAGCGTGAGCTGTAAGCACCATACCCGGCGTGCAGAATCCGCATTGTAAGGCGCCGAAGTCGATGAATGCCTGCTGAAGGGGATGAAGCGTGCCGTCTTCGTTTTCCATTCCTTCAATCGTCAGCAGTTCGCAATTCTCAACGTCTTTAACGAACGCATTGCAAATCCTGAACGATTTATTGTTGACGAGCACGGCGCAGGCGCCGCAGGATTTCATTTCGCATGCGTTCTTTACGCCCGTAAGGTCGAGTTCCTCACGGAGATATTCAACGAGTTTGCGTTCCTTCATCGAGTCAGGGACTTCAATAAGTTTTCTGTTTACAGTCATTCTCATTGTTTCAAATCCTCCTCTCCGCTTACTTCAACTTTTATTGGAAGTTTGAAATATCTTTTTCCCGTCGCGTTGAAAATCGCGTTCGCGATGGCGGGCGCCATCAGTTCGTTAGTCGGCTCGCCGATACCCTTAGCGCCTGAAAGGGAGTTCGGGTCCGGGTTTTCGATTATAACGGCTTTCATTTCAGGAAGGTCGGTGCTTCTCG
>AMWB02064726.1_pt1 | contig 21332 bp, 16 predicted proteins | sample 200311 | NCBI WGS metagenome assembly AMWB02 (sample SAMN02737377, study PRJNA173069) | bioreactor metagenome | biome: anode biofilm in microbial fuel cells | place: USA: California | collected 2010-12-16 | reverse complement strand
TGCCTGCATATTGAAAATTAAAAATGAAAACCGTTTACACAAAATTCTTTACAGGCCCGAGAGAGCTTGAAATTTTCATGTTTCTCCATTCTTCCCTATTTTTTACATTTTTTTGACTTCATGCTTTCAACAGCTCTCTCCCCGTGCTCTTTCATCGAATCGTAGGTACCAGAGGCAAAGTCAGCCGCTTTTACTCTTTGTTCCTTCATCGCTTCACAGGCACCTGAGACACAGTCCGCAGTTTTTTCAATTGCATCACCAGTCGTTTTCTTAACTTTATCGAAAGTATCAACGACTTTATCGATGAGCTTTTTTGTCACATCATAAAGTGTCTTCCCGAATTTTTCTGCTGTCGAGCTTATGTATGTCTTAATTTCATCGAGATTCTTTGACGTCAACAACACCTTCGTCTTATCGATGACATAATGAATTACGGATCGGATCATTTCGATCCCAATCTCCAACCCACGACTAATTTTTTCGAGCATTTCGTTTCGCTCTTGATCAGTCAGCGCACCCCAACCGTAATAGAGAGCACCGACCGCTGCGCAAGTCATAGAGATTGGATTTATTGGTGCAGTCACAATAGTGCCGGCTGCCAACAAAGGATTTCCGAGTATCATTTGTCCAGCAGCGATGATTGCAACAGGAGTAATGAAGCCAATTCCGAATCCAAATTTTGCCATCTCTAAAATACTGCCGGTTCGAGAGACAGTGGGATTCTCGGCCCTTTTCATCTCTTCAATGTGATCGTTTAGAAAATCGTTAATACTTTTGGCCGTGCCATAGAGAATTCGGATAGAATCAACCATTCCGGTCGCAATCGTAGCACCGGCAATCCACGACGTGGCAATCGGGGTCATGATTTCCTCCTTCGTATTCTTCCAAGTTAGTATCTATTTCTTGGTGTCTACTTCAGCCTAATATTTTTGACAAGCGAAATATGGAGTATTTTACACATTTTCTAATCCGATATCATTCATCAGAAATAAAAAAGGCAAAGCCAAATGAATGACCCTGCCTTGGTGTGTCTATGCTGAAAGATGAGATTGTGCTTTCTTTTTTCTGCGTGCGGTGATGATTCCAGCCAACCCTGTTCCCATCAAGAGCATGGTGGCTGGTTCAGGTACGGGTTCCGCCGCAACATCACCATCACGGACAGCCCAAACAAAAAAGTCATTTCTTTGCCAGTAATCACACTGCGTACCCCCGTTAAAATTGAATCCTATAGCGCCGGGATCGTAGGATGGATAGGAATTGACCGTGAGGCTGGTCCAGTATACGTAGTCCTGTACGTTCCTGAAAAGATCTAAGTTCGCTGTATCACTAACCATGTAGACTGAAGACCCTCGTTCGGCACCTAATTCTTCAAAGAAGAGATGTCCAATTTCACCGTATGTGCAATCCCATTCATATGAACAATTCGGTTCCGCAGTCGGCAAACGCCAATCATCGAAACCCGCGAAAATGAGAGTGTCAGCCCAAGCTATCGCATTGTCCCAAGTCATTCTACCGTCTGTGGTTGATCCTCCATTGTCATAGGCTGATCCCGCACCGAGGTTCGTGTCTTGGAGCCATGTAATGTTGAGATCGGTATCGTAAATCAAGCCACCTCCTCGATCAATGAGTGTGGCTTGGGCAGCGGTGGCAAAGAAACTGAGAACTGAGAGCAGGGTGATGGCGGTAAACGAGTGTTTCATGGGAATCCTCATTTTTGAGAGAGGTGGGATAGAAGTAGTCGGTTTTTTGAATTGGAGAGTCGAAATAAACGATCGTGCTCGGCCCCTTTTCATCTTCGAAACCTTCAATGTGACTACCAATGATTGTTAAGTAATAGCCGGAAATTCTTTCGAAATCAATATAATTGTTATGCCGCATTCCCAGTATATTTTGAAGTAGTCGTTCCCAAGACACAGTTCCAAGATTAACACCGTTTTCTAACAAGAAGGCGAGTTTTTATGCGTTAGCCCCTTTGGCCATCTCGGTCATTGGGGCTTTTTTTTTATTCCCCAACATAAAGGAGAATCTATGCAACATGAAGAAATCGTCACTCAACTTCCCGCCAACCCCTCAGAGATCGTCTATGCGATCACCATGGAGACCCTCTTGGCAGCAATTGTACACCGCCTGGGTGAGGAGGCCCTTACCCTGACCGAGGAGGATTTGGCTGAATTTGGGGGACACCTTACCTGTAATTTCCCATCTCTGGTGTATGTGCAGCCCCAGCACTTTGAACTTGACTTTCTTTCGGCAAGTCCATATTTTGTACCGAACGGTTGGTTTTTTTTGAGTTCAAGGGGAAGGCATGACGGCAAGCAAGGGCGAGATAACCCGAAATCACATACTGAAGACAACCAGAAAACTGCTGATTGAAAAAGGCTTTTATCATACCGCTATCAGTGAAATAATTCAGGCGAGTGGAGTAAAAAAAGGCAACCTCTATTATCATTTTGCCGGCAAGGAAGAGCTGGGCCTGGCGGTTCTCCAGGATGCCCGGGATGAGTTTTTTGTTTTTCTGGAAAAGTCTTTTCAGGGGGATGATCCCATTGAAAAGGTTATTCGTTCCTGCGAGGCGATATTGACGGAACAAAAAAAGAATAATTTCGTGGGCGGTTGTCTCTTCGGCAACACGGCCCTGGAGATGAGTGACAATAACGACAGGTTTGCCGTGGTCATCAACGAAGTCTTTTCCGTTTGGACGGATGTTCTGGAGCATTATTTCGAGGATGCCCGGAAGCGGGAAATTCTTTTGAGTCCCATTCCTTCCCGGCTTCTGGCCAAAACAGTGGTCGCGGTTATTGAGGGGGGCATCATGATGTCGCGGGTGAGCAAAAAGGAAACCGACCTGGCTGATTGCGTCCGGTCATTGAAAATGATCTTGGGGAAGTGACTTTTTGGGCGGGAAAAAGGAGAAAAATGGGTCGAAATCGCATGTCGAATATTGGAAAAAGAGAACAAGGAAGGTCGGCGATCACATTGCGGCACAATAAATTACGTCACTTTTGCTCAGGAGGTGGAATCATGAAGAAAATCGTCGTGGCGGTCTGTCTGCTCGGTTGTGCGTTTGTTTTTTCCGGGTGCGCCCTGAAAAACGGCGCCGGTCCCCGTTTCGTTCCGCTTAATAAGGGAATTTGCCGGGACACGGTCAGCGGTCGGATGTGGCAAACTGAAAAGGGCAGATATGCAAAAAGCCTTCAAGAGGCCAATGACGTCATCGCTGAACTCAACAGGACAAGCGGCTATACTGACTGGCGCTTGCCCTCCGTTGCCGAACTTTACGATCTGAATTACCTGTTTGATCTGCATCAGAACGGTGAATGCACCCTGGATCGGGAGGGGTCATACTGGTCGGTGGACAAAAGCGGAGAAGGCGTTGTCGGCGCGTGGGAAATTTCTGATCAATGCGATCCGCAACGGAAGTACGCTCCGGGGACAAAGGGCTATGTGCGGGCGGTGCGGCCTTGACGGGGCGAGCGGGCAAGATGAAGGAAACGCTTTTGGGGTGAAGGGAATTCTTGCCCGTCACCCGCCGTTTTCCCGTTTCTTTTTTTCCCTTTTGCACTGGTACATGACCTCGTCTCCGCGGGCCAGCAGCTCCTCGATGGTACATGGTTCGTCAAAGGAGTAGGAGACCATGCCGACACTCATGGAAAGTTCATAGGCGCGGTCCGGTTCCAAGTTGATCTCCGCAATGTGCTCCTGCATCCTTTTGACCACCGGATGCTCACAGATTGTCCCGGGTTCGCCCAGCATGAGCACGGCGAATTCGTCTCCCCCCAGTCGGCCGATGCCGATGACATCGGTTTTGCGGAAGGTGGATTTCAGCACCCCTGCCGCCTCAATCAAGGCCTGATCACCGACGGCGTGACCCAGGTTGTCGTTGATCCATTTCATTTTATCCAGATCCATGTAAAGCAGAAACAGGGATTTGTCGAGCCGTTCGGCAAGATGCAGCTGGTTTTCCGCCATCTCAAGGAAGCCGCGCCGGTTCAGCAGGCCGGTCAACTCGTCGGTGACGGACATCTCCTTCAGCCTGTTTTCCATCTCCTTGCGCTCGGAAATATCCCGGAATGACTCAACCACCCCGACAAGATCGCCTTCCACGTCATGGTAAGGATATGCGGTGATGAGGCAGGGGATGACTTTGCCGTTGCGGTTGGCGATGTTCTTTTCGCACTCCACCCGTGTTTCACCGTGAAGAACTCTGGACACCGGGCATTCCGGGGTATTGCAGGACGGGCTGCCGAGCACCTCATGACAGGGAAGCCCGATGATATCTTCATCGGTGAGGCCCATCAGCCGCTTGAAGGTGCGATTGACCCGCAGGACTATGTAATTTTTATCGACAACCCTGATGCCGTCGGCCGCGCTGTTCAGGATCTGGGCAAGCTCGGCATTGGCGTCGGCCAGGGCCTTGGCCGCCTTTTCCCTGGCTTTCACCTCGTAGCCCAGTTTGGTCATGGCCTGCTGCAAATCCTTTGTCCGCTGTTCAACCCTGAGTTCCAGCTCATCCCTGGCCTTGAGCAGCAGTTTTTCTCCGTCGATGATTTTGGCAATGGTATTTCTCGTCAGTTTGATCATGAGAAAAACGAAAAAAGCCCCGCCCAGAAAGACAATGCCGGTAACCAGATCGGTGGGCAGGGGCAGTTGCCTGATCTGGATGATGATAAAGGTGAGATAGCCGACAAGAAAAAAGGCCATCAAGCCGGTCAAGGTTTTCCAGCTCCGTTGATAACTTGACGGAACATCCTTGCCGGCTTTTACGCCCAGGATGATTGAGGCGCCCATGAAAAGCGCGCCCATGAGCACCATGACTATTGATAGGGATTGCCAGGAGTTCATTCAGTGGAAATAGTTGAGTTTGTATTGTAACTAATTGAATTTGTTGATTTAGTATGTTGTCGATTATTATATCACATCAGCCGCTTATTGGGAGAAGTTTTTCTCATTAATGCACAATCACGTGAATTCATTGACGATAGACAAGAAAAGATGGGACGGGCGGAGATTTTTATTTGATTTGACATATTGGCGTGTGCACAGTTAAATGTGGGTGTCGTCAAGTAGCGATTTTTAAATTTGTCTTGTTTTTTTAATAAGTTATAGATTGTTTGGGAAGACGTTTTCATGTTTTCAATGCAAATACCCAAAAAAATTTCCACCGTACTCATTTACGGCAGGCCGCCGCTGGTCTTCTGCGCCATGCTCTGCGCCCTCGGCACCATGTGGAACAACAGCCCGACCCTGTATGTCAGCGGGGTGTCCCTGCTTTTTGTTTCCATGATTTTTGACCTGATGGACGGCTGGTTCGCCGTCCGCTTCCAGCCGCACCCGGTGCTGGCGAGCCTTGCGGAGCGGCTCATGGACAAGGTGGTTTATTCCATCAATTTCCCCCTGGTGGCGGTGGGTACCATGTGGCGGCTGCTGCAGCAGGGCGGGGAGTACAGCAGGGGAGATCTGCTGCACGCCATTCTGGTGCTGCTTCTCTGCATCGCCGTGCTCATTCGCGATCAGTTCGCCCATTTTATCCGACGGCACAGTCTGCAGGACGAGATCGGCGCCGAGTCAAAGGAATTTACCCGGTTGCGGGCCATTGTCGCCGCGCCGGTCGGTCTGCTGCTTTATACCTATGTCTTTTATGTTCCGGCCGGCACCGCCTCCTATCTGCACGGACTGACGGAGGTTTTTGCCTCCATTCCGGTGCGCTGGCTGTTTGTCGTCGAAATACTCTTTCTTATCATCAATTTCGGTTCAATCGCCGCCCATCTCCGGAAATATGGCGGAGCCTGCCTTGACGAACTCTGCCTGGATGATGATGAGTTGCGGCGCCGTATTCTTTCTTTTTTCCCCAATGCGCTCACCGTAATGAATGCCATGATGGGTATTCTGGCCGTTTTTTTTGCCTATCAGGGGAGAATGCGGGATGGATACCTGATTTTAATCGGAGCGGCCATATTCGATAAACTTGATGGGGCACTGGCCAGGCGGCTGGGGCTCACCGATACCGGGTCGACAACAGCGATGGGAAGTCGTTTCACCCTGGGCGGTATTCTGGATGACATTGCCGACGCAGTCAGCTTCTGTATTGTGCCCGCGGTGATTTTTTATATCAATCTGGTCGCTTTCCCTTCGCCTCTTCCGGGGGTGTCGGTGGGTTGGGTGGCTTTTCTTTATGCCCTGTTGGGGATCGTCCGGCTCATCTATTTCACCCTGGATCGGACACCCATCCCCGGTTATTTCAAAGGCATGCCGACGCCCGCCGCCGCCTTGCTGGTGGTGGCGCCGCTGGTGCTTTACTGTCAGGCGGGGATGGAGCACGATGTTTCTCTCGTTCGCTTCTGGGGAGCGGTCAGTTTCTGGATGATGCCCGTTGTTTCCCTGCTGATGAATTTTTATCCTGTTCATTATCTGCATTTCGGCCGTTACGTGGACCGTCATCCCTGGTTTGCCCGGTTTTGTTTTCTGAGTTTGCTGTTCTCGCTTTTTACCCCCTATTTTGCCCACCTCGCCCTTTTGTATCTCGTTCTCTATCTTTTGTCGCCTCTTGTCAGTTGGCGCTATGAGCCGGGCCGGGGGGCCTCGTCCGAGGGTGGGGGGCGGTAGGGAATATTCTTTTTGCCATCCGGCTCGCTCCAATAAAAAAAGGCTGTCCCCCATGCGCGGGACAGCCTTTTTTTTATTGGTAAAATTTTGTTGTTAGAACTTATGGCATTTTACGCACTGATACCCTTTCTCAAGATGTTTTTCGTGCAGTTCGTTGCTCTTCCAGGATTTCGAGCCGTGGCAGTCGTTGCAGAGGTCGCTTTTCGGTTTGACCAGGCCGGCCGGTTCCGTGGTATGACAACTGACGCAGAAGAGGCTGGCTTCGCCGCCGGTGTGTTCGCGGTGCATGGCGGTCCAGGAAAGCGATTCCCTCTCGTGGCACAGGGTGCAGTTTTTCACCTTGGCGGGCCAGGTGTGGTAGCCGAGTTCGCCGAAAGGCAGCATGCCGCCGCCGTCCGGGGTTTCACCGCTGCCGTCGTGGCATTCTTTGCAGGACGGGGCCATGGAGGCGGGCTCGACCCCATGTGAGATCAGCATTTCCGCGTCAACGTCAACCATCTGGTAGCCGCCGGTCATGCCCTGCTCTTCCATGCCTTTTTGCACGGCCAGATCAAAGTCGCCGGTCATGAACATCCACATGATGGAGGGTGGGATGATCTTTCCACTTTCGTGCAGCGGCATGAGGGAGAAGTGGCGTTTGATCGGCACGATCTTGGCTTTTCCGTCAAAAGGCGCTCCGTTGGCCTCGGCCATGGGATAGATGCCGCGTTCGTCCGGCCTGATGGTTTGGCCGACGCTGTAAACCTTGGAGGTGCCGTCAAACCAGACGTATTCCGGCTTGACATTGGAAGCCTCGACCTCTTCGCCGACAAATCCGCCCTGGCCTGAGCAGAAGGAGGGGTTCCACACCGGATTCAGCCAATCGCGGGACATCTCGGTTGCGCCGCCCTTGCCGAACTTTCTGATATGGCAGACCTGGCAGGAGAGCTGCCCCTTGGCGTGGCGGTTCAGTGTCGCGTTATCGTGGGGTGAAGCGGAATGGCAGCCCGTGCATTTCGGGTTGGGTGCTTCGGTTTGGCGGAGATCGATGCCGCGGCCGCCGATTTTGTGGTCTTTTGCGCTATGGCAGGCCGTGCAGCTGAGATCGGCGCCACCGGCATCCGCCGACATATGGACGTCTTCCTTCAGGCTGGGGGCCGCGGTACTTTGTCCCATGTCGCCCCGCTTCGTCCAGTCGCCGCCGCCTGCCTTGGCGTGGCAACGGAGACAGGACTGACGGGTGGGCAGGTGGACGTTGCGGGCCAGGTCAACCATGGTGGTGCCGGCCGGCATTTTGGCGAAATCAGGCTCGGTTTGGTAGTTTCCTTCCTCGTCGACCAGGCCGAACAGATAGGTTTTCGTTTCGCCGTTAATGTTGGTGACCGTCTCGGTGTTGTCCGGGTCAGGGACAAATGTTCGCTGATAGGTGTCGCTGTGGCACATCAGGCAGTCCACATCGGTCAGTTCCGGCGGATGGGGTGCATTGCCGTCCGCCCGGACATGGCAGCTGTAGCATGCGCCCTTTGACGAGGGGGCATAGGTGCAGAAGGTGTTGATGCCGTTGACGGCCTTGCCGTCATTGCCGCGGATGTTGGTTACATTCGGAGTGGGGCCGGACCATTGCATGTGAAGGCTGTCCAGCATGTCTTGCGCTTCGATTTCGTGGCAGGCGATGCAGGTTGCCGGGCCATCATAGGACTGAATGGACTGGTGGGCTGCGACCGGTTCCCGTGTCCCTCCGTTTTCGGTCGCTTCGGCCATGACTTGAAACTCGATCCTTTTGGCGGCTTTGTGTTTTTTGGCATCTTGCAGCCGGCAGCGATAATCCCATTCGCCGGTCATTTCATCGGAAGGGATGCTGAAGTTGTATGTCGCGGTTTTCCCTTTGATTTTCATTTTGCCGTTTGTAACGATCCTGGTACCTGATTCGTCCCAGATATCGATCAGGGCGCTTTTCAGGCCTCCTTCCCAGCTGCCTGTGCCGGTGCAGACAAAACGTGTTTTGTCGCCAAGCACGGTGGGAACCGGGTTGATTGACATGTTGATTCCCCTGGCCGCGGCGAAAGCGTCAGTGGAGGAAGCAAACAATGTGACAATGGCGGCGGTGACTAATATTTTTTTCATGCGGCACCTTGTGTAAAGGTTGAGTGAATGGGGTGATGTTGCTTGTTTCTTTGTGACAATGTGGTAGTCAGCATATTTGGTGCCAAGTGTGTTCTTGTGGTGAAATAATGCAATATCTGTATCTAATGTATTGATATGTGAAGAGAAAAAAGATTGAGAGGGTGCGAGCGCGGATTGCTTTCCGGGAATGCGTTTGTCGTAAAAAGGAGACATCGCCCTTGTTTCAGGTGCGACAAAATGCCGCACCTGAAACAAGGGGAACAGGCTGGGATAAAAAGGAAATTTGGTATTTGGGGAAAACGAAAAAACAGGTTGTATTCGTTTGCAGACAGGGTTAAAAAAAATGGCTCCTGTTAGGAAAAAATATAATAATTTTTACTGATGATTTGCAAACGCCCTGTTTTTTGAATGAAAATTTTTTAATGGCAAATCGAAATGAATATTTACAGGGTTGCGGTTGCCTTAGCTGGTGGCCGGATGGGGCGATGTCTGTAAATTTTCGAGCAAAGACGCAAGATTGTGCTCATCAAGGGTCTCTTTTTCAAGCAGGGTCGTGGCGCTTGTTTCCAGGATTTCCCTGTTGTTTTGCAGAATTTTGCTTGCTCGGTCATAGCAGTCGGCAATGATTTCCCGCACCGCCACATCAATTTCCCGGGCCGTTTCTTCGCTGACGGTGCGGGAAAGGGCGGGAACGCGGCCGCCGAGAAAGCTATCGTTGCTGCCTTCGTCGAGATCGACAAAGCCCAGTTTTTCGTTCATGCCGTATTTGACCACCATGCTGCGGGCGATATTGGTGGCGCGGCTGATATCATCGGCCGCGCCGGTGGACAGATGGGAAAAAACGATTTCTTCCGCCGCCCGGCCGCCGAAAAGGACGGTGATTTTGTTTTCCAGTTCATCGCGGGTCATGAGGAAACGGTCTTCGGTGGGGCGCTGGATGGTATAACCGAGGGCGCCGATGCCGCGAGGAATGATGGACACCTTGTGCAGTTTCTCCGACATGCGCAGCCCGGCCCCGACAATGGCGTGGCCCATTTCGTGGTAGGCCACCACCCTTCGTTCCTTTTCGTTCAGCACCCGGTTGCGTCGTTCCAGTCCGGCGACAATGCGCTCGATCGCCTCGTTGAAATCCGCGGTCGTCACCTGCTGACCATTTCTCCTGGTTGCGACCAGGGCAGCCTCGTTGACCAGGTTTTCCAGGTCGGCGCCGCTGAAGCCCGTGCTCATGGCGGCGATGGCGTCAAGGTCAAGATTCTGGTCGATATTTTTGATGTTTTTCAAGTGAACCTTGAGAATGGCGACACGTCCGATCTTGTCCGGCCGGTCAACCAGCACCTGGCGGTCGAATCTGCCGGCGCGGAGCAGGGCCGGATCAAGCACCTCCGGCCGGTTGGTGGCGGCGAGCAGCACAATGCCGGTGGAGGAGTCAAAACCGTCCATTTCCACCAGCAGCTGGTTGAGGGTTTGTTCCTTTTCGTCATGGCCGCCGGAGAACTGCGCCCCGGCTCGCGTTCTGCCGAGTGCGTCAAGCTCATCAATAAAGACGATGCAGGGTGCCTTGGTGCGGGCCTGTTCAAAAAGGTCACGCACCCGGGCCGCGCCGACACCGACAAACATCTCGACAAATTCCGACCCGCTGATGGAAAAAAAGGGGACTGCCGCCTCTCCCGCCACCGCCTTGGCCAACAGGGTCTTGCCGGTGCCGGGAGGACCGACCAGCAGGATCCCCTTGGGCATGCGTGCCCCCAAGCGCCCATAGGTTTCGGGATTTTTAAGAAAATTAACCACTTCGATCAGTTCGTCCTTGGCCTCGTCGGCCCCGGCCACATCCTGAAAGGATTTTTTGGTGTCCGTTTCAACGTAAACCTTGGCCTTGCTTTTGCCTACGGTCATGAAGGAGCCTCCCATGCCGCCTTTTTTGGCAAAATAGCGCATGGCCAGCACCCAGATACCGACGAAAATCAGGGCGGGCACCACCCATGACAGCAGATCATGCAAAAAGGTGCTTTGCACCACGCCGGTCATCTTGATGTTTTTTCCGGCAATGCGATCAGCCAGTTTTTCGTCAACCCGCACGGTGACAAACTGTTGTTTTTCGTCTCCCTGGGGGTCGCGGATGGTGCCGGACAAGGATTTGTCCGTGACATAGAGTTCCGCGATTCTGTCCTCGTCAAGAAGCTCGAGAAACCTGCTGTATGGAATGGTTTCGATCTGGGTAAACCCCACCCACAGATCATGCAGGATCATCACGCCGAAGAGTGCCAGCATGACATATAACATGGTGAAACGATTTTCCTGGTTCATGGGGTCTCCTGCCCGTCAAAAAAAGGATGGAAATGGCCGAGATGGGTCACAGTTTTTTTGCTTCAAACCAGCGAAAAAGCACGATCCCTCCGGCAATGCAAAGGGGAATGATGATCCAGTGGTTGATGCCCAGAGCCTGGGGCAGGGTGATTTTACCGAAGTCGCCCCAGGTGAGAACCGTTTTTTTCATCAACGGGTATGCCTCGGCATACAGCATGCCGCCGGCCAGCATGCCGAGCACGCCCCAGATCGCGTCCCACCTGCCTTCGCCGATGGCGCCGACCTGGGTGCCGGGACAGTATCCCAGCAAGGCCCAGCCGATGCCGAATATCAGACCGCCGACGGCATTGCCGCCGATGCTGGTGGTCTTGATGTCCATTTTTGTTATGAGGCCCAAGTCGTGGCAGAGGTAAATACCCACCATGCCGACCAGCACGGCGCTGAGCATGAATTTGATGATGGTCATGTCCTGCAGCCGCAGGGCGCCGATCTGCTTGTCATAGCGCAGCACCCGGCCGCGCTGCAGAAAAAAGCCGAAAATGATGCCTGTTGCCAGTCCGTATATGAGTTCCATTATCTGTCTCCTCCCCGGTAAAGAAGATAGGCGATGGGCACGCCGCCGATGAAAAAGCAGGCGAGCGCGATAAAGCCGCTGATCGAAAGCTGCATGACGCCGCTCAACCCGTGGCCGCTCGGGCAGCCGTCGGCCAGCCGGGCGCCGAAAATGGCGATGGCGCCGCCGACAAAGGCGAAAAGGGCGCGTTTCCCTTGAGAGTTGCCGAAACGACTGACCCACATGTCCGGCGGGTTCTGGATGCGGAAGCTGTTGGAGGTGATTGCCGAGAAAAAGGCGCCGATCATGATGCCGGCGACGAACATCCACTGCCAGTCGATTTTCGGGGAGACCTTCTGGAAATAGTCGAGTGCGGCGACATGTTCCGGAGCAAAGATTTGTTCAACCATGGCGGCGGAACGGGCAAAGGTTGTTGAAGCACCCAGAAATTTGCCGGTGATCAGGACAGAAAGCACGCCGAGCATGCCGGTGAGCGCGCCGCCCAGATAGGGGTTCCATGCCTTTCCTTCCTTCATTTTTTCCTCCTTGTGTTGTTATTGGTTCAATGGTAAGGAAATTTATATTTTATTACAAAAAAATGATTATTACAGGTATGTTATATGCCATTTTAAGCATCGGAGCAGGGGGAGGCAAGGACTAATTGCGGAATGTGCTGATTTGCCGCGGAACCGGCATGGCCGATCCCGGCAAGCCACCCCCAATCCTGTGCGAACATCCGTGCTCCGGCAGGGATGTTCGCACAACCGTCTTTTGCGGATTGAGACAAGGAGGGTGCCATGAGTCCCCATTTCGGCATGATGGATGAAACAAAAATGAGCAGGGAGGATGCGCTGCTGCTGCGCACCAAGCTGCACTTGCGTTGCGGGGTGCGGCGGATGCGCGAAAACAAGGCGTCCTCGGGGCTTGCCACCCTGTACGATGCGCTGCTTTCCGCCATGCGCTGGTATATTCTCGTTAATCTGCGCCATGAGGTCGGCGCGGAGGATGAAAAAATTGAAAATGAACGGTATGTTTTTTCCCTGCTGCGTCGACACGGCATGCTTGACGGGTCGCTTGATTTGCAGCTGCTGGAGGAGGTTGTCGACAAGGCGTTGATGGAGGAGGATGTGAGTCGCGATCAGGAGAGAATCCTTGCGCAGCTGCAGGCTTTCCTTTATCGCCTGGGCGTGCTGCCCTTTGATGAGTCGGAGCTCCCCGACGAGGATCCGTCCACCTTCTAGGGGGTATGCGGATATCATGAAAAAAAAGAGCCGGGAACTGCCGGGAGAACTTTATCGTCCCGGCGTGCATGACGCGACATCTCCCGCCGACGCGGATGTGAATGATCTCTACCGTTTTGTCTTTGACAACATGAAAAGCGGTGCTGTTGTCTATCGTGCCTTGGAGAACGGGAAAGATTTCGTCATCGTCGACTTGAATCGGGCCGCGCAAAACATGGAAGGAGTGGCGCGGCATGAAGTGATGGGCAAGCGGGTCACCGAGGTTTTTCCCGGGGTCCGCGAGTTCGGTCTCCTGAATGTCTTGCGTCGGGTCTGGCGTACCGGCACGGAGGAGCATCATCCGGTTTCCCTCTACCGGGACAGCCGCATTGCGGGATGGCGCGATAACTGTGTTTACCGCCTCGCTTCCGGTGAAATCGTCACTGTCTACGAGGATGTCGGCGGACGGAAGATGATTGAGGATGAGTTGCGGAAAAAAAAGGAGCTGCTTGATACGATTGTCAATACCATTCCGGATATCATCTGTTTGAAAGACGGAGAGGGGAGATGGCTGCTGGCCAATCAGTATGATCTGGATTTGTTTGCGCTCACCGGCGTCGACTATGTCGGAAAAACCGATGCCGAGCTGGCCCCTTACAGCCGTTTTTACCGTGACGCCTTTCTTGCCTGCATGGATACCGACAACCAGGCCTGGGCGCGGAAAACCCCGTCGCGGGGTGAAGAGCTCATTCCACGTCCGGATGGGCAGGAAAAGGTCTTTGATATTGTCAAGATCCCCCTTTTTAACCCGGACGGCAGCCGGCATGCCCTTGTTGTCGCGGGCAGGGACATTACCGAACGGATTGCCATGCAGGAGTCGTTGCGGAAGAGTGAAGAGTTTCTGCGCATGCTGATTGAGACAACCTCCGAGGGCTATATCCGCATTTCATCGCGCCAGGTGATCATCGAGGTCAATAAGTCTTTGTGTGACATGCTCGGCTTTGCCCGGGAGGAGCTGATTGGCGGCAGTGCGCCGGCCATTGTCGACGAGGCGCACAGGGCCAGGTTCGCCGGATTGCTGACCGAACCGTCGACAACGCACAAGAATTATTCCATTGTCCTGCGGAAAAAAGACGGGGAAAAGGTTTTTACCCTGTGCAGCCCGACCGTGCTTCCGGTTCAAAATGGAGATTCCCCTGGGGCTTTTGCCTTTTTTACCGATATCACCGAGCGAAAAAATGCCGAGATGCGCAACAGGGAAAATGAAAAGCGCTTTCGTCTCCTGTTTCATAATCTCCCCTTTCCCTATCAATCCCTGGATGAAAACGGCATCCTGATCGATGTCAATCGCAAGTGGCTTCGCTCTCTCGGCTATTGCCGGGCGGAAGTGCTGGGAAGGCCGTTTAAGGATTTTCTTGCGTCACCCTTCCGGTCTCATTTCGAGCACAGCTTCGCCATGTTGAAAAAAGAAGGCGTTGCCCGGGATGTGGAGTTCGCCATGGTCAAACAGGACGGATCAACCTTTCTTGTTTCCTTTGACGGTCGTGTTTTGCGGCGGCAGGATGGCGGCATTGAAAAGACTTTTTGTGTTTTTCGCGATATCACCGTGCAGAGAAAGCTTGAGGAGATGCTGGTTTCTTCCCATCATGTCCTGGAGCAGGAGGTGCGGAAGAGAACGGAGGAGTTGCGGCGAAAAGGACACGAGCAGGAGAAGACATTGTTGATCCTGAAGCAGAAGTCGCAAGAGCTGCAGGAAGCAAATACCGCGCTGAAGGTTTTGCTGGAGCAGAGCAGCAGGGCACAGCAAAGCAGCGAGGAAAAGATCGCCGCCAATATAAAAGACCTTGTGACGCCCTATCTCGACGAACTGGAATTACAGTTGTCCGACCGGCGGGCCGCTGTTTATGTTGATATTCTCCGACAGAATATCGCCACAATCACCTCTTCCTTTCTCCGGACCGTTGCCTCGAAAACAGTCGGCCTGACCCCCCGCGAACTGCAGGTTGCCGACCTGATCCGCCAAGGGCGAAGCAACAAGGAGATCGGTGAACTGCTGCGACTGTCTGCGGGAACAGTGGGGGTCTACCGCAACAACATCAGGGAAAAGCTTGGCATCAAGTCCAAGAAGATCAATCTGCGTTCCTTTCTTCTCAGTCATGAATGATGCCGTCGACGCGGCGGGAGATTTTTCCCGGCCGCGTCGTTTTCCGACCTCGGCGGCTTGCCTTTTTTTCTTTTCTTCCAGGGTGTTGCGTGTCCTGTTTCTGCTTTCTCCTTTCTCTCTTTTTTCGCGAGTTTTTCAAAATAAAGTATATTTCTGCTATATGTTTTTTATGTCTTTTTGCTATGTTGACACAAAGTGATAATTGTTGTTAACTGCCCGGCGTGACGGGCTGCCGCCGAAGGCAAGCCTTGCGACGCGGCTATCGCGTTTCGGTTTTTGATGAGATGAAGTGCTGTTGTGGACAGGCGTGGAAGAATGAGTGAGAAGAGTAAGGCGATAAGTATTGTTTTTCTGGTTATCAGTGTTTTGTCATTGTTTTTCATAGTTCTCGGTATTCGGTTTCATAACCGGACAATTGATGAATTTATCGAAAAAGAAAAAAAAGAAATCGATACCCTCATAGCAAGCCAGCATGATTACGGGCTTGGTCCGTATGAACATCGGATATCAAATTTGCTGCAGACGAGTGAAAATATCGTGGGCAGCTTCGCCGCCCGGGACCGGGAGGCTCTCCGCGCCACGGCCCTGCCGAAATTTGCCGCCTTGAAACGGGAGAATGCCGCCTTCAGGATAATGCATTTTATTCTGCCGGACGGCTCGAGTTTCCTGCGCCTGCATGATCCTCTCCACTTTGGTGATGACCTGCGGCACAAGCGGCCGATGATCGATGCCGCCTGCTCCTCTTCCGTCAAGCTGACGGGCTATGAAACCGATGAATACGGCACCGCCTATCGTATCGTTTGTCCGGTGCTGTCCGGCGGCGCCTGTGTGGGATTTCTGGAGTTCGGCATAGATATCTGCGGCATCACGCAAGCCCTTGAACGAAAGACCGGCTCGGCCATTGCCGCTTTTCTTTTGCCCGGCGGGGAAGGAGAGGCAGAGCGTTGCTCGACCCATTCCTGTTCACTGGCCGACGGGAAAGTGATCATCAGCAACCCGCAGCTGTTTGCCGGCTTTCCGCCTGATTTCGATTTCAGTCAGGACGGTCGCGAAATCGACGTCGGCGATAAAGATTACATTGTGCACTCCCATGCCGATTTTGTCGATTTTTCCGGCCGGATCATCGGCGGGGTGATCGCGCTCCAGGACATCACGAGCGGGGTGAGGCAAAAAAAGCTCTTTATCGTCAAGGCGGTGGTGGTCAGCGTGATGCTCCTCAGTCTGGCCCTCGCCGTGCTCTATGCGTCCTTCGGTTCCTTGCTTGACAAGCTGCATCAGTCCCGGCAGGAGCTGGGCGGTATGGTGCGCAAGTTGTCGGATGAGATTGCCGCCCGTGACAAGGTGCAGGAAAAGCTTGAAAACGCCCAAAGAAGCTGGGTGAAAACATTTGATGCGATTTCCGATATCGTCACCCTGCAGGATGAGGGGATGAGGATTCTCCACATCAACCGGGCCGGCTGCGACCAGTTCGGCGCTCCTGCCGCGGAGCTGCGCGGCAAGCTCTGTTACGAGCTGTTCTGCAACGGGGATGTCCCCTGCGAGGGGTGCCCAATCCGCTATGCCTGGCAAAATCACCTGCCCTATACGGCGGAAATAAGGCACGCCAGTCTGAAAAAAATCTTTCTCGTGTCTGCCACGCCCATCGCCGGCGAAACCGGGGGGATCGAAGGGGTTGTGCACTTTGCCAAGGATATCACTGCCTTTAAGGAAATGGAAAATCAGCTCTTTCAGGCGCAGAAGATGGAATCCATCGGCAGGCTCGCCGGCGGCGTGGCCCATGATTTCAATAATATTCTGAGCGCCGTCATCGGCAATGCCCAACTCAGCCTGTTGAAGATGCGCGAGGGCGGGGAGGTGACGGAGGAGATCAATATCATTATCAAGGCGGGCGGCAAGGCGGCGCGGCTTGTCAAGCAGTTGCTGGCATTCAGCCGCAAGCAGGTCAACAAGCCGGTTTTGCTGGATTTGAACAAGGAGCTGCGCGATACCTGGGAAATGCTGCGGCGGCTGGTGGGCGAAAGCATAGAAAGCACTTTTCTGCCGGGGACAAATCTCTGGCCGGTGCTGGCCGATCCGACCCAGATCGAGCAGGTGATCGTCAATCTTGCCGTCAATGCCAGGGATGCCATGCCGGCCGGCGGCAGATTGACCATGGAGACGGCAAATTACATTGCCGGTGAGGCGGGATCAGATGGTGAAAGCTTCCTGAAGCCCGGCCTGTATGTCCGGCTTTCCGTTTCCGACACCGGCATGGGCATGAGCGACGAGGTGAAAACGCACATTTTCGAGCCGTTTTTCACGACCAAGGAGCAGGCCCAGGGCACGGGACTCGGACTGGCAACGGTTTACGGCATTGTCACGCAGAACCATGGAGATGTTTTTGTCCAAAGTGCGCCGGGGGAGGGAACACGGTTTGACATTTTTTTTCCTCGGGCAGTGGCGCCTTTCGCCGGGGAGTATGAGGAAAGCCGCGACGACTGGCAGGAGATCGGTTTTTTATCCGGCGGCAAGGAAACGATCCTGCTGGTCGAGGATGACGTGCTGGTGCGGCGGATGAGCGAAGAATCGCTTCAGCGGTTTGGTTATACGGTTCTGGCCGCAAAAGACGGCGAAGAGGCCTTGGCGTTCTGTGCCGGTCGGCGCGGGAATATAGATCTGCTGCTGACTGATATTGTTCTGCCCGGCATCAACGGAATTGTCCTGGCCGACAAAATCGTCGCGATGTGCCCGGATATCAAGGTTTTGTATATGTCCGGGCACATCGATAACAGTGTTGTCAAGCAGTGTGCGGCGACAGCCACGAAGAATTTTATGCAGAAGCCGGTTTCCCCGGCTGTCCTGGCGCATTCCGTGCGCCACGTGCTCGGCTGAACATGCCCCGGCCGGTCCGAGCCGGCGGTGATTCCTGCCGGCGCACCATTTCATTGCCGTGCTCCGCGCAGGAAAAATTGCCGGACGGTGTTCTTTTTTGAAGGAGAAAAGAAAATGACCTTGCGATTGCGCGATATTGCCATGGGTAAAAAGCTGTTGCTGCTCTTTTTGCTCATGGGTATTACCCCTCTTCTTGTCTCGGCGGGCTGGTCCAGCCGGCAGGTGACCCGGGCGCTGATGGAGAAATCGTTCGATCAGCTGGCAACGGTGCGGGGTATTAAAAAAGATCAGGTGGAAAAGTTTTTTGCCGGGTGCATGCGTGACGTCGAGATTCTTTCCAAGAGCAGTGACGTGCATTTGATGTACCAGGAGCTCGTGCGCTATCATGTTGAAACCAATGTCCAGCCGGATGGCCCGTATGATGTGTCGACGGCTGCATACAAAAAAATATGGGCGGAAAAGAGCGGCGACCTGGCCAATTACATGAAGAGGTACGGCTATTATGATATTTTCATCATCTGCGCCAAGCACGGTCATGTCATGTACAGCGCGGCGCAGGAAGCCGATCTCGGAACCAATCTGGTGCACGGGCCGTATCGGGAAAGCGGGCTGGCCCGCTTGTGGCGGCGGGTTGTGGAAAACAAAGCGCCTGCCTTTGTCGATTTTTCCGCATACGCCCCCAGCAAGGGCGACCCCGCCGCCTTTATCGGGCATCCGGTGTTCAATGCGGCCGGTGACCTGGTGGCGGTGGCGGCATTGCAGCTTTCACCGGCAACGATCAATGCCATCATGAACCAGCGTGACGGGATGGGAGACAGCGGCGAGGCATATCTCGTCGGTCCGGACAAACTGATGCGCTCCGATTCCTTCCTTGATCCTGAAAATCATTCAGTCAAGGCGTCATTCTCCGACACCACCGGCAAGGGAAAAGTGGACACGGAGGCGAGCCGTTCGGCCCTGGAGGGGAAATCGGGAAGCGCACTCATCGTCGATTATGAAGGCCATGACGTCCTGTCTTCTTATGCCGCGGTGCAGATCGTCGACACGCGCTGGGCGCTGATCGCGGAGATAGAAAAAAGGGAGGTCAGGCAGCCGGTCCGCATGCTGTTGCGCTCCATTTTCGGCGTGATTGTCGCGGCCGGCGTCATCCTGGGTATTGTTTCATTGGTGGTTGCCCGGCAGATCGCCGGCCCCCTTGCCCGGGCCATGGAGTTTGCCGGTTCGGTCGCCAAAGGCGATCTGTCCGGGGAAATCCATCTTCAGCAGCAGGATGAAGCAGGACAACTGGCCCGCGCCCTTAATGTCATGGTCGGCAATCTCCGCGGGATAATGACCACTATCGGCGACAACAGCAGTCGGGTCGCCCTGGCCTCGGATGAGCTGTCGGTTTTGTCCCGGCAAATGGCTTCGGGCGCGGAAGAGTTGTCATCGCGGTCCGAGGGAGCGGCAACGGTCACGGACCAGATCAGCGGCAATATGAAAAACCTGTCCGTCGTTGCCCACGGCATGAACGGCAAGTCGGCGGCCATTTCCGCCTCGGCGAAAGAAATAGCGGAAAATATCACCACCGTTGCCGCCGCCGTCGAGGAATTGACCGCCTCCATCAGCGAAGTTTCGCATAACTGCCAGCGGGCTGCCGAGCTGTCGGGAAGGGCGAATGAACTGGGCATGCTGTCCAGTGAAAAAATAGGGCGGCTTGACCGGTCGGCGGCAGATATCGGCAATGTCATCAATATCATTACCGAGATTGCCGAACAGACAAAGCTTCTTGCCCTGAATGCCACCATCGAGGCAGCCAGGGCCGGAGAGGCCGGCAAGGGATTTGCCGTGGTGGCCGGCGAGGTGAAAGAGCTGGCCCGGCAAACCGCGGATGCGACAAGCGATATTTCCCGGCAGATAGGAGAAATGCAGTTCCAGACGGGAACGGTGGTGAAAAATATCGGTGAAATGGCGGAGATGAACCGGGATATCAATGAAATCAACATCACCATTGCCGCGGCGATTGAAGAACAGTCCGCCACTACCGGGGAAATTGCCAGGGCGGTGGCAACGAGCGCGGAAGGCGCTTCGACCGTCTCCCGGACCATCAGGGATCTGTCCGTCAGCATCGAGCAGGAGGTTGGTCGAAATGTTGATGAAACGAGCATGGGGGTGGGCGAGGTGGCTTCCGCCATTCGCGGCGTCAGTAACGTTTCCCGGGATACCGCCTTGGCGGCCGCGGCGATTCGGAAAGCCGCGGAGCAGCTGGCGGAGCTTGCGGCCGGCCTGCAGGAGCAGATGAGCAGGTTTCAATTAAAGTAAGCGGCGGCGGGGTTGCGGGCGCGACTTTTTTCCGGAGGCGACAAGAGAAACGATGGCACCCGAAAAAAAAGAGCTGCGGATTTTCCGCAGCTCAGGAGAAGAAACCGGCGTGATCAGGCGGTTGCTTTAATCACAGAACCCCTGACCGGGACCGGCATGTTTGGTGTTCCAGTGACAGGCGCAGCAATCAAGGGTGCCGTCCTCAAGGATTATTGTCTCCGGGACATTGACGTAATCGGGGACCGGAACAAACTGGTATTTGGCCCAGTCGCTGTGGCCACTGGCGATACCGATACCGATAAGTAACAGAGCTCCTCCGGCAAGCAGTGCGGCAACGTTCTTCATACTTCTTCCTCCTTTTGTCATTTTAAAATCGGAAAAAGCATAATTCCCCCATAATTCCCTCCAAATTATGCGGCAACTGAAATGCCCTCTAACCCTAATGAAATTGGTGGTGATCTTCAATGATTATTTCCAGTTTTTCAGTCTGCCGGCAAAAAAAATACATTGGGCAAGGATTTTTTGGTAGGGTAGGATTTATCCGGGGGCGTGATTGGTGCCATCGTGCCTTCGTGGTGGATGACGGGACAAAAAATCGGCCACGCCGTTTCGTTTTCGCTCCTCTGGAAGGCGAATTTTGGGCAAAAAAAATGGGAGGCGGCTTGTGCTCACATGGTAAAGAAGCTTGGATTTATTATTGTTACCCATGGCGACATCGGCAATGCCCTTCTTGAGGTTGCCCGTTATATTCTCGGTCGCCCGCTTGACAACTTCACCGCCGTGAAGGTGCCTTTTATGAGCGAACTGAAAGGGCGTCCGGAAGCGGATGTCTCCGCCCCCTTTGCCGCCCGTGAGCAAATGATTCGGCAGGGGATCAACGATGCCGGGAAGAAGATGGATCAGGTTGACGGCACCGTGATCCTCACCGATGTTCTCGGCGGCACCGGATTTAACGTGTCCTGGGAACTCATGAGTCACGATGCCGGGGCCGTCATTGCCGGCGTCAATCTGCCCATGGTGCTCAAGGCGGCGGAAATCAAAACAACGGATCCCGTTGCCGCCGCGGCGGAGCTGGTGGACCGTTCATGCCGGGCCATCGTCTGCCGTTCATCTGCACGCTGAACACGGACAACGGTTCAACGGAAGAAGGCGGTGTTTTCTCAGCATGCTACTTCAGCTTGAACTTTTTGTTGGACGAAGCCGCTACGCGGCA
>AMWB02133840.1_pt2 | contig 21367 bp, 18 predicted proteins | sample 200311 | NCBI WGS metagenome assembly AMWB02 (sample SAMN02737377, study PRJNA173069) | bioreactor metagenome | biome: anode biofilm in microbial fuel cells | place: USA: California | collected 2010-12-16 | reverse complement strand
TAATTTGCTTGAAAAGCATAAGCAAATTATTTCTAAGTCACTAAGGAGACGACGGTGCTGCTACATCATCAATTTATCGACATCGCCAAGCAAAAAAAGAATAAACTGGCAATTAATGACCTGACTACCAACCGGGAACTGAGTTACTCCAAATCTCTTATTGCCAGTCTGATTCTCTGCCGTTTTTTCCGTCGGCTCGAACCGGGCTTTATCGGCCTGATGATGCCGACGTCGGCCGGCTGCATTCTTGCGAAAATCGCTATCCTCATGAGCGGCCGGGTCCCGGTTATGATCAATTATTCGACCGGCGCCGAGCACAACGCCAGATACGCTCAGAATAAATGTGACTTCAAGACGATCATCACCTCCAGAGCACTGCTGGAAAAAATTGAATGTCCGCATGTGGAGGGGATGATTTATATAGAAGACATCATGGCCTCCATTACTTCCCGCCAGAAAATCAGAGCCGCCCTTACTGCCGCTCTTCCCGCGTCGCTCATAAAAAAGCTGGTCCATTGCGGCGATGAGGATGACACGGCGGTTATCCTGTTCACGAGCGGCAGCGAAAAAGATCCCAAATCCGTACAGTTAACACACAAGAACATTCTGGCCAACGTCAAATCGGTATTCCCTATCTTCGATTTTACCAGCGATGATGTGTTCCTGTGCACCCTGCCCTTTTTCCACGTCTTTGGTCTGACTGTGGACCTCTGGGTGCCCATATATTCCGGCATGACCATGCTTACCTACGCCAATCCGCTTGATTTCAAAAAAGTCTGCACCATCGCCAGAGAACATAAAGCGACCTGTCTGGTCGGCACACCATCTTTTTTCTGGGGATACCTGCGCAAGTCGGAAAAAGGCGACTTCGACACGCTGCGCATAGCCCTGACCGGTGCCGACAAATGCCCGGAAGCCTTGCGGGAAGGCTTCAAAAACAAGCATAATATTACGGTACTCGAAGGCTATGGAGCAACCGAGTGCTCCCCGGTTATTTCCACCAACACGATGCACGCCAACAGACCCGGCAGTGTCGGCAAGCCGATCCCCGGGATTCAGGTACGCATTGAAAATTATGAAACAGGTGAAGAATGTGCCCTCGGCGAGGATGGTCGTATCCTCGTCAAGGGCGACAGTGTCATGAAAGGATATTTCAATGACTTTGAACAGACGTCCCTGCATATCCGTCGCGGTTGGTACGACACCGGGGATATGGGCAACCTCGACGAAGACGGCTATCTCTGGCATGTGGGTCGCCTGAAGCGATTCGTCAAAATCGGCGGGGAAATGGTTTCTCTGGTCAAGATCGAGGATGTGCTGGAAAAATTCATCCCGGAGGACAGCCATTGCTGCGTCGTAGAGATTCCCGATGCAATAAAAGGCGCCCGGATCGTAGCGGTGGTAACCACTCCGCTGGACGAGAAAACCGTCCTCAAGGAGATGGCCGGCTACCTTCCCGCCATTGCCCTGCCGAAAATATTTCTTGTCTGGGAAACACTGCCGAAAATGGGCAGTGGTAAAATTGATTTCAGAACGATATCGGAGATGGCCAGGGAGCAACTGACCCGTAAGAGTATCTCATAAATCAAAAAGAAGCATGCCAGAAAACCCGCACGATAAGAATATTGAAAGCAATAATCGGCAGATCCGGACGTTTTTCAGCAGTCCGCTTTTCGATATCTGCCAATTCTCTCTGCTTATAGCCATCCTGGCATGGCTGGCGGTGCATAGTGCTGACAATATCGGCTACAACTGGCAATGGTACCGAATTCCCCGGTACCTTTTTTCAGTTACCGAATCGGGGATTGTCGCAGGCCCCTTGGTTGAAGGTCTATTAATAACCATACAAATATCGCTGATCAGTCTGTTTTTTGCCCTGGCCATAGGCCTATTGACCGCTATCTTCCGTCTGTCCAACTCCTTTGTTGCCCGGGGCCTGGCGATTATCTATCTGGAAACCAGCAGGAATACCCCGCTGCTTATCCAGATATTTTTTATCTACTTTGTTGTCGGCCCGATGCTGGGACTGGAACGGATGGTCGCCGCAATTCTCGCCCTCAGCTTATTTGAAGGGGCCTATGCCTCGGAAATTTTCCGTTCCGGGATCCAGTCGGTCGACCAAGGTCAGATTGAGGCAGCACACAGCCTCGGCCTCACCACGTTCGCCACCTACCGCCATATCATCATTCCGCAAGCCATACGAACCGTGCTCCCCCCGCTCACCAGCCAGGCCATCTCCCTGGTAAAAGACTCGGCGCTTGTCAGCACCATCGCTATTTACGATCTGACGATGCAGGGTCAAGCCCTCATCGCCGAATCCTACCTGACTTTTGAAATCTGGTTTACCGTGGCGGCAATGTATCTAGCCATTACATTATTTTTATCGGTAGTCGTTGGCATGCTCGAAAAACGTCTTAGCTTACCCTGATGGTATCAACGCAACGTATGAATTTATATGCAGTATTCCAAGATAATGTGTATGCTTTCCTATCAATCACAACCTTTACCAGGAGATCAGCATGAAAAAATATGGTTTATTCGTCCGCCTGAGCATAATCGCCCTCCTGCTGACGTGTATCGGCAGCTTCAGTTACGCAGCCTCTATGCAACAGGAAATTTCTGCGGCCAGCACCATCGAAACCATTAAAAAGCGTGGGGTGCTGAAAGTCGGCATGGATATCTTTCAACCCTGGGCGATGAAGGATAAAAACGGCAAGCTGATCGGTTTTGAGATCGACGTCGCCACCCGCCTGGCGGAAGATATGGGAGTAAAGGTTGAATTCATGCCCACCGCCTGGTCTGGAATTATCCCGGCCCTTTTGACCGGAAAATTCGATGTCATTATCGGCGGCATGGGCATCACCGCCCAACGCGCCCTGCAGGTCAACTTTACCCAGCCATACGAGTATTCCGGGATGAGCATCGTCGCCCATAAGAAAAAGGCTGCAGGATTTGCATCTCTTGAAGACTTTAATAAACCCGAGGTGCAGATAGCCGTCAAACTCGGCACCACTGCTGCCGCCGCGGCAAAACAATTCCTGCCAAAGGCAAAACTGAGAATGTTCGACACCGAGCCTCAGGCCTATCAGGAACTGCGCAACGGCAATGTCCATGCGGTCATCGGCAACGCCCCCCGTCCGGCCTATGAGGCCGTCGATTACAGCGACACCCTCTTTCTGCCGGTACAGGGGACCTTTACCAAAGAACCTATCGGATTTGCCATGCGAAAAGGCGATCCCGACACCCTGGCATTCTTCAACAGCTGGATCACCATTGTCACTCTTGACGGCTGGCTGGAAGAACGTCACCATTACTGGTTCGACACCAAGGACTGGAGCAATCAGGTCGAATAGACAAGAACCAACATACCGTGCACAGGCGGGGTAGACTCCTTCAGCTGCCCCGCTTTTTTTAGTACCTTACCGACTCTCGAGCGGCTGACCTCTCTATGCAAGCGAAGAAACCAGCGGTAACCATGCTCGACGGGATTATTCTCACGATCATTATCGGCTTTTTTGCCTATGTATGGTATCGCCTCTTTTTCTCCCTCAACTACAAATGGAACTGGGGGGTCATCCCCACCTATCTGTTTCGCTTTGACCCCGTTGAGCAGGGCTGGACCGCCAATATCCTGCTCGAAGGATTTTTCACCACTATTAAAATCAGTGTATGGGCAACACTGTTTGCCGTACTGCTCGGTTTTACCATTGGGTTGATGCGGGTTTCTCCCCGACTGTTTTTCCGGTTGATCGGCCGGACATATATTGAATCGATTCGCAACACCCCGCCCCTGGTGCTGGTTTTTATTTTTTACTATTTTGTCAGCGACCAGCTGCTCACTTTTCTGGCGGTTGAGGATTTTTTCCGCGCCCGTTCGGATCAGCTGCAGCAGACTTTGACCTGGTTCTTTGCCTCACCCGGTCTGATCACGCCGTTTCTCTCAGGTGTGCTCACGCTGGCCCTTTTCCAGGGAGCATATATCGCTGAAATAGTCCGGGCAGGTATCCAGGCCGTCGATACCGGACAATGGGAGGCAGGAAAAACTCTCGGTTTGACCAGATGGAAAATAATGCGCCTGATCGTTCTGCCCCAGGCGGTGCGCATCATGCTGCCGCCGCTGGCCAATGAGTTTATCAATACCATCAAGTGGTCCTCCATAGTCTCGATAATCTCCATCCAGGAACTGACGTTTCAGGGGCTGCAGGTTATGGCGTCGACCCAGGCGACGATTGAGGTATGGCTGACCATATCACTTATGTATCTGGTCCTCTGTCTGCTCCTTTCTTTACTGGTCAGAAGAATAGAGATGCACCTGTCGCGCACCGATCAGGCTATACTGCCTGCCCGTCGCTATGCACCCTAAAGAACCGGCAATCTTGATAATCATCTGAAGGAAACCGCATGCACGCTGTACCATCGCCTTTTTCCATTGCCAACGTTCGGCTCTTTGTCGCCTTCCGTGTATTCTTCAATGCCAGGTTTTATTACCCCGTCTTCACCATTCTCTTTCTCGATTTCGGCCTGACTATCGAGCAATTTGCTCTTTTGAACACGGTCTGGGCAATCACTATTTTCTGCGCCGAAGTACCTTCCGGGGCGCTGGCCGATATTTTAGGGCGAAAATACCTGCTTGTCGCCACCGCGCTGCTGATGACGGCAGAGATGTGCCTGCTGGCCTTTGTGCCCCTGGGCAACAGTCGTCTTATTTTCTGGGCATTTCTCACCAACCGGATCCTCAGCGGTTTGGCCGAAGCAATGGCCAGCGGGGCCGATGAGGCCATTGCCTACGACGCCCTGGTCACCGAAGGCAACCCCGACGATTGGCCGAAAGTACTCAGCCTGCAGATGCGGCTGCGTTCCATCGGAACAATCGTCACCATGACTGTCGGCGCCTTTATCTACGATCCGAATGCGGTAAATCGCCTGCTTGCCTGGTTCGGCACCTCTCTGAAGGTCACACAGCAGATCACCATGCGGTTTCCCATCTATCTGACTCTGCTGCTTGCTCTTCTGGCCACAATAACGGCATTGCAGATGACGGAAAAAAGAAAAAATGGCGATGATGGTTCCTTCGAGACCATTGCCGCCTTGAAGATAACCTGGAATGCAGGAATCTGGATTGCCCGGACTCCATTTGCCCTGACGGTTATCCTTTTCGGCATGTGCTACGACCATATCCTGCGCATGATCGTTACCATGAACAGTCAGTATTATCGACTGATCCATCTCCCGGAAGCCAGTTTTGGAATTATCGGATCAGCTATCGCACTTCTCGGCCTGATAACACCGAAAATCGCCGAATATATGGTTGAAAAAAATTCCCCAGCCATCAATATGTTGTGGGTTTCCGGGATCAGCCTGACCGGACTGTTCGGGCTTACGGGATTTTACCCGTATTGGGGGATACTGCCCATGACCCTCATTTTTGTCGCCATGATGTTTGTATCTTTTTTTACCAGTCATTATTTGAATCGCATAACCGCGTCACACCAGCGGGCAACGGTGTTGAGCTTTAAAGGGATGGCCTTTAATCTTGCCTATGGCTTGATTGGTTTTTTCTTCGCCACGCTGATGACGTATCAGCGCACAGCAGAGGCCACCGGTCATCCCCACTGGCCGCAGGCGATGGTCGAAGACCTCGCCTTTCAGAATGCCATCGGCTGGTTCCCCTGGTACACCCTCGGCTGCCTTGGCCTGACGCTTATTTACTGCAAATTCCGACTGCGGGAGAGCGGTGCGCCATAAACGAAATATATTCGCAAAAAGGCTCCCGTCTGCGGTCTGCCCGGACTTCGACCGCAACGACTACTTGCGCAGATTACAACCAGCCTATATAGTGGTGCAGAGAAAAATGTAATCCCAGGGAGGTGATTTCTAACCCCGGTAAACGGGAGAATGAAGCCGGGATTCTTTTGAATACTCGCTGGTCGGGTGCCCTTTTCAGTACTCGCCTGTCGGGTATAAGTGCTTTGGAGGTGAGTCCAGGCTCCTGATTTCCAATTCATCTCAGGGTTTCTTGTTTTTTATTGCAACTTTCAGGGAGTAAGGCACAAATGCTGAAGAGATTTTCGATATCACTTGAGGAAAAACTGCTGGATATTTTCGACGAGCATATAAAAGCCCGTAGCTACAGCAACCGTTCGGAGGCAATAAGGGATTTAATCCGCAAAACCTTCATCAAAGAAGAATGGCAGTCGGATAAACAGGTCATGGGTGTCATCAGCCTGGTCTACGACCATCACCAGCATAAACTGCAGGAGAAAGTCACTCTGGTGCAGCACGATTACCATCACCATATCGTCTCCACCACCCATGTCCATATGGACCACGACAATTGCCTCGAGGTGATCGTTGTGCGAGGAAAAGCGAAGGAAGTCCGGGAACTGGCCGACCAACTCATAGCTCTGCGAGGCGTTCGTGACGGTAACCTGGCCATGTCCAGCACTGGAAAATCGCTGCATTAACACCTGCAAGCCAGCCATTCCAACCCCAAAGGTATGCATCCCCAATGAAAACACCATCATTTGTCTCTGTTCATGGCGGTCATAGCGGTCAGTTTTGCCATCATGCCACCGATACCCTGGAAGAGATTATCCAATTATACATCGCGAAAAAGTTTCCCTGGGTGGGCATAACAGAACACGCGCCCGCGATCAGTGAAGAGCTGCTCTATCCGGATCAAAAGGCGGCCGGCCTGACACCTGAGTTTCTGTTCAATCGTTTTGCCAACTATATGAAGGAATGTCGCCGACTGCAGCAGAAATACAGCGCGGACATCAGGATTTTCGCGGCGATGGAGATAGAAACCTATAGCGGTTACGAACGGTTTGTTCCCTTTCTACTGAAAACGTTTCAGCCGGATTACATCGTCGGCTCGGTCCATTTCGTGGGTGATATGGGTTTTGACTATTCACAGGAACAATATGATAAAACCGTTGCCGCCGCAGGCGGTATCGTGCCGTTGTACTGCCAGTATTTCGACCAGCAGTATGCCATGATTAAATTGCTTACCCCCTCGGTGGTTGGCCATTTCGATCTTATTCGCCTTTTTGATTCAGGCTATAAAAAGCGATTGATGCAGCCTGAGATAATGGAGAGGATCGAAAGAAATCTGCAGCTTATCGCCGAACTCGATCTCATCATGGATTTCAACCTTCGATCGCTCTTAAAAGATGCCGATGAACCCTATATCTCCAGGGTGATCCTGGACATGGCTCGCCAGATGAACATCGCGGTGGTACCGGGGGACGACTCGCACGGTCTCAGTTCCGTTGGGGCGAATATGGAAAAATGGGTGACATTTCTTGCAGAACAGGGCTTTGACACCAACTGGAGGGAGCCGAAACTGATCAGCTACTAGGAGCAATCCAAAACAACCTGCTGCCAGCAATGGTACATTCCTACCTGATTGTCTGAAAGCTACATTTATGTCGGACACTGTATCCATTTTGTCGATCTCTTCGCCGATTGCTGCCCGGCCAATCGCCATAGCGGCCTCTGTTCCAGCCTCTTCTCTCTTCATGGTCCTGTTTTTGCAATCCTCATTACACCAGTGAGGAAAACACATGACCGAAACACACCATATAATAGATACGACCCTGCGTGAAGGCGAACAGACCCCCGGCCTGCTCTTTTCTCTGGCCGAAAAAAAGCGGATTCTCGACGGCCTGGTCAAGATCGGCGTAACCGAGGCAGAACTTGGGGTTTCCTCAAGGTTTCACCCCTGCCCTGAATCGCTTATCGACTATTGCCGCACCACCCATCCGCATCTCACCTTGTCGCTGTGGAGCCGATGCAGAAAAGAAGACATCATTCACGCCTCGGGTCTTGCCCCCGATATCCTGTCACTCTCTGTCCCGGTGTCCGATCTCCACCTGCAGGACCGACTGCACAAAAACCGCCTCTGGGCTCTGCACACCATGGCGGCGAGCATTGACCTGGCCAGGCAGATGGGCATGGCGGTGTCTGTTGGCTTTGAAGACGCAACCAGAAGCGACCCCGGTTTTTTAGTGCAAATGGCCGAAGCGGCACAGCACCATGGCGCAGTACGCATCCGACTCGCTGACACCGTGGGCATAGCCTCCCCCACGCAGTTCACAACCCTTATCGACACGCTGAAAAAGGCGCACATCGACTGCCAGCTGGCCGTGCATACCCATAACGATTTCGGCATGGCCACGGCCAATGCCATCGCGGCTCTTGAAGCCGGCGCCTCATCGGTTGACGCCGTCGTCTTAGGCTTGGGCGAACGAACCGGCTGCGCCCGGCTCGAGGAGATTGTCGGCTACCTGAGTCTGGCCCGAGGCGTACAGAATTTAAAGGCCGAGTTTCTCAAGCCGCTGGCCCGCTATGTGGCCCAGATCACCGGCAGGGCTATCGCGGGCAACCGCCCGGTTATCGGGGAGGATATATTTACCTGCGAAACCGGACTCCATCTGCAGGGGTTGCAAAATAAACCGGAGACTTATGAGCCGTTTAACCCGGAAAACGTCCAGGCCGAACGTAAACTTCTTTTTGGCGCCAAAAGTGGCCGCCAGGCAATTCTCCAGCGCATGACTCAGCTGGATACCACCTTTTCAGGCCAACTCAACGACGGGGTAATGCAGACCATCCGCGAGACGGCGACCAGGCTTAAGCGACCGCTGAACGACACAGAACTTATCCGACTTTTATCGGCTTAAAACACCTTAAAGAGTGGCAGGGGCGAAGGACAAAGCGCATCCATTCCCGCCAGATCTCTTTCGTTACAGTAACCTTTAGCGATATAGCCCAGATCCAGAGCTTTGGCGGTGATGACCTGAAGATGCGTATGGTAGAACCAGTTGCCGTTTTCATGGAAATCACCGATTTCGGCAAAGGGTTCGCCCGCAGCAAAAGATTTGCCGATCCCCGGCAGGCTACTGCGGCGCAAGTGACCGTAGAAACTATAAAAGCTCTGAAAGTGCGGGCTGTCGTGGCGCAGCAGGACAAAGCTGCCGTAATTGCCTTCACCGCTCTCATATCCGCTTTCGGCCACACTGCTGTCGAGCGGTGCATGCAACGGCGTGCCCAGGGGAACGATGACATCAAGGCCCAGATGGATAAACCGTTGTTCCGCCACCATCTGCGGGCAATCTGAAAGGAGAGCTTCCCTGTTTTCAAGGTAAGCGGATACTCCCCAGCTGTATTCTGTGCCCATCTTCTCTTCAAGTTTCTGTTGGAATCCCCGCTGATCACGCATGTCTATTGCCCCCAAAAGGCTGCTGTTTTGTGAAAGATCAGCAATATAGGGATCGCCCTGCAAATCCTTAAATAGGGGCTGGTGCTCGACCTTGCGGCTGTACAGTAAAAATGGATAATGCATCGTAGATCTCCTTACGACAGGGCGAAATCGGTGGTTTTCAACAGACCCTCGACAGGTACGACCGGACTGCCGTCCTCATCTTCGCTGACCCCTTCCGGCCAGGTAAAATCGACCGATAGCCCCTTGAAGTAGGATATATCATAGGGCAGCAATTGTACCGACAGGTCCTCGGCCGTACCGGTGATAATCGACGACAGGCCGAAATCCACCTCGCCGACAACCGTGCGGATAATATAACGGGGTATCTCCCGTCCGCTGCCGTCGCGGCGGACGCGGGTGGCAATATCCACCACATCATAGAGCGCCACCGGGTTGCTGGCATTCCACTTATTTTGTATCGGCAGGCCGGCAACATACAGATGATGAAACTCAATACCCGCCTCGCGGCAGTTATAGGCGAGAAGCTGAATACTGTCCGGATTATCGTTGATCCGGCCCAGGAGCGGCGTATTGTTATAGACGGTGATCCCCTTGTTCTTCAAGAGTCTTGCCAGACGACCATGCTCGGGCCGAAACTCCTCCGGCGTCAGAAACTGGGTCTCTATTTCAAGCCGCTGCGGGTTGACCATCGTCAGTTTATTGAGGCTTGCCAGTTTATCAATTACTTCTGCGGTATAGCGTTCCGGCTCATAATTCAACATAAGACTGCGCAGACGGACAGCATTGACATGGGCAATATCTTCCAGCACCCGGATAATTTTGGCGACCTGGAATAAGGATTCCACACAGTCGTTTTCCGAGACGATCAACACATCGGTAATACGTTCATCCCCACGGATATAATAAAGATCTTCTTCCGTGCAATTGGCGTCAATCTCGACCCGGGTTTCATGCACCCGGGAAATCATCGGTGACCTGGTGTCAACCAGGGAGGCAGACAGCGTTTCCCCGCTGCGGATAGCCGCCATGACCGTCTCGGTTGATTCCGGCTGAAACATGCCGCCGCCAAGACGCAGCGGACGGGAGCCGAGGAAAAGTCGATCATCGCCCAGTTTCGCCATATACTGGATGTCGATGGTGCCTTCTTCATTGACCCGGATATTTTCCAGCTCATTGGCAATGGGGGCAAACTGCTTGAAATAATCCGGGGTATAGGGGCTGCGAATCCAGATAAAGTTCTCGTTTTCCGCGACCGGCTCGACGGCCCAGCCACTGGAATTCCAGTCCATCTTGCCGATGGGCGTGGCAGTGCAGATTCTCGGCACAACCCGGTCGGACAGATGCGCCCGCAAATAACTGCCAACCTGCAGACCTTTGGCAATCGGCGACCAGTAGACGCTGTTGCCGTGGATGGGACTGCAGGGAATATAGATATAATGCAGCTCGGCTCCAGCCCCGCGCAGCAGACTGAACAGACGGACCAGTTCGGGCCCTTCATCGTTGCAGTCTTTCAGAAACGGCGTCTGGACATAGACGGTGATCCCGTTTTTAACAAGCTCGGAGATGATCATCAGGCACTGGGGGGAGATCTCGTCCGGGTGAATGAAATGGGTGGCAATCTCCATCCGCTTGCCGCGCTCCTGCAGCTCGAGATTTTTGCGCTTGAGATAATTGAGCAGCCGGGAATCGTCGCCAAGAAACATATGCGGATAGTAGGCAATGGAACGGGTCGCCAGACGCAGTGTCTGGACATGCTCTATCGCCATCAGGCCGTCAATGGCACTCGCCATAAGGTCCATGTTCATAAAGGGGTCGCCGCCGGTAATGACAATCTCTTTAATGGAAGGAGAATTTCTGACATGTTCGACCGCCTCTACAACAGCCTCTGCGTTAGGATTGGTCTGGTTCCGCTCCTCTTTATGCTTGCGAAAGCAGAACCGGCAATAGACCGGACAGCCCATATTGAGGAGAAAAATCACCCGATTCTGGTACATCTGTTCCAGTAATCCCTGGTGGAACTGGCCGATCCAGGTATTGGTATGGCCGATGTTATCGAGCTCCTCAACAAATGGCAGATACTGATAGGCAACATTTCTCGATACCCGCATCTGCCGCACCGTATGCATGGAAAGCCGGACTGGATACGTATCGATAACCTTCTGCAGATCAGCCCGATCCGTTTCCTTCAGCTTGATATTGGTGAGTTCTTCCAGATGTTCAGTAGTCTTGACAGAGATAAACCTGTTGCCGGGCAGCACCACCTCAAGAATGGCCATGAGCAACAGGTGCGGCATCACTATCTTGTTGATACTGATTTTTCCCGTACCATCAGCACGCCCCAGCTGCTCCAGCAATTCACGCAAGAAACCAGGAACATCATCACCATAGCCACAGGCGGCAAGAAGCCTGGCGAGCTTGGCCTGGCCATCACCGGTCTGTATTATTTCGAAGAAAGCTCGGTCAATCAGGGGGCGTACCCCAAGATGGTCCAGAAAGGCGGTCAAGGCAGCCTGCACATCGGCAAGCAGCAGCTGCTTTTCTTCCCCTGAATTCTGGTAAACAATTCCTAACACAGCGTCTTCCGCCATCATTTCATGACCTCCCAGGTTATTGAATGAAAATTAGGAATTGACATTCAAGGTAAAATTTGTAATTTTATACTATAATAGTAAACGATAAACTATTATAGTGCGATATTAATTCATCCCAAATAAAAATGTCAAAAGGAAAATACTACTTTTCAAAGTCGCTCGAAAAAGGACTGAAGATACTCGCCCTTTTTACGAAGGATTCCCCAACCTTGACCCAGAGTGAAATTGCCAAAACTCTGGACCTCAACATGACCACGACCTACCGCTATATCAATACGCTGGTCGAGATGGGATATCTGGAAAAAGACTTGAAAACCAAGGTGATCAAACCTTCTCTCCACTGTCTGCTCCTGTGCATCAACCTGATGCACTCCATAGACAACTTCAAAATGATCAAAGAGGTTGTCAACCGAATCAACCGGGAAAACAATATCAGCATAGATGTCATTTTCGCCGAAAATGACACCCTGATGCGCATCTATCACAAAGAGGCGGCGGAAACACTGACCTACAGGCTGCCGGAATTCTCCAAGAACAGCCTGCACAACACAGCCCTCGGCAAAGCATATCTATCAAGCCTGCCGAACAGTCTGATTACCGAAAAGGTTGCCGCGATGAAACTGGTCGCAAAAACACCAAAGACCATCATCGACAAGGCAAAGCTCTTAGAAGAGATTGCGATTACCAAAAGACGTGGATTCGCCCTGGCCGATGAAGAATATCTACCCGGGGTACTGGCCATTGCCGCACCGCTGTATGACCCAGTCACCGGCCTGGGAATTGGGGCCGTGTCGTTTGATTTTTCCGTACTGCAGCACAGTGGTGCAGAAATAATAGCCGCCTACGGGCAAAAAATACAAGAAACAGCCAGGATTCTTTCCGAACTATTACCTGCGGAGAAGAAAACCGGATAAGGCACATTCCGCAAGATACCTACTCATACTCGACCTCGACGGACTTTTATGAAATCTAACAGCTGGAAACCATGGGCGCTGCTGGCGCCGTCAATGACCGCAGTCTTTCTCCTCCTCGTCATTCCTGTCTGTTTTATCGTCGTCTACAGCTTCTGGCTGCGTGCCCCAAGCGGCGCTGATATCCCGGCCTTTCAGATGGGTAATTACGCCAAATTCTTTGAAGATTTCTTTTATCCCCAAATCCTCCTGCGCACTATCCGCATCTCCTTTGAAACGGTCTTTCTCTGCATCCTCATGGGCTATATTCCGGCCTATTTTTTCTACCGCAGCACCAGCCGGCATAAGCAGATTTTTCTCCTGCTTATTATGCTGCCCTTCTGGGTCAGCTTCATCATCCGCACCATGAGTTGGATCAACATCATGGGCGATACCGGGCTGATCAATCATTTCCTGTTGAGAATAGGCCTGATTCAGGCGCCGCTCTCGATGCTCTACAATGAGTTCACCGTGCTGATGGGGCTGCTCATGTACCTGCTGCCCTTTATGATCCTGAACATCTATGTCAGCCTCGAGGGCATCGACAAAAGTCTGCTCGAAGCGGCCCGCTCCATGGGCTGTACCGAATGGCAGGCTTTTCGTGAGGTGACTCTGCCCCTCAGCCTTCCCGGGCTCAGCGCGGGGTCGCTTTTAGTCTTTGTGCTGACGGCGGGCACCTATCTGCCGCCGATGATCCTCGGCGGACCGGGCAACGACATGATCGCCAACCTTATTTTCAAGCGGGTCATCGGCACCCTCGACTGGCCCTTCGGTTCCGCTATCAGTGTTATTTTACTGGCACTGCTCTTTGTTATTGTCTGGACCTACAACCGTTACCTGGGAATCAACCAGATCTTCAAAAGCTTTCAGGGGAATTAGTATATGCGACGCTCTTCCATAGGCTGGAAACTCATCAGGCTGCATACAATCCTGGTCTATATCTTCATGTTTACCCCCATAGTGGTGGTCATTGTCCTGGCTTTCAACCCCAAGCAGTTTGGCATCTTTCCCATGGAAGGATTCAGTTTTCGCTGGTTTGTCAAACTGGCCCAGAACGATTCGATCATCGACGCCTTCAAGAATTCCCTGATCCTGGGCGGGCTGACAGCGGTGCTGTCGACCAGTATCGGCATCATGGCGGCGCTGGCCTTTATCCGCTTTGATTTTCGCGGAAAAAATACCATCAACACCCTGCTGCTCTCCCCGATCATGATCCCCGAGGTGGTTCTGGGGGTTGCCCTGCTGCTATTCTTACGTTTTCTCCAGCAGCCGAAAAGCTTTGCCCTGCTGCTTATCGGCCATGTCGTTCTGACCCTGCCCTATGTTTTACTCATCGTCCAGGCCCGTCTGGTCGGCATAAAAAAAGAATACGAAGAAGCGGCCAAGTCCCTCGGGGCCAATGGCTTTCAGACCTTTATGGAAGTGACATTTCCGCTTCTTCTGCCGGCCATTCTCGCCGGGGCCCTTTTTTCCTTTACCATATCGTTTGATGACATCACCGCCACCCTATTCTGGGCCACCGCCGAAAACCAGACGGTTCCGGTCAAGATTTTCAGCATGCTGCGCAACTCGATCAGTCCGGAAATTAACGCCCTGGGCACGGTGATGATTGTCATGACCGTTGCCACCCCCCTGCTGGCAGGATATCTGTCGCGCAAGTTTGCCAATTTAAAAGCCTAGCACGTAAGACAAAACCAACAACAGAGGAGAACCAATGACCACAGTAACAACAGAAAAACTGGACAGGGTATATGACGCCTATAAAAGTGGCCAACTCAGCCGTCGTCATTTCCTCAAATACCTTGCTCTGGCCGGCGCATCCATAGGCCTTGTGGGATCACCCTTTGGCAGTGCGGTCACCAATGCATTTGCCGCCGACTCGATCCGCTTTGACGGATGGGGCGGCTCTACTTCCGAAGCTTTTCGTAAATATGCCTTCAAACCATTTACCGAAGCAACCGGTATCAAGGTCATCGATGGCGAGTTCGGTGATATGAATTCATACCTGACCCGGGTCAAAGCCTCCTATCCGCCGGGTGGCGAGTTCAATATTGCCCACCTGAGCGCCGTCTTCGACTATGCCCGCTATGCGGAACTGGGTTTTGCATCGGTACTGAATGAAGCGAAGATCCCCAACCTGAAAAACGTCATGACCTCCATGATCCAACCACTGCGCGAAATCACCAAAGGCACCCTGTCCGCGGTGCCTTACGATCTTGGGCAAACCGGTATTGCCTATAATTTAAATAAAATCAGCAAGGAAAAGGCCGAAAAACTCGGTGCATCTCTCCTGTGGGACAAGGAACTGAAAGGCAAGCTGGGCAGTTGGGGCGGTGATTTCAGAACCAATATGTGGTATGCCGCACTGCACACCAACCAGGACCCCAACAAGATGACCGACCTCAAGGCTATCTGGGCCGCACTGCGTGAACAGCGAGACCTGATGAAAAAATACTGGAGCTCCGGAGCCGAACTGATGAGCCTGCTCGCCAACGGGGAAATCTATGCCACCGTCGCCTGGTCGGGCAGGGTTGCCGCGCTGCAGCAGGAAGGTCACCCCATCGGCTATCTCTCGCCCAAAGGCACCTATTCCTGGATGGAATATCTCTTTGTCCTCAAGGGGACCGACCTGGACGTGGCCCAAAAACTGCTCAATTTCATGCTCGAGCCTGCGGCGGCCATAGCCGTATCCGAAGGTCAGAACTATCCGCCAAGCCTTGATCCGACCAAGGTTGCCCTGACCGACAAGATCAAAAAAATGCCGGCCTTTGATCCGACCGGCAAGCTGGACGGCTATCTCTTTGCCGATCCGGCCTACTGGAACGCCAACCAGCTGGAATGGACAGAAAAATGGGACCGCATCAAGGCGGGAAGCTGATATTTTTCTTGGTAAACCAGGGCCGGGCACTTCGCACTGCCAGGTATCCGGCCCTGCAGCACATAATCAAAAACAGGGAGACTGCGTACATTGGCTACCAGCAAGAAACAAACCTTGGTTCAGTTCAAAGGCATAATGAAGCAATACGGCAGGGTGACCGCCGTGGAGAAAATGGATTTTGACATCGAAGAAGGCAGCCTGGTAACCTTGCTGGGTCCTTCTGGCTGCGGCAAAACGACCCTGCTGCGCATGGTTGCCGGACTTGAAGATCCGACCGAGGGCGATATCTTCATCAAAGGTGTACGCATAAATGATACCCCGATCCATAAGCGCAACCTGGGAATGATTTTCCAGAATTATGCTCTTTTTCCCCATAAGACTATTTTTGACAACGTCGCCTTTGGCCTGAAATACCGCGACGTATCCAAAGACCAGATCCGGGAGAAGGTTATGCAGGCCCTGGAAATGGTCCGGCTGCCCGGCGTCGAAAACCGCATGCCAAGTCAGCTTTCCGGTGGGCAGCAGCAGCGCATCGCCATGGCCAGGGCCATTGTGATCGAACCCGATGTGCTGCTGATGGATGAACCGCTCTCCGCCCTCGATGAAAACCTTCGCGAAGAAATGCGACGGGAAGTGGACAACCTGCAGCAGATGCTGGGGGTCACCACAATTTTCGTCACCCATGACCAGCGCGAAGCACTGTCCATGTCGGACAAGATCCTGGTCATGAAGGCCGGCCGTAAACAGCAGGAAGGCGATCCGCAGACCGTCTATAACCAGCCGGTCAATCATTTTGTCGCCGATTTTCTTGGCCACTCCAATTTTATCAAGGGTAAAATTGTCGACGTCAATAAGGAGCATGTCCATGTTCAGATTGAAACCGGCGACCTGCTCATTGCCGATAATAAAAACACCTTTAAACTGGGGGATCGGGTCGAGCTGGTGGTCCGCGCCCAGCGTTTCGATCTTTTAGACGAAGATGAAATTACCACGAAACAGGAGATGAATTCCTTTGCCGGCCGCATCAAGGACCGCAGCTACATGGGAGGAGAAGTCAGTTATTTCATTGAGTTGGGCACTGGAAGAGAAATTCACATTATCAGCATGATGCGAACCAGAATCTACAGCATCGGCGAAAAGGTCCGAGTGCAGGTGGCACCGCATCATTGCCATTTACTCGCCATTGAAACTTGATGGTGTCGTAAAAATTCCCCAAAGGGGATAGCAATCTTCATCTGCTCTGCACAATCGTCAAATTGTTATACAACTGAAGACGTCAAGGTTATCTATGCTGCAACTCGACCAGATCACAAAAGGATTTTCCCAACGGTATCCCGCCCGCTTTTTGACGATTGACTCCCATACTCAAGGGGAACCCACCAGACTGCTGATAGGAGGCGTGGGAGAACTCCCCGGCAGGACGATCATAGAAAAACGGGATTTTTTCGCCTCACGATACGACAATTTGCGCCTGCTGCTCACCCAGGAACCGAGAGGCCATAGAGATATGTTCGCCGCGGTGGTCACCGAACCGGTCAGCCCACAGGCGCAGTTCGGCCTCATCTATATGGACGCCAGACGTTACCCCTATCTTTGCGGCCATGCCACCATCGGCGCCGTCACCGCCCTTATTGAAACCGGCGCGATTAAAGCGGAAAACGGCGATACGATTATCACTGTCGATACCCCATCCGGCCCCCTGCACGCCCATACCCGGGTTGCAGCTGGCCGGGTGCTCTCCGTCGGCATCGATATGGTGCCGTCCTTTGTCCAGAAAACGGATTGCCCGCTGGAAATACCGGGATTCGGCCGGGTGAACGTTGATCTGGTCTGCGTCGGCGGTTTTTTTGCCATGGTATCGGCGGCATCGATCGGCATCGAACTCAGTGCCAGCAACAGCTCCGAGCTTATTGCCCTCGGCATGGCTATAATCGATGCGGCCAACCGGGAGCTGCAGGTCTATCACCCTGAACGAGCTGAGGTCAACAGCATTGACGTTACCGAATTTTATGCCGAAAACCCCGGAGATGAGCAAGGCCGAAACGGCACAAGCGTGGTCACCTACGGCGAGTCCCATATGGACAGATCCCCCTGTGGTACCGGTACCACAGCGAAAATGACCCTGATGCACCATAAGGGCAGCCTCGGCATTGGCGATACCTACCGGAATGCGAGCCCTTTGGGCACCGTTTTCGAGGGAAGAATAATCCGTGAATTGACCATAGGCAAATTTGGCGGTATTATCGGTCAGGTCAGGGGAAGCGCGACAATCACCGGCCTGCATCAATTTGTCCTTGACCCAAATGATCCGTTCCAAAATGGTTTCTTACTGTGAGTCTATGCAAGAAAAACACCGCCCTGAAATTGTTCTATACAACGCCAATCTGGCCAGCGGCAATATCAACACCCCGATTCTCCCAACGGCTGGCGCCCTGGCTATCCGCCGGGGACGCATCACCGCGCTCGGCAGCAGCGACGACATGCTCCACATGGCAGGCCCGGATACGCAAAAGATCGACCTTGACGGTCGCCTGATCGTCCCCGGGTTTTTCGACAGCCACATCCATTTCTACGAATGGGCCTTGAAGCGTCGGGATATGCAACTGGACGACCTGACCAGCCTCGAAGACCTGCTTGCCCGGGTACAGAACAGTACCCGATACTTTGCCCCCGGCCAGTGGATCATGGGTCAGGGCTGGAACGAGACCGAATGGAGCAACCCCCGTCAACCCAGCCGGCAGTGCCTTGACCAGGCGGCCCCGGATCATCCGGTATTGCTGTGGCGCTGCGATCTCCACATGGCCGTAGCCAATTCAGCGGCACTGCGTTTAGCCGGGATAGACAACACCACCCCGGATCCGCCCGAAGGAAGGATCGAACGTGATGAAACAGGGGACCCTACCGGCGTCCTGCGCGAACTGGCCATCAACCTGGTACGCCGGGCTATTGATGCCCCTACGGCCGACCGGGTGACCGATGCCTTTGCCGACGGCATCAAGACGCTGCATCGCTGGGGAATCACCAGCATTCATGATATACGGCTGATGGCCGACAGCGATGGCGCCAGCTCCTTTCAGTGCTTCCAGCAGCTTGACCAGGAGGAACAGCTGAAACTTCGCTGCTGGATGAGCCTGCCCGGCCACCAGCTCGACGATATCATCGGCCTTGGCCTCCGCTCCGGTTTCGGCAGCGATTGCCTGCGCATCGGCCATATCAAGTTTTTTTCCGACGGCGGCATGGGGGCGCGCACGGCCTGGATGATCGACCCCTATCTTGATGCCGAACGCGGCATGCCGCTGATGGATATGCAGCTGCTGGCCAGAGACATCGAGAAAGCCGACCGGGCCGGCCTCTCGGTCATGGTCCATGCTATCGGGGATCGCGCCAACCGGGAAATAATCAGTCTATTCGAGGATCTTGAGGAAAAGCGCAAGACGTATCCAACACCACTGCCCCCTGCTTTTCGCCACCGTATCGAGCATGTGCAGATGATCCGTCCGGAAGACGTCAAACGACTCGGCACGCTCAACCTGGCACTCAACGTCACCCCGGCGAATATGATTCTGGACATTAATCTTATCGATTCCATCGTCGCGGAAAAGGGCCAATGGGCATATGCCTTCCGGCAGCTGATAGACACGGGGGCACCAGTCATGTTCAGCTCTGACTGCCCGGTATGCAGTCCCGACCCGCTGCCGGCCATTCATGCCGCAGTCACCAGGCAGCGCCCTGACGGCACACCGGAGCAAGGCTGGTACCCGAAAGCCAGGATCAGTGTCGCCGAGGCATTGAATGCGTACACCTCCGTCCCGGCGGCGGTCCATAACGCCAGCGACCTGAGAGCTATTGCACCAGGCAACAGAGCCGATCTGGCGGTGCTCAGCACCAACATTCTCAATGGTCCGCCATCATCTATCCTCGAAACACAAGTGGATATGACCCTTTTTGACGGCCGGATCGTGCACCGTCTCTTTTAACCTGTTAAATCAAACTGGAGCGCAACAATGGATAAGCGTATCAACTCTGTGCTGGTTCTCGGGCTTGGCAAGGTCGGTTACCTGGTGGCCCTTCTGCTGCATGAAACGGGATTCAAGGTAACAGGTGCTGATGTACACCCCGTTGAAACATTCCCGTTCCCCGTCCAACCCCTCGATGTCACCAGCCACGCCGACCTGACGGCAGCACTCAAAAACCATGAGGCGATTATTTCCTGCCTGCCCTACCATTTCAACGTCGCGGTAGCCCGGGTCGCCGCGCAATGCGGGGTTCACTACTTTGATCTCACCGAGGATGTCGGCACCACCAGGGCAATCATCGAAATGAGCAAAAAGACGCCGACAGTCATGGCGCCGCAATGTGGCCTGGCGCCCGGCTTCATTGCTATTGTCGGGGCTTCCCTGGCCCGGAAATTCGACAAAATCAGATCCATCAAGCTGCGGGTCGGTGCCCTGCCGAAGCATCCGACCGGCCTGCTCGGCTACGCCTTCAACTGGTCGCCGGAGGGGGTGGTCAATGAATATCTCAATGATTGTGAAGTCATTGAGGGAGGGGTCCGTAAATGGGTTTCGCCTCTTGAATGGCTGGAGATGATAGTCATCAATGGCCTGCAGCTGGAGGCCTTCACCACTTCGGGGGGGCTGGGCACCATGTGCGAGACCTACCATGGCCTGGTGGAAAACCTCGACTATAAATCTATCCGATACCCAGGACACGCCGCCCTGATGAACTTTTTCCTGCATGAACTGTTGATGCGCGAAGACAGGGCCCACGCCGGCAAGATCCTGGTCAATGCCAAGCCACCGGTAAGCGAAGATGTAGTGTACATCCACGCCTCCGCAGAAGGCTGGCAGAACGGCAATCTCAATCGTGAAGAATTCGTCAGAGCCTATTCTCCCATTGAAATTGCCGGAAAAATGCGCCGAACCATTGCCTGGACAACCGCCGCTTCGATCTGTTCGGTGGTGGAAATGGTCAGCAGCGGGGCCCTGCCGGAGAAAGGATTTATCAAGCAGGAGGAAATTCCTCTGGCTACCTTTCTTGCCACCCATAATGGACGGTTGTATGACGGCCGCCCCCATGGCGGCAGGTTGATCTGAGCAAGATCATTTATCCAGCACATGGTGCAGCAGCCAGGCAAGATCGCGTCGATCAAGCCTGGTCAGACCATACTCCTCTGCGCGCTGCATGGCCTGCCGATATTCTTTGGCGGAAACGGCAGACCCAAGCTCAACAAAGGCATCGGCTCTGCCGCAGGGTCGATACTGGTCCATGATATTCACATAACAGTTGACCGATATTTGCTCTGCCAGAAACCGGAGAATGGCGTCCGTCTCGGCACCACCCCCGGGCATCAACAGATGCCGGACCAGCAGCCCGCGTTCCGCCAGCCCCTGGCCATTGACCTGCAGATCACCCACCTGCCGCTGCATTTCCTGCAGCGCCATCCGGGCGACTTCCGGGTAATCGGCAGCCCTGGCATATCGCCTGGCGGAATCTGCAGACCAGAACTTACAATCCGGCATATAGATATCGACTATGCCATCCAGCAGGCCGAGTGTGGCAACGCTGTCATACCCGCTGCTGTTGTAGATGAGCGGGACCCTGAGACCGCCGGCAACAGCAAACGGCAGAGCCGCAAGAATCTGCGGCACCACATGGCTGGGAGTGACCAGATTGATGTTATGGCAGCCCTGCGCCTGCAACTCCACCATCACCTCGGCCAGCT
>AMWB02047870.1_pt1 | contig 21379 bp, 22 predicted proteins | sample 200311 | NCBI WGS metagenome assembly AMWB02 (sample SAMN02737377, study PRJNA173069) | bioreactor metagenome | biome: anode biofilm in microbial fuel cells | place: USA: California | collected 2010-12-16 | reverse complement strand
TACTCAATCCGAAAAGGATAAACAATGCAGTAAAAAAGCGGATTCCCGCCGAAATGAGCGGGAATCCGGGGCAAAAATTTAATTACGGCCTCTGAATTCCTTATCGATGATAGTAATTTCACCGGGGTAAGTGAAGGGGCCGAGAAAAGTGTCAACAGTGGGTTTAATCTTCAGGCTCAATCTTGCGGGCGAGCCGTTGGAGCCGCCGATACCGAGAGCGAGGCCGACGAGGCTTTGCAGTCCCTGATTTTTAAAGAACTGAAGCAGGTCAACCGACATGCTCAGCGGGATAGTTGCAGTCTGTCCGACACCGGGGATAGTAATGGGACTTGATATATCGCCTTTAATAGTTTCTACGTTATCGATAAGCAGTCTCCAGTTAAGGGCTCTTATGGCGTCGCTTGAATTCGGGCTTCCCCCGCTGCCTTCGGGATTTTTCGCGAGCAGGTTAAGCGTGAAATTAGCCGGCAGCTGACCGGAACTGAACGCGGAAGTAATTTTTACAATATCGAGCGGATTAATATTTGAGAAGCCGGAAACGCCCGACAGATTAATTCCGGCGACACTCATACCGGAAACGCTGCCAAGTTTCCACTGTAGTCTTTCGGCGTTTGTAACCGCGTCTTTGATCGAAGAGCATGACGACAAAGCGAATGCAAATAAAACAAGCAATATTAGTTTTTTCACGGTGATAAAATAAGTTTATAAAATGACGTTTGTATAATTTAATAATTGATACCCAATTGTTTCAAGATTTTTCGGAATCCCTGCGGAGTCAGTCCGGCGATTTTTGACGCTTCCGACACTTTTCCTCCGCAGTATTTCATAAGCGATTCAAAATAATACTTTTTGGAATTAAAATCGTATTCCCTGTAGTCGATGAGGAAGTCGTTTTTATTTTCCGCGTCATTAAGTTCGCCATAGGGTGTCCTGCTGATAATATCGGGAAAATCCTTCAGAGAGAGTTCGGAATTGGCGGAGTATATGAGAGCGTTTTTAACGGCGTTCGAGAGTTCGCGCACATTTCCTTTCCATTCAAAATCAAGGAATGCTTTTTTCACCTGTTCACTAAAATGAAAGCCCTGCTTGCCGAATTCGGACGAATATTTTTCAAGGAAATAATTCGCGAGGGGGATAATATCCTCCCTTCGTTCCCGCAGCGGAGGGATATTTAATCTAACACCCGAAATCCTGTAATAGAAGTCTTCCCTGATTCTTCCATCCTTCACGAGTTCTTCCAAGCTTTCGTTCGTCGCCATAATCACCCTCACGTCGAGTTTGATTTCTCCCTTACGCATATCGTGTCCGACGCGTGTAATGGATTTATACTGCATGAAGTGGAGGAGTTTAAGTTGAATAGATTCCTGCAGATTCGATATTTCGGGAATGTAAACGAAGCCCTGGTTTGCCGATTCAAATTTACCGGGTTTCATCTTGTCGGCGCCTGTAAAAGAGCCTTTCTCGTGACCGAAGAGTTCGGACTCGAGCAACGTCTCGCTAAGAGTCCTAATCGGGACCGGAATAAACGGCTTATCTTTTCTTTTGCTTCTGAGAAAAATCTGCGCCGCCACCATATCCTTGCCAACGCCAGTTTCGCCGCAAAGCAGAACGTCGACGTTAAGATTCGCGAGCCGAGAGATTTCATAGCTGATTTTCTTCATTACTTCGCTCGCGAGAACAAACGAATCGTCGGTAAGAACGTGGTTCCCCATCAGACCCGAAATTCTGACCCGGAGTTTTTTTTGATTAAGAGCCTGTTCGATTTTTTCGTTAAGGAGGTCCAAGTTGAAATCCTTGGATAGGAAATCGTGGGCACCGAGTTTCATCGCTTTAACGACGTGCTCCATGTCATCATATTCGGTAACGACAATAACGGGCAAATAGGGGTCGACGTCATTGTGAATTTTTTCAAGTACGTCGAGTCCGTGAATATCAGGCAGTTGGAGGTCGAGGAGTAGAACGGACACGAGCGTGTTTTTCACAATCCCGAGACCTTTTTCGGCTGTATCCGCCGTAAGGATTTCGTATTTATCGCCGAGCATAAGAACGAGGTCTTCGGTGAACTCTCTGCTGTCGTCGATTATTAATAATTTATGTTTACTCATACTACACTAAAATGAATGATATGACGAATCTCGCGCCATCTTCAAAATTCTTATCCAGTATAATATCTCCGCCGTATTTTCCGATTATGCTTTTCGCGTAATACAAGCCAAAGCCTCTATTAACGCCTTTCGTGGAGATTCCCTTGACAAAAATTTGTTTTTTAATTCTATCAGAGAACCCAGGACCGTTATCAGAATACGAAAGGAGAATCTTTCCGTCATTTTCGGTCAACTCAATGTTGATTCGTTTTTTGAAGTCAGACTTATTGATATCGGTAAACGCCTCAATAGAATTATTTATCAGTATATCCGAAATTTCTTTAAGTTCAACTTCATTGAATACAGCATGCGTAACGTCAGCGCTGCACGAATAATTCAATGATATACCCGGGTTTTCGAGCGATTGTTTTTCGCAAACGGATTCGAGTACGCGATTAACATCGGTAATAAAATTCTCTTCGAGATTTTTAGCAATTTGTTTTATGCTCGTAATGCAGATTTTGACAAGTTCGACAATCCCGACGGATTTATGAATCACACCGTTTTTATTCCGCAGAGTAATGCGCAGTTCAACGAGTTTATTCTTAAGAATTCTGGAGTTCGTCATTAATTTTTCATTCGCACCGCTAATGTCAATATAAACCGATACTCTAGGCATTTCATTGAGTATCACGTTGAGATGAGCGGATATGAATTCAAGTTGCGGATAGACGGTTTCAATATACTCAGAAAGCAGCCTTTCGAATCTTTTCCGCAAGAGGATGCCTTCTTTATCCGTTCCGCCATCACGAGCGGTTTCGAGATAATCCTTGTTTTTCAGAAAGAGCGAAATCCTGTTAAGGCACATAAGCGAGTTCTCACCGTGCTTAAAGGCTTTGACTTTAGAAATCAGGCTCGAAAAAATATTTATTCCGGGTTCGGAAAGAGTGACGGTTTCTGTTTCTTTTCTCTCCCAAACGATAGCCTGAACGAGGTGATTAGGCAGAAGTTTGGCATTTCCCTCGAGGAACACGCTGTTACCGTCTTTTTTTCTGAAATACGCTTTCATCAAGACGGTTTTACCTTCGATGATTTCAGTGAATTTTACGGGATCATCTGTCAGGCCCTTTTCGAAAAACAAATCAATAAAATTCATACCTGTCATTTCATAGTCATCATACCCGAGAATACCGCGTATTGTTTTGTTCGCGCTGATTATGATTCCCGAGGTATTAATAATTATAATACCCGCAACCGCCTCTTCGATAATGATGCCGTAATCTTTCTGTGATTTAATTGTTTTCTCATACAAAATTTTGTCGGTTATATCTTCGATGAGGAAAAATCTGCCGATATATTTATTATCGGCGTCCGTAAGCAGGGTCGAGAAACGGCGGAGAACTTTGCCGTTTTTAAGCGGCATTTCGTCTTCAAAGGCGATATCATTGCCGGGGATCCTGAAGAACATCGCATTTTCTATAAACTTCTCCGTATCCGCAGCCTTTTCGGAACAGAGGTCTCTTATGTAAGAATTTTTCAGATTATTCTCATAATTTCTTGTGAGTCTTGTATCTATGCCCCAAAGTTCGCAGAATCGAGTATTTATATATACAACATCGTCGGTATTATAATTCACGATATAATATCCGAATCTAGCGCTTTCGGTCATTATGCGAAGAAGCGCTTCATTTCTAACGGTTCTATTTTCAGATTTAATTCTTTCGGTAATATCCTGGAGCACACCGCAATAGAAGACACCCTTTGAATCCTGCGCTTTGGTGAGTAGATTTTCGACCCAGATGAGTTCACCGTTTGATTTAACGCATCTGAAATTTCGTTTGAACATGCCGAAATCGTCTTTCTCTTTCCATTTATTGAACGCTTCAAAATATTTTTCCGCATCCTCACTGAATATGACATTTTCGACAAAGTTGTTTCTTTTTAGTTCTGAGACATCGTAACCAAGCAGGTCACTCACGCGTGTCGAGATGAAACTATCGTCTCTGCCTGCTTCGTAGAGGATAAGATTTGAAAAGTTGCTGAGGATAGCACCGAACCTGTATTTCGTATGAATAAGTTCTTCGAGTGTATTTCTTGTTTCGGTTATATCGCGTCCGATTGCCTGCACTTCTTTAATAGAACCGTCATCGTTTCTTATACCGACGCTTTCAAGGTGAAGCCATTTAACGCCGTTCTTCGTCACGACTCTGAACTCGATATCATCGCGGGTTTGCGAACTCATGAAGTTATAACTTCTTTCCATAACGTACTGGAGGTCATCGGGATAAACCATCGTGAAGATATTTACACCAAAGAGTTGTTCGCGGCTGACGCCGATGAATTCACAGCAGGCATCGTTGACGTAAGTAATGTTGAAACCGCTGTCAATTCTAAGAAGAAGATTAGTCTGCAGACTTACAAGGCTGCCGTATCTTTCCTCGCTCGCCTGCAAATCCCACAGAATTTTTTCGAAGCCTGTAATTCTAAAGAAACAGAGAGAAACGGAATTCACCGTATGGTTTTTATCAAAGACCGGCATGAAAATGCATTCAAAATATCTCGTTTCATTATTATCCGTCCCAAACTGAAAGTCTCTTTTTACGGGATTACCGAAGAAGGACTCGTCAAGGGCGGAATTCATTGATTCCATATTGTATTCAGGCACGAAATCGAGCAGCGACATTCCGATTTGGATATTAAAGCCAACCTGAGTTTTAATATGCGAAGAAGTATCGGGTGAAATATATACAATTTCCGTATCCCTGTTTACAATCATATAGGGGACGAAAGACATGCCAATAAACTGATGTGACGATACCGGGTTCATTAAAACAATCTATAATATTATAAATTATATTGAAATATAAATAATAATATAGGCAATTGAACGCAATTGAGAGTACTGACCGTATAAAAAAGTAGGAGGGCTGTTTCCCCGTCAGCCCTCCTCATCTACCTCATTTATAAGGAGTGAAAGTATAGGTAGGTAAAAATCATTTACTGTTTGAAAGTATAACAGCAAAGAGTTCAATAAAAATTCCCGGAAAATAAAATTTTTTTAAAAATTTTTAATAATCATAAAAATTCGTATTTTGAAGCATGAGAATCGGGAACAAGAGATACAGGACGATATGGGATGACAGCCGGGAATACGCTTCAGTGTTCGCAATAGACCAGAACGCGCTTCCATTTTCGTTGAACGTAATCAGAATGAAAACAGCACGTGATGTTTACACCGCAATAAGGATGATGAGCGTACGGGGCGCGCCACTGCTGGGCATAGCGTCAGCGTACGGGATATATCTGGCGTGCGTTGAGGCAAAGGAGAAGGGGTTATCCCGCAAGATGGCCGAAGGATTTCTAAAGAAGCGATTCGAGATGTTGCTTTCAGCGAGGCCGACTTCCATTAATCCGGAATGGGCAATGCGTGTTGTTCTAGACTCGATAAGCAGATACAATAATATCGATAAAAAAACCGGAGCCGCATTAAGAACGGTTCGCAGGTTAGCGGACGACGACGTTAAAAACTGCCGAAGGATAGGTATGCACGGCAGGAAATTGATAACAGACATATACAGAAAAAAGCGGGGTGAGAGAGTAAACATACTTACTCACTGCAATGCGGGCTGGTTAGCGTGCATTGATTACGGTACAGCAACAGCTCCCGTTTACCTGTCCGCGGAATCGAAATTACCCGTACACGTATGGGTTGAAGAAACGAGGCCACGAAATCAGGGGGCGAAGTTAACGGCGTTTGAGTTAAAGCATATGGGAATTCCGCACACAATCATAACCGATAATGCGGGCGGTTACGTGATGCAGAAAGGCGACGTTGACATCGTTCTCGTGGGAGCGGACAGAATCGCGCTTAGCGGAGACGCGTGCAATAAAATCGGCACGTACAAGACGGCACTGGCGGCATATGATAACGGGATACCATTTTATGTTTGCGCTCCACTATCGACTATAGACGTAACGAAGAAGAACGGTTTTGACGGCATAGTCATCGAAGAAAGAGACGAGGACGAAGTGAGGTATGCGCGGAGAGGAAGGAGCAGGATTGAATTATGCTCTCCCGGGAGCGGAATAAAGAATTACGGTTTCGACATTACGCCATCAAGGTTAATAACAGGGATCATAACCGAAAGGGGCATTATCAAGCCTGATAAAAAAAGCATATTAAAAATTAAAAAATAGCATATGGTCGGAAGATTTCTAACGATGTTCTTTCTTTATTTTTTTCTCATTGCCGCGGCAGTAATTCTCGGAATGTATCTGATGTCAGAAGGGATAGTCGGGCCACTGGGATACGTAATAATAGTCGTTGCAGCTGTTCTCATACCGATGATATTTTTCAACAAGACAGTATTCAAGACGTCGGGTAAAGAAAAGAAAATTCTTCAAAACGGAATCACAGCCAGGGCGGATATTCTCGAGATAAAGGATACGGGCATGACGATAAACAACATATATTACAATGTCAGCTTACGGCTGAGAGTAATGCCCGAGAGCATGCCGGCGTTCGAAGTCCGGACATCACACCTGTTTTCGAGGGTTAACATGCCAAACGAAGGCGACAGCCTGTACGTGAAATATCTAACGAACGATTTGACAAAAGTCGTAATACTTACCGAAGGTAATCAATCATTAGACCGCGATTCAGCGGAAGAGATGCTAAGAAGCATTGACCTTCAGAACAAGTCACTGCTGGCGAACGGGAAGGAATCAGACGCGGAAGTATTGAAGTATTCCGAGACCGGAATATTAGTGAACGGAGAAAATCCGCTTGTCGAGTTTGAACTTGAAGTGACGCCCGACTTCGGACCGAAATTTTTCGCGGCGGCAAAAGCTCCGATTCTGTCGACATCGGTATCAAAATACAAGAAAGGCAGCAGGATAAAGGTTAAATACGACCCGGAAGATTTAACGAAGGTTACAATATTTCATTCATAAAAAAAATGCTGCCCGTGAAACACGGGCAGCCAAAATATTAAGAACGGGAACTATTTAAACTTGATTGTAAGGTACGAAGAAGCAAGCGTTGTTCCATAGCAATCACGCACGTAAACGTGATAATATCCCGACTCGTAGAAAGTAACTTTTTTCCAGAACCAGGTCCAGTCAACGCCCATATCGTCCTGGGTAATAGTAGTGTTATAATTTTCGGAATAGTCGCTATAAACGTCGTAAATATCATAACTTACGTACCTACAGCCGACTTCATAAGGAAGTCTGACGAGGAAATAAAAATATCCGCCTCCGCGGGGGATATTAAAAGTGCTGCTTTCGGTTATCGGATAACCTGATTTATCAACTCCTTCGCAAAAATAAAGTGTTTGAGACGAAGCAGTACTGCTGAAAATTGAAATTACGCTAAGAAATGCTAACAGGAATAAAAGTTTTTTCATATTGTCCCCTTAAATTATTAGAAAAAATTTAATAATCTAAATATTAAAAAAATATTCAGCAATATCAATGACTGACGAGAAAAAAAAACGGATATTATCCACCGACCGAAGGCGGATAATATCCTGAAAACCGTTATTTTAGAATCCAGAAACTACAGTTTCGACTTATATTCTCTTATTTCAATTTTGCCCGTGCCGCCGCAATAAGGGCACATTATTCTGGCAATTCTGATATCTGTCGTTCCGACACTTCTATTGGACCTTGAAGTTACCTGATCGTTTCTCTTGAAATCGAACGTAGCGGTATTCAAGTAACCGAGTCCCTGACAATCGGTGCATTCAACATTTCTGATAATCAGATAAACAACCTTACCCTTGTTGGTTTCTTTATCCGTGACCTGAGCGTAAGTAAAAAAGGAAGGTAACAACACCAAACCTAATATTATTATCGCTGTTTTCATAATTGCTCCCTTTAATGTTTCTTATGATACGAACTGCTATAAAATAAAGTTTCGGTAACAGATATTCAACATAAGCGGAAAAAATAAAATAGTTTTTTTTGTAGGGAATTGAGGGAATTCTCACAATTTGGTACAAAACTTGGGCGGGGATTCGTAACAGCCGATAATATCGATTGATGATGAATGCACTTCGCCGACGCCAGTAGCATCAACAATATGACGGATATTATCTTTCCTCACATTGCCGCCGGGCATAACAATAATTCTACCTTCGGACCTTTTTACCAGATTTTTAATTAGGTTAATACCGTCGACAGCATTTCCCGGGCATCCAGATGTAAGAAGTCTGGCAAACCCGCAACCAATCACATCTTCGAGGTTCTTTTCGGGTTCGGGCAACAAATCAAAAGCCCTGTGGAATGTCGCGTTCATCGGACGGGCTAATTCGACGAGTTCGCGGTTTCGCTGCAAATCGATTTGTCCGAGGTCGTTAAGTATACCGAGCACGACACCGTTCACGCCCGCGTTCCTGCAATGAACAATGTCTCTTTTCATTATTTCGAATTCGGAATCAGAGCAGCGGAAATTCCCTCCCCTAGTTCTTATAATCACGTTCAAATCAACTTTGATATCACCGCGGGTCTTTTCAATTGTACCGAGTGACGGGGTAACGCCTCCGGACGATTTATCGAAGCACAGTTCAATTCTGTCCGCGCCTGCCGCAGCGGCTTTCACAGCAGATTCATAGTCAAAGCATGCTATTTCATAAATTATTCTCACAGGATTATACGGTAAGCAAACTATTGTAGTTCGAAATTTCTTTTTCGGATGAAATGACTCTGCAGGAATTGACGTAAGTAATTTTACCGCTGCCATTATTATTAAGAAGGTCGTTCTCTACGAGAATCGATTTCAGTCTTTTCACAGTGCCTTCGTTTCCGTCAATAATTCTAACGTCATCAATACCGATAATATCTCTAATCATACTTTCGTAATAATTAAAATGTGTGCATCCGAGAACAACAGCATCATAGTCCTTGAAATCCAAATGCCTGAATTTCTCTTTCAGGTAAGCTGCGGGTTCACTACCGGTAAAATTTCTATCCTCGGCGAATCTGACGAGACCGTCGAGAGCAATTTTATCCGCGATACCGTTTATATCAATTTCGTTAAGTAGGTTCTCGAGTTTTTCTTCTTTAAGTGTAAGGGTAGTAGCGGCGACGAGCACCCTCTTATGAGACGAATTTTCAATCGCAGGTTTCACGGCGGGTTCCATTCCTATAATCGGAAACGAATATTTCTCCCTAAGATGTTTAACCGCGAGGCTCGTTGCAGTATTGCACGCGACAACAAGGAGTTTAATATTCATTCCGTAAAGACATTCGACGGCTTTACCGATAAATCCTTTTACTTCGTCGTGGGACTTAATTCCATAAGGAACGTTGTCGGTATCGGCGAAATAGATATAATTTTCACGAGGAAGCGCTTTCAAAGCATCTCTCAAGACATTCATACCGCCAATGCCTGAATCAAAAAACGCTATATTCTTTTCACATTCTTCCATATACAGACTTTCCGAATAATTATTTTATAAATTTCTTTAAAATCTGTTCTCCCGAACCAATCGAATAACCGTCAAGCAAAACCTCCGCGGAACCATTACCGGAAGGAATCAACACTACTGGCAAATCTACTATTTTATCGGATTTAAAAGAATTCCTAATCTTATTCAACAACGAATTATCCTTATCATAAGCAAATACCGAGTTAACGGGCAGGTTATCCCGTGTAAGGTTTTTCAGAAAATCCTTATTCAAACCAGGCTCGACCAGAAATATGAATTTCAGGTTTAAAGCATCGAGTTCGTACTTCACCGCGGCAATATCGTTCAGAAGGTGTTTAGTCGGTTCTTTATCGGGATCGATTAACGAGACGACGCAATCGTTACCCTGCATCAGTCCGCTCAAAGAGGATATTACGCCGTCAGCAACATTTTCCGCCAGAACAGTTTCGAAATCAATTTTAAACGAACGTTCTGTCAGGTTTAGGACATCCGAGACTTTAACAACAACGTTTTTAATTTCGTTTTCCTTTACCTCAAAGAAATAAATTCCATTCAGTACAGAGCCGTCATTTTTCCTATTACCCGTAACGAGCATATACTTCCCTGCCGGAACTTCAACCGAATCGGGAAAAGAGTCAAGGGGTTTGCCCTCATCGAATTCCAGGGAATTGAATACTCCGTTCTTGAAGATTCCGATGGTGAAATTGATATAATATTTCGGAACAAACGAACTCTCGTTTACAAAATGCACAAAGCCTCTTTTACCGGCTTCGGAAACCTGACCATCGAATATCACGTCTTTCCAGGTTGAACCGGAGAGATACTGAGGAACCAAAGAAGCCGGATTCAGGCGCGCGGGAAATCCGAAAGCCCTGCAGGAAGCAACGAACAATATGTCTCTCGATTTAGAATCGCAGACGCCGAGTCCCAAAACACCCTGAGGTGAAAGCGGAGCGCGGGAGTGCATATTGGCTATATTATCGATTTTTATGTTCGCGAGTATCCATCCTGCAATAGATTCCGGATTGATTTCCATTCCGCTCTCGCGAGAAACTTTATTATAATGTCCGATGACGGGTAATCTCCAGGCAGTCAGCATTTCGTTAGCGATTCTTCCCGACATCACATATTTTTCGAACACCTTATCATAATCCTTAAAATTACCTGAGAATGCGAGGGAGTTATTCAAGTGGTCGTGAAGAATTGATTCCTTCGTATCGCGCAAGTCTTTAGCGGATATTACGCCAAGCAACTTAACCGCCAATGTCCGATGTTCCGACGACGTATTTTTAAGAAAAGAGGTAATATCTTTCCAGTTTCCCGCGCTTCCTGTAATATACCCGACAACGGATTTATCAGCGACTCCGATTTCTTTCAGGAATCCGAGCGCCCGGGCGGAATCCCTGAAAGTATTCATATATGTATTCCTGATTGAATCCTCGCGAGCAAGTCTCAGGTCATTTAATTTTACATCAGCATCCTGAACCACAGTAATTTTCTGTTCCTGAGGAGGCACGAGATGGTGTTCCTCATATTTCCCGCCGATAAAACCATCCCCTATCACGACGCGAATTGTATCAGCGTCTTTAACGTTTATAACCTTATAGCCGAAATCATCATTCTTGCTTGCCCAGATAAGAAGCGAACCAAGCCCCGAAGTGAAGTCTGTAATACCGGACGTGTCCGTATATGTTTTTGCAAGCGGATAGAACTCCGCGTAATTGTACAATCTATATTCCACCTTTGCATTTTGGACGGGAACGCCCGAAGCATCACTGACAACAACGAAAATTTTCTTAACCGGAGTATAATTTCCAGTTCTATTCAATTCAGCAAATCTTTTTTCACGAACTATAACGGGTTCGTCACCTCTATACAAACCAAAGGCTCTTGTATTAACGAGCATAGTCCGTGTTGACGGAGCCGCAAACCAGCCCATATTAAGAGCGGGAGAGGGTTCGCAGGCACCAAGGAAGTACCATTTCCCATCCACCCATACTTCAACCCAGGCGTGGTTATCGTCAGTATGCGCCCAGCGCGGCGTATATACCTGCCTTGCGGGAATGCCTGCGGTTCTCAAGGCGGCTACGAAGAATGTGGACTCTTCCCCGCATCTACCGTAAGACGTCCTGATTGTGCTCAGCGGGGCGCTTGTTCTTTCGTCAGTTGGGCGATAAGTAACTTTTTCATGGCACCAATGATTAATCTCAAGCGCGGCCTGCTCCATTGTCAGGCCTTTCACTCTTTTTAAAATCTCGTCATACATTTCAGTTCTAAAGTCATCGAGGTTTTCATTATTCACGCGCACAGGAAGAACGAAGTTCAAGAAAATATCGCCCGGAATGCTCTTTCCCCAGTTAGTTTCTTCGCGCGCTTTTAAGGACATGCGCACGTTATCGAGAAAATAACTCCCTTCATAGTCGGCGAGGTCACTCAACGGCAAACAGGCGAGCATAAATTTTAGAGCCTGTTTTTCATCAGTATTTTTAGCGTCATTAAGAACGTTAAAGACTTTATCCATTCTTTTCCCCGCGAGTTCAATTTGGGTCTGATAGAGAGTTTCAAGCGCTGAATCGAATTCGGAATCACGAACAATCTGAGCATTCGTGAACAGAGGCAGACCTTGAAGGCAAAAAGTAAGCGATAAAACAATAAGCAGTATTCTCATCAGGTATTGTACGCTAAATATTATATAATAATATTCAACTTATAGGAAATGCAGACATATTTCAATTCTCTTAAGCGGTACGGGAAAAGCAATCAGGAAATAATCTCAAATTCAGGAATTACGATAACATTACCTTTTATCATAGACCAAACGGGACAGACAGAATCTTCGGAAAGTTTGATAGCTTTCGACACATCGGCGGCAGTAACGTCCGGTGATTCGATCGTATATTTGATTTTAATTTCCCTGAACGCGCGGGGAAGTTCTTCGTTTTTAATTCCTTCGGAATTAATAGTCATCGACTCAATAGTTTTTCCCATTTTCCTGAGCAGGAAGACGACCGAAGTCGCGCTGCAGCCCGAGAAACTCATAAGTAGAAGTTCGAGTCCCGTATAACCCGCACCGTCGCCGAGCGGAGGAAAATAGTCCATACTAACTTCTTCGTTATCCCTCGACTTCCCTTTGAATAAAAGCTTATCATTAGCAAGTTTCATAGAAACTTTAAAATTGTCATCCATAAGTTTTAAATAATTTTAGACTCCAAATTGCAACAGATGGTGATTCAGATGCTTGTAAATAAGCGAATCCCATTCCTTCATATTCAATTGTCCGAAATACGGATGTTTTCCGCAATCGGAATATTCAGGACCCGCGCCAGCGAACCTTTTAACGTAAGCGGTCAATAATATTTTATTATCATCAAACTTACCGTTATCCTCGACAAGGAACTCCTTAGTAGTGGCGAGGTTCTTATTAAAGACATCGGTATCGAACAGCCTGTCACGGACGAGTCTGCCGATATTAAGATATGATTCATTATGTTCGGGAATCATTTCACCGAAGGCAAGTTTGAAACTAACTGTACAATGCATCAGCATTTGCGAAGAGGTCATAGAACCCCAGAGCGGCTTCGAATCCGCGGATAAAGAATCAATTCTATTGATTAGTTCAAGATTCACGGATCTGTCAAAAAGGCTTTTCAAATAATCCTCCCGATTATGATTAAACTGTTTTGAACAAATAAAGTATCAAAAAGAAAAATATAATGAAATTGAATATTTCGTCCAGTAATTACATAAAAAAACAAGGTTTAATAATATCTTTTTCCTCTTTCCAGCAATTCCTCATTATTAAATTTCGGATTTTTGCAGATGAAAACGGTCAGATTTCTTTCGTGCGGAGTGCAATACACATTATCGAATATTTCGCCTGATTTTTCAACATGTCCAAATGATTCTTTCAGGCCATTATAAGAGCCTGTATCGGATAATTGAAGAAGGATATTGCCATTCAATCTTTTTTTACTCCAGAGATAATAATTATTATGACCGCTCACGACGTTAACGAATCCGTATTTCTTCCCGTAAAGTTCTAATGCTCCAGCAGCGCCGTAATTTGACGCGGCAATCAAGGTGTTTTTTCTTTCTTCTTCGGAAAGCGACAGATACACTTTCCCGACCATATCGACTTTCTCTTCCCATCCGATTCTGTCGGCGATGGTTTGCGCAATGAGCGGGTGGTTGCCCTTTTCGATTTCGGTATTCAGTCCTACAAAGGAATTAAGTTTAGCAGTATTCTCGTAATTCAGATAAGGAAGGAACATAGGCACGGCAACAAGCGCATACGCGAAGGCGAGCAAACCCGCTGCCGTGAGCATCCATCGCGATTTATGCTTTTTAATAAAGTTTTCAATCAAGACCGCTCCTGCTGGTATGACGCATAAATAAGAAAATGCAGTTCTATCGAACCTGCTGTTTCTTGTCAGCAGGAAGAAAATTATCGTAAAGAGAAAAATCATACCGAAAAAACGGAACTTCCGATTTTTAAATATCAGGGAACCTGCGGCAATAATAAATAGAGGAGCGAGAAACGGATTATAAGTAAGCAATTGCATTTTTAAGAATTCCGTAAAAGGCAACTGTATGTTTTTCCTAGTTATGTTTGTAACATAGAATTCAAGCGAGGGATATCCGTTTAAAACCTGCCAGATTACGTTAGGCAGGAAAATAATAAAAGCAATAAGGGCGCCATACAGGAAATATTTTGAAATTAATAATTTCCTGTGTTCCGTGAGAAGCAAGGAAAGAACGATAAATACGATGCAGAGCGCCGCGGTATGTTTATTCATCATCAGCAGGCCAAACAATATTCCAAGTTGAATCCAATATTTCTTCTCATTTTCGAGAATCATTTTTGCCAAATACCAGAAAACGAATGAACAAAGTAGCGGTTCAAATACGTTCATAGAATAAAATCCTCCAAAGACAGGGAAAACCGGAGAGGCAACAACGCATAGGGACGCGATTAATTGAGAGATTTTTCCCCCGCCGAATTTTTCAGCAAGCAATCCTGCCATAAAGACAGTTCCTGCGGAAGCAAGAGAAGCGAGGAACCTGATTGAATAGACAGAGTCACCGAAAATAGAAGTAAATACGGTTAATATAAGCGGCGCCAGTGGAGGGTGATCGACGTATCCTACGGCAGGATTGTTCGCGCAGGCAATGTAATAAAACTCATCGATAAAATATCCGTAGCCTTTCGTAAAAGAAGACGAGAATAAAACAGTGAAATAAGCGAGTGAAACAATAATTAAATGCTTATAATCAGAAAGTTTATATTTCATAAGGGAAATTTCTTAAGTTCTATACGTAAGAACACGACATTACGTTTCGTCACACGGAAATCTAAGATAAATCGAAATAAAAAATAAACAAAAAGGATACAAGAAACAATTAAAGCGGCACAAAAAGAGCATTTATTACAGATTTCGAAGTTTTTTATAATGTACTATACGCTTGCATATCACAATTTTTTTAAGAATTTTTTCGCTAATTTTTTTGTTCTAATATTAAACTTTTCAAAACATAAGGGAAAAATCTATGAAAAAAATCTTATTACTTTTATGTCTGACGGGAATATTCGCATCAGGCATTTTCGCGCAAGACGACGACATGAAAAAGTGGATGGACTACATGACGCCAGCAAAAGAACATCAGGGTCTGGCAAAGCTGAACGGTGACTGGACTTACACTTCGAAGATGTGGATGGATCCGTCGGCCGAGCCTCAGACATCATCAGGTACGGCTAAATTCGAGATGCTGCTCGGGAACCGTTACAGCCAGATGAAAGTTTTCGGGAAGATGATGGGAATGGATTTTGAGGGCATCGGCGTTACGGGATACGACAATGCAGCTAAGAAATACTACAGCACGTGGGTGGATAATTTCGGAACGGGTATAATGTTAATGGAAGGAGTATACGACGAGACATCGAAGAAGTATGTTTACACCGGCAAATACAACGACCCGATGACGGGGGGTGTATCGACTATGAAAGAAACGATAAAAATAATCGACGACAACACATTTGACATGGAAATGTTCAGCGTCGTTGATGGGAAGGACGTGAAGAACATGGAAATGCACTGCACGCGCAAATAAGAGGATTGGATAAACAAACAAGAAAGGATAACATTGGAAACAAGAAAATGGCTTGAAGCCATAAGCAGGACGATTGATACAAAAGACGCGGCCGGTTTTTCGGAGTTTCTGACGGAAGACTGCACATTCAGATTCGGCAATCAGCCCGAAGTAAAGGGAAGGCAGGCGACGAAAGAATACGTCGCAGCGTTTTTCGAGATGATAGGCGGGAGCGAGCATAAGATTGAGGATATCTACGAAAAGGAGAATTCATACGTATGGCAGGGTGAAGTGTTGTACACGAGAAAAGACGGCAAGAAAGTGGGCGTGAAGTTCGCTAACATTTTTCACATGGATGGCGAACTAATCAAAGATTACCTTATATACATAGACAACGCTCCGTTATTCGCGTAAAAATTTAAAACGCCTGCGAAACAACGCCGGCGTTTTATTTACCAGTTATTTGAATAAACTCAACCGGATAACCATTCTCTTCGATGAACGCGACGATGCAGCCTTCGGATGGAGAGTTCGGTTCAATAATCACGTTTCGACCTTTAACGGCTACGAAAACATCATCCACTTCGAAAGCGACGTGCGGTTTTGTCCTGACAATTTCAGGCAGAGGGCAGTCGTCTTCATACCTCATAAGTTCGATGCCGTATTCGCTTGTTTCGAATCCTACGTGATACACTTTATAATCTTTCAGGTAAATCTCGCCTGCCTGAGGTTCTTTAACCGGTATTCCCACGTGATGATATTTAAGATTAGTTTTCATTACCGTAGAAAGTATATGAGTAAGCCGCTTTCATTAAAACGCCTCCTGATAATTCGGAGGACTGCGAATCAATGAGCCCGTTATTTCCGTAGGTATAAACCGAAGTCACAGACACTTTGTCATAATAATCCGGACCAAGTTCGGAGAAAGAGATTTTTGTTATTCTGTTATCTTCATAGAAGAACCTGCACTCCATAGACTGGAGTCTTTGGACAGAGAGAGACAATCTTTTCACTCTGCCTTCGCCGTCGCAGAAGTAAGTAATATTCTGTCCTTCGCCGCCCTGCCGTTTGTATAAGAAGAAAGCGCCNNAATCCGCTTTAGGCGAGCCGTAAGAAAAAATTACCCTTGCTTCCAAGTCACCGAACTTTTCTATGTGAATTACGATATCCGAGACTCTCCTGTCATCATAATAATTATAAGTGAAATCGCCGAGTCCTTCTATAACAGTTTTTTGTTTAAGCCCGTCCTTTCCGACGTCAATAATAATCTTCAGCGAATCATACGAAATGCTGACAGTTTTTACCCCCGCGTCTCTGAATGCATCTTCGGCGAAATTATAATTATATGGCGACATAAACAGCATATCGAGAATCGCAATCTCACCGATTGCATTTTCCTGAGCGCGGCAATCAGCGCAAGCGAGCGCGATGAGAATCGGAACTAATAATAATATTTTTTTAACAGACATAATCGAATTATTAAAAAACTTAAACATAAAAAGTAACTTGTAAAAGAATAATATTATCAAAAACGGAGACTGAAAAAAGGCGAATCGGGATTTAACGGGCATTAAAGAATCGCGGGCAGAACTTTTAAAAAAGCATGAGCGTTAAATTTAATAAGGAATAAAAGCCACTCATTCCCGGAGTACTCTGTAGATTCCTGCAAAGATAAATTCTTACTTCGGGAATGAGACCATAAAACATCCGCAAAAGATAAACAGAATCTCTTATTTTATTACGAAATAAGTACAAATTCCTCATTGAAACATTCGTCATTACACAACGAGAAAGACGACTATCGAGATAATAATCATCAGCGGTAGGAATATAAGCGTCAATAAGCCGAATACGCGTCCTGATTCGAACCTAGACGACCCATTTTCGTCAATATACGTAAAGACTTTTCCTTTTCTGTAGTAACCGGCGCCCGTTATATAATCGCAAACATCCAAGGAAAGTGAGCCTTTTCTATAAACCCTCAAACTTTCAAGAATTCGTATAGAGAGAGCGGGTAAAAGCGAGATAAGAACAGTAGGGATGATTATACCAAGAAACGCGCCGAACAAGACATAGATACCTAACATTTTGTTTTATTGTTTTATTTAAGTAATCACTTTTATGCCGGACAATTTTATAATACTTCACCAGTCGCCGCTAGCGCCGCCGCCGCCGAAATCGCCGCCGCCGCCTGAGAAACCGCTGTCAGACGAGGATGACGAAGATGAGTATGAATCCGAAGACGAATACGAGGACGAAGAATAAGACGACGACGAATATCCGCTACCCGAGACGTAGCGGCCGCTTCCCGACTTCCTGCCGAAAACTATTCCCAGAAATATACTTATGAATATGACTCCCATAGGAATAGCAACAGCGAGCCAGGTATAATCGGCGGATTCATTTTTATTGTACTCATTGTTATCTCGGGCTGAATATTCGCCTTTCACGGCGGAGATAATCGCATTCACGCCTTTTTCGATACCCGCATAATAATCGCCCGTTTTGAACGAAGGCGAGATTTCATTTTTAATAATTAATTTTGATAGAGCGTCAGTCAGAGCGCCTTCGAGTCCGTAACCGACCTCAATCCTCAGTTTACGGTCATTCTTAGCGATAAGAAGCAGCACACCGTTGTTGCTGCCTTTTCTTCCGATTTTATTTTTTACCGCGATGTTAAGCGCGACCTCCTCAATCGGTTCGCCATTAAGAGACGGAATCATATAAACTACTATCTGAGTCGAGGTCGAGTCAAAAAAACTTCTAAGTTTATTCCTTAGAGAACCCAACTGTTCTGCTGTCAGAGTTCCGGTATTATCCGTAACATACTCAGTAAGAGCGGAGGGGCTATCGGCAAGAGATTTTCCATTTTCCTGCTGATACGCGACAGTAGTCAGGATCAATGAATAAATTATAAGGAGAATTATACTTTTCATAAAACATACTGCAAAATTTGCCGTTCAAATTTGACAATTAGATAAAATAATCAGAAAAATGAATACAGAAAATATAAAAGGCTTCAATGGTCCCAGGAAAGATATCAAAACAGCAATTGAGTTGAAAATTGTTTTATTAGTTAATAAATTAACACATATTTCCCTATTATGAAAACAAGCATCGCAGTACTTTCGGTATTTATAATGATAATGGCGTTTACGCAATCTACTTACGCGCAGGAGTCCAATTTTTCGCTAAAAGACAGGCACAACTTCGGTATCTCTGCCGGACTAATCAATAAAACATCGGTTCTCGTATCGAGTACTGATGTGAATACAAAAATCGGATTATCGGGCGGGATTTATTACGACTATGGTTTAAACGAAGAATTCGCGTTGGATTTTTACGCGGGTTATCTGCAAGGCGAAGTCAAATCCTATAATTATATATCTATCAACGAACCATCATTCAGGCAGACGTCAGCATTTGTAATGCCTCTTCTCGCCGGAATAAAATATTATCCGATAAAACTCGCATTTAATGCCAACGTGAGACCTTACGCATCCTTGAACGCCGGCATCGTCACAGGATATTCGACTTACCATTCTTTCAGTATATTGTATTTGAATGTCGTTGAACATAAATCCCAATCTGTTTTTGCTTGCAAGTTAGTGACAGGTATAGACACCGCACCATCACAATGGTTCAGAGTCGGAGTTCACGCGGGTTATTTATTTGCGGGCAATTTTGACGAGGCGATCGGGAACCTGAGAAACTACAGCGGCATTGAGTTCAACGTAACCGCAGGGTTTTCGTTGTAGAGCACTTGCCGAAAAAAATAACCGCGGGACGGCAGAGACGTCATTCGCATATTTATTCGATACCCGCCACGGCGTCACAGGAATCCATCATATTTTTAAATTCCTCTCTTGTTCTGCCAGTAGTATAGGCATATTTTTTATATTTCGCCATCATTTTTTCAAGCATACAGTCACAGTAGATTGTAATTTTTTCGTCAGAAATTCCCGTGTGGGGACCTTTACTACAGTCATCAAGGAACGTTTTCTTTTCTGATTCAGTCCAGCCGTATGAGGAACCGTTTTTAAGCGAGACAGATTTATCGCTTTTAGCGCAGGCTATTATAAGAATAACCACAACAAGCGCGGAGAAGAAAAACCTGAAATAAGTTTTCATAATGCCGCATATAAAAAGTTTAAGAATGTATTACTGACCCTTGAGCCAATCAATTGCTTCCTCGCGGGAATAAAAAGCGCGCACGGTATATCCTTTATTACCAAGGGCAAGTTCCCAGAATTCGATTTTATCCTGCTGCAACTGTTCTTCGGGCATAATCAAGGCTTCGCGGATTTTTTTATCGAGTCCCATTTCGTTAAGAACATTAATTTTTTCGTAAAGGTCAAAAAGCGAATGTCCGCCCTGAAGCCCGCTGCAATCGGCTAATATTTTCAGGACTTTTCTTGACACGCATTCGTCCAGCGTGGCTTTGATAGCATCGTCGAGTTCAGATTTTTTCATAGTACCGAAAAATGCGGTTTCAACGATGTTGTGTTCGCTGATAAATGATACTTTCCACCCCATACAATTACAAGATTAAGTATTTTTTAGAATAAGATAATTCCTGTTTCCGAATACTGATATTCGGTTAAAAATCCGGGAATTTTACAATAGTTATAAAATAAGAGAAGCGGAATAATATATCCATGACAACTTTTGTCATCCAGTCGCAGCGGATTCATCCGCATATTTGCAGAGAAGACATTACTTCAGGGGTATAACAGGACGAAACGGAGAACTTTACTTGAGAATAATCATTTTTCTTATGCTTGAATTACTTCCTGAAATCAGTTTATAGAAATAAATCCCGGCAGAGAGATTTCCTGCATCAAACTTAACGGAGTGAAACCCGCCATTCATCACACCATTAACGGGCTCCGCTACTTCCCTTCCGAGGGCGTCGTATATTTTCAATGACGCGAATCCCCGTTCGGAAAGGGAGAAAGAAATCAGCGTTGAGGGATTAAAAGGATTCGGATAATTCTGATTCAGTTCGAAACCGGCAGCGCCGCTCACGGGATTATGAATTCCTGTCAGACCGCCGGCGTTCAGTGTTTTGAACGCTTTGCCATACTGTCCGACAATCCATCCGTTTACGCCCGAGGTAAATCTGACTTTCGTCAGTCTTCCAGAATGAACGACTCCGCTTTCAGCAAGCCAGGCAGAACCGCCGTTTGTCGTGTAATAACAGGATACTGAATTTTGCCTGTCGCCCGCGGTCCATCCCGTTTGAGAATTGATGAATCTGATCGAATACAGGCCGGGGCCGCTTTCAGTTTCGTGCTGCACTTCCCAATTAGCGCCTCCGTTCGTCGTGCGAGCAATGTAGTGTCTGTAACCTGATACCCATCCAGTATTCTGATTCACAAAAAAAACGTCGTATAGTATACGAAAATTCGACGTTGAGAATTGATGAGTCCAGTTAATTCCGCCGTTCGAAGTCTTATGCAATTCGGAATTTCCGCCTCCAAGGTATTTTGTCGACCAGCCGGTCATACTGTTAAGAAAAAATATATTACCGTCAGCGGGAGCGGATGAAGTCGTCCACGACGCACCCGAGTTTGTGGTTACCGAGAACTTGTTATAACCCGAAGCAAATCCGTTCATTGAGTCACGGAACTGAATGTTCATCACCGGATATCCGAAAAAATACTTATGGTACCAGGTTACGCCGCCGTCGGATGTTTTATAGACGGTATCGTTTGATGAAGCAAGGAAACCCGTCAGATTATTAATAAACTCGACGGAGTTCAGGTTATGCTG
>AMWB02143694.1_pt1 | contig 21383 bp, 23 predicted proteins | sample 200311 | NCBI WGS metagenome assembly AMWB02 (sample SAMN02737377, study PRJNA173069) | bioreactor metagenome | biome: anode biofilm in microbial fuel cells | place: USA: California | collected 2010-12-16 | reverse complement strand
TCTCTATTCTCTATTCTCTGATCTCCATGATGATGTATAAAAAATAGACTGATTAATACACAAAATAAAGATGTATAATAAAGATGTAATGAAAAAGGAAAATCTGTACCGCACCCAAGTGCTGCTGGAACCGGCGCAGTACCGCGAACTGACCGCCCTGGCGGAAGCCGAGGGGATCAGCCTCTCGGCGCTGCTGCGGCGCATTGTGGCGCAGGGGCTCGAAGAGCACCGCAGGGGTGTATTGGCGCGCGCCGCCGAGAACCTGCTGGATATGTACTACTCCGCCGGAGATATCGTGGGGTATACAACGCCGGGCGGAGAAGACTTTTCCGGCACGGGCGAGGACGCGGGATGAACCGCGGCGAGGTATGGCAGATGGCGTTGGACCCGACCGGGGAGGAACCTGCGCGCCTGCGCCTGGTGCTCATCCTCTCCAGCGACGCCCTGGCTGTGCTGCCTTTGCGGCTGGTGGTACCTTTGGTCGATTGGCACGATTCATTTTCAACCGCACCGTGGATGGTGAGGGTACCCCCGGTGCTCAACAGCGGGTTAAACGCGGTCATGGCGGCTGATGCATTGCAGGTGCGTTCGGTCTCAGCCGGGCGGTTGCGCACCCGCATGGGCAGCCTGCCGCTGCGCATCACCGACGAAGTGGCTGCGGCGATAACCGGTATCACGGGTAGTTAATAGAAACACAGGGGATTGACAGGATCAATGAACATCACCGCGAAACTCATCAGTACAGAAAACGGCCGGCGCGTCTCACTGCAGCGGAACGGCGAAACCCAGGACCTGTCCATTCCGTTTGGTCCTTCAGGTTCCGCAGCAGGTGCCAACGGCGGTGAATACCTGTTGCTTGCCCTGGCTACCTGCTACAGCAATGATCTTTACCACGAAGCAGACAAACGCGGGATTTCGGTCGAACAGCTGGAAGTTGAGGTGGAGATTCACTTTGGCGTGGAAGGGGAGCCAGCCAGGAATGTCGTTTACCGCGTGCGGCTGATCGCGGATGCCCCGGAACAGCAGCTGCGCGAACTGGTGAACTTCATCGACAGGGTGGCAGAGGTACACAACACCCTCCGCCTGGGAATACCGGTCATCCTCAATCGCGTGGAGGCGATCTCGGTATAGCAGAGCGTCCGGGTTAGCGCCTTGTCATCGATTTATGGATATGCTATATTAATTTGACCAGCTGAAAGAACATTGCCTTTCAGCAGCTATACCAGGCAGGATTCGCTGTTTGCATGATCGGGGAAGGTCTTTGGACGGGAGAGCATCCCGAACCGTTTATCGGTAACCATTAAGATATTCGCATAGACCAACACATGTGCACAAAGGAGAAAAGATGAACAAAACAAGTCTGCTGGATGCGATCAGAGCAGTAAAAGAAAACGAAAGGTTCGCGTCAGCCAGTTACTGGGATGCAGCCAGGAAGATCCAGAATCCTGCCGGAAAGTTCGTTTTTGAGGAATTGAGCCGATTTGAGGAGTATCACTACGAACGGTTGACCAACCTGGAAAAAGCCCTTGAGGCTGACGGTCGGTTCATCGAATACGAAGGAAAAGAGTTTCCGCTCCCGCCTTCTCTCGAGGTGCCTGCGGTGAAAGACGCCGATCAGAAGGATGTGCTGACCATCATCAACCAGGCCATCGAGCTGGAAGAGAATGCCAAAAAGGTTTACTCAGACCTGGCTGAGCAGGTCGATGACCCGCAGGGCAAGCAGATGTTCAACCGCCTGGCGGATGAAGAGTACAAACATTTCCTGCTCCTCGTCGAAGCCTACTGGTCCATCAGCTACCTGGGCGACTGGCGCTGGATACGGTAATTATTCCGTTAATTTACTGCCCCCGGTAGACACTGTACCGGTGGCGCGCACGCCGGTCCGGGTCAATCCCGCTGGTAACCGGTTATTGAATTCAGTATTGAAATCGTGTAATATGGATTAACTGCCCGTTCCACGATGCTCATCATTGCCCAGGCGATCAGTCTTGAGGAAACAGCCAAAAGACCTATGCCGACCTGGCTGATGAAATTTCAGATCCGCTGGGCAAAGCCATGTTCAAGAAACTGGCCGCAGAAGAGTATGGTCACTATAAGATTCTCGTGGAAGCCTACTGGACGGTGAACAATTTCGGTGTGTGGAAGTGGGTGCGGCCGTAATCAAAGCAAGCCCTCCCTGATAATTCCAGCCTGGTGCCGGGGAGGTACATTCCTGTTGCTAAATAAATGTACAGTCAGTGATCAAGCAGCCTCGACAAAATCGAGGCTGTAACGTTGGCGTTGTGGAGGTTTAAGTACAGAGATTTTATGGATACACGGTGAAGCTCACCGCCCCCGCGGCGTTTTCTCCCATGACGATGAACTTGTAGGTATACGCTTTGCGGATGATCAGCGAGAAGACCATCGACTCAGCGTCGTTGGCCTGGTAGATCGCCTCGCCCTTTTCACCACTCACCAAAATGTCCAGCCGGCCGGATTTCACCTCGATCTCTACATCGACGATCGCCCCTTCGCCCAGCTCCATCTCGTGCGCTTTTGTGCCGTCCAGTTCGCTGAAGGTCAGCGCGAAGTGTGTCTCATCCGCACTTTCCTCACCGGTGAAACGTGCTCCGCAGGCGGTGAGCAGGATGGCAGCTAGAATGATAATGGTTAGACCGATGATTTTTCTCATGGACATCATTTCCTGGTTTTGATTGTGACGATCTCAGTTCGCCGGGGTGATTGTATCACCGCTACGATGCGGGTGAGTGGGACCTGTCACTTATTGCTATCCACCCACTCCTGCGGCAGGTACTCCCGCGCGACCACGCGGTAGGCGGGGTGGTACACCCGGTTGAATTCCTCGGAGTGGTGCACGGCGGGGAAGTCGGCGGAGGATACCAGGCTGAGGTAACGGGTGAGGTCATGCAGGCGTATGTGGATCAGGGAGCGGTCCGCCAGCTCGACCGCTTGGATTAAGTAACCTTTGAGCACCCGCTCATCCCCCCTGAACTGGTTGGCAGTTTTCAGGAACGCTTCCAGCAGCGCATCCACTGACAATCCTTTTTGCACCAACGGGCGCAGGTGCACGCGCAGCATCTCCCCGCGCGGCGCGATCGGGTCCAGCAGCGGCTCATTCGGTCCTTCGCCGAGGTTGGCCAGTTCCTGCTCAAGCCATGTGCGGGCAGTATCTCCGTCAGTTACTGCGTGACCGCTGCCCATCGCGGCCTGGTGCATCAACTTATAAAGGTCGGGGGCAACCCACCAGGGGTAGCGGCTGGCGTGTTCAAGAACGATTTTTTGAAAAGGTGTGTAGATCTCCAAGGGCAATTCCTTTAAAATAACCGGTAATAAGTAATCAGTAATTCGGAATCGGGTTTTTCCTGATCACGATTCACTAATTACGATTCACTACTCTCCACTCTCAATTCTCTACTCACTCAGTCCCTGCTCACACCATATACCTCAGCGGCAGGTCAGGCACCTGCTTAAGCAGATTCTGGATGAACTGCTGTTTACGCGGGGGCAGGTGGCGGTACCACCAGGTCAGCCCGAAAATGAACAGTACGAGGACAAGCGCGTTAATGATCGATTTCTTTGCTGAACAACACATACTGACCTCCATTTATCCTTCGTGTGCTTCGATGAGACCCGAGGCGATGTAGCCCGAGGCGATGGTGCTCGGCACGCCCCCGCCCGGGTGGGTGGATGAGCCGACCAGGTACAGCCCGTTAACGCTCTTCGATCTTGTCGCCGGGCGGAAGACCGCCTGTGCCGCCAGGTCCTGCTGCAGGCAGTAAATTGCGCCTTCAGGCAGGAGCAGGTCGCGCTCAAAATCCAGTGGGGTGGCGCATTCGGCGAAGATCACCTTGTCCTTTAACCCCGGGATGGCAATGCGCGACAGGCTCTCAATGGTGCGTTCCACATAGTGCGGCTTTTCGCTGTCCCAATCCGAGTCCGCCAGGTGGTAGAAGCCCTGCGGGATAAGGTTGAGCACGTGCTTACCGAGCGGAGCGAGCGATTTGTCATTGTGGGTCGGCCAGCAGATCAGCCCAAAAGGTCCTTCGTTCAGTCGACCGGTCAGCAGGTTGTCGTAATAATAGCGGTTCAACTCCTCCGGTGAAACGGCGATCACGCTGTGATGCGCTTCCAGCTCGGGCGATTCATCCAGTGCCAGGTAGATCATCGGCACGGAGAGCGACAATTTATAGCTCCTGATGCCGCGCGCCACCGCTGTTGGCAGGTATTCCGCGCCGATCATGTCAAGATAGAGCGTTTTGGCATTGATGTCGGAAACCACGATCTTTGCGCTGATCTCGCTCCCATCCGCCAGGCGCACCCCGATGGCGCGCCGTCCTTCCATTAATACTTTGCTCACGCGCGTGCCGGTGCGCACCTGCATACCGTGCAGCTCGCCCACGCGCTGCAGCGCCTCCGGGATGCGGATCATCCCGCCGCGCGGGTAGTAGATGCCCACGTGCTCGCTGTACGGCACCATGGCGTAAGGTCCGGGCACCAGGTTGGGCGGAAGCCCGAAGTAAAGTTTTTTCGTCCCTGAAGTAGCGTTCAAGAATGTCCTGGTAGGAGGAGAGGAACACCGGTAGAAACTTGAGGAAGCGCGGGTTCTTCCGGATGATCGCACCCATGTCCGCCAGGGTAGCGACGGGCATCTGGAAGAATGTGTCCAGCGTGACCTTCATAAGGTCATCGGCGAAGGCGCAAAACTCGTCCCAGTGTGCTCCGTCCTCCGGCGAGATCGACGCGATAATGCGGCCGGTCTCTTCCACCGAAAGCGGAGCAGTAATACGCTCTCCATCCGGGTAAATGAAAGACATGATCGGGTCGCAGGCGATGAGGTCCACCTCCTTCTGCAGGGTGGTGCCCAGCTTCTCGAACACACGCTCGATCGGCTCGATGATCTCGATGATCTCGATGATCGAAGCACCAACGTCGAAACGGTATCCCTCTCGCTCAAAGGTTGAGCAGCAACCGCCGATCGCCTTGCTTTGCTCCAATACCAGCACACGCTGCCCTTGCGCGGCAAGCAGCGCACCAGCTGAAAGACCGCCCAGCCCCGCGCCAATGACCACAACATCATAATCCGGCATGGTTCCCTCCAGTGAACGCAACACTAATCGAAATTAACTCCCCTGTATGTAATATATAGTAGTGATTTTGTGCGCCAATTTCAAGGGGGGAGAGGAAAAACCCTACCTGCGAAAAACACGACAGGAATGCAGATTAATTTGGACGGATTGCTGGCGAGATTAATGGGGTGTTTTTTGACCCTTGTTATATAATTAATATATATTATGTAATCTTCACTGCACGGCATGGGCAGCCATATGATCCCTGGTGTCGCGGCAGTGTTATTCCGGAAGCACCCGGTCTCAGGCGCTAGAAACGAGGTTGAACATGCACCAATTGATTACCCGCGTGGTGGGGGTGGGCAACCGCAATGCGGATGGGTCCTCCCGCCAGCACATCCTGAAAAAATTAGCCCACCCCGGTTGTGAGGTGATATTAAACCACGTCCGGTCCGAGGAGGGTGACCTCAGTACGATTGAAGTGCTGCTGCCGGGAGGAGAGGGAAAGAAACCCCACCGCGTCGGATTTTTACCCGGGCGTATTGGTGAAAGGATCGCCCGCCACCTGGATGCCGGACACCCGGTGAACGCCGTGATCATTGAACACCCCGCTGAACCGGATGCTTCACTGGCCGCGTTACATCTGAAGATCACGTTCTGAGGCACGGTTTTATTCCTCTTATGAATTCTTAACCCCTGCGCGTCGCAATTTGTGCAATTTGTGCAATTCGTGCAATTCGTGGATGATAATTATTGTAGTGGTCGAGCGTCGCTCGACCACTACTTAAGTTCCATTTCCCACTGATGAGAAACCTTCGAGGACAATGTGAACCCCCCTGGGTCTAAAAACACATAGAGCGAGACCGGAATTATTTCGTGTTTTGTTTATTCAATATTTTTCGCGTTAATTATTTTATTCCCTGTATACGGGATTAAGGAATTCTATGCCGTCCATTACTCCATACGCTATAATTACCCAAACTCGAATATAAAGGAATTATCCAATGGCCGCATTCCTTTCCACTTTTCCACCGGTACTTCAGGCGCTCTTCGCCACCCTGTTCACCTGGGCGGTCACCGCGCTCGGCGCAGCCTTTGTTTTTGTGAACAAAAACATCTCGCGAAAATTGCTTGTTTCGATGCTGGGCTTTGCCGCGGGCGTGATGATCGCCGCTTCCTTCTTCTCCCTCCTCCTGCCCGCCATTGATATGGCCGAGGCCAACGGGACGCCCGGCTGGCTGCCGGCGGTGGTTGGTTTTCTCGCCGGGGGTGCGTTCCTCTACGCGGTCGATAAAGTGCTGCCGCATGTGCACCCCGGGTTGTCCACTGATCAGTCGGAGGGTATTAAAACGCATTGGCAGCGTTCTGTGCTGCTGGTGCTGGCCATCACGCTGCATAACTTCCCCGAGGGGTTGGCCGTGGGGGTTGCGTTCGGCGCGGTCGCGGCGGGTATCCCTTCGGCCAGCCTTACCTCCGCCATCGCCCTTGCGATCGGTATCGGGTTGCAGAACTTCCCCGAAGGCATGGCTGTTTCCATGCCATTGCGCGGGGAGGGTATATCTCGCAGTAAAGCTTTCCTGTTGGGGCAGGCTTCGGGGCTCGTGGAACCGATCGCCGGGGTGCTGGGCGCGCTGGCGGTCATCAGCATGCAGAGCATCCTGCCCTACGCGCTGAGCTTTGCCGCCGGGGCGATGATCTACGTCGTCATTGAAGAACTCATCCCGGAATCGCAGCGCGATACGAGTACCGATATCGCCACACTGGGCGCGATGTTGGGCTTTGCTGTGATGACCTTTCTCGATGTGGCGCTCGGGTGAGCGCCGATTTTGACAGTATGGAGATGTGAATGAAGGAAGAGATCCTTACCAAACTCAATGCATATATCACTGCGCGGATCATGCGCGATCCCGGCAGAACGCTGGCAGCGGACGAGCCTTTGATCTCCAGCGGCATCGTCGATTCTTTCAACCTGGTAGACCTGGCGATCTTCGCGGAGGATACTTTCGGCGTCCATCTCGACGACATGGAGCTCAACGTCGATCACTTCGACACACTCAACCAACTGGCTGACCTGATCCAGGCGCGGCTGGACTGATCCCCGGCGATATATACAAAAAATATACGATTTCTTCACAACTTTACGTTATCATCACAATAGAAGATTTGGAGGTGCATGATGAACAAATCACTTCTAATTGTGATTATCGTGTTGGCGGCGCTTGCACTCGGCATTGGCGGCGGGTACGTCGTGAGCAGGGCGCTGCCTGCTCCTCTGGCACAAGGTATTGACGAAGAAGGCTCCTCGTCACTATACGCCCCGGGCACATCCCCGCAGGTGACTCCTGGTCCTGACGACACCGAAGACGAGGATGATGAGGATGGGATCCCGCTGCCAAAGCTGGACCCGCGCCAGCTGGATGGAAACCGCATGCCTGAGCTGCTGGAAAAATTTGGGGGCAGGATGAATATGCACAAATGGATGGAGAAAGGGTTCATCCCGCCCGGATTGCTGGATGAGAACAGCGAGTGGCCGGAGGAATGGCGTTACTGGGGGCCGGGCGGCATGGGTCCTTGGGGGGATGACTTTGAGGTGACGGGTGAGCGCATCACCCTGGAGCAGGCGCTCAGCCTGGCGCAGGAGTATGCCACCGGGCGCGGTGAAAACCTGCGTGTCGCGCGCATGTATGAATTTGAGAAGGTTTTTTACGCCGTGGTGGAGGAGACCGACACGGGCATGGGCGCGTTCCAGTTGATCATCCAGCCGGTGAGCGGCAATGTCCGTTTTGAAACCGGACCCGGCATGGCGTGGAACACGAAGTACGGGCGGCGCGCGATGATGGACAATGAGATCCCGGAGAACGCGCTGACGATGAAAGCGGCTGCCATGCAGGCGCAGCAGGCCCTGGAGGAAAAATCCGCGCAATTGACCATTGACCCGGATGGAGTTGCGTTCAATGGTTACTACACCTTCGAGTACCTGGTGGATGGTGAAATTTCCGGCCTCATCTCGGTTAACGCCGAGGACGGTGATTACTGGTTCCATAATTGGTTGGGTAACTTTATCAGTAGAGAGGATATAACAGAATGAATAAAACATTGAAATGGATTTTGATCGGATTGGCGATTGCGCTGGGCGTGTTCATCATTGCATTGCCTGTCTTTTACCTGGTGCGGAATGCCGGCAACCTGGCGGAGCTGGGGCGGGGGCTGATGCCTTTCCGATCTAGTCCCCACATGCCGTTCCGCTCCGGGTTAATGATGATGCCGCTGATGGGCTTGTTCGGCTTATTCCGACTGGCGCTGCCGCTGGCGGTGATCGGTTTCGCTGTGTTCGGCGTTATCGCGCTTGTGCGAAGTAATTCCGCCCGAAAAGTTACGGGCTCGATGCAAACCCCGCCGCCTGTTCCTCCTGCGTCCCTTGAAGCGCGGGTGTGCCCGTCATGCGGCATGACCCATCACAGCGAAGGTGAATTCTGCCCTCACTGTGGCGCGAAACAGTAAACAAAAATCACGTACTTCAGCAGCCCCTTTCAGCCTGGAAGGGGCTGCTTAATCTCCAGTCGGGTATATAATGATGCTTTACTGAACCCTATTTGAGGAGTATATAGCATGGACATTCGAGATCAAAAATTAGCCCAACTCATCACAAAATATTCGGTCAATGTGCAGCCCGGTGACAAGGTCGTCATCCGCTCAGGCGTGGCCGGCGAGCCGCTGGTCAAGGAGCTTTACAAAGCGGTGCTGGAGGTCGGGGCGCATCCCATCCTGTGGACAGAGTTCTCCTGGGAAGCGGAGCTTATGCTCGGGCGCGGCAGCGAGGAGCAATATACTTACATCCACAAGCCCATTGAAAACTTCTACGCCACATATGACCGCCTGATCCGCGTCATCGCCGAGGATAATACCAAGAATCTCAACAGCATCGACTCTGGTGTATACACCCGCTTCACCCAGTCGCGCGGACCGCTGATGAACACGTACATGGACCGCACCGCGCGCGGTGAGTTACGCTGGGCGCTCACCCTTTACCCCACAAACGCCTACGCCCAGGACGCCGACATGGCACTGGATGAGTACGCCGACTTCGTTTATAACGCCTGTATGCCTGACATGAACGACCCGGTGGGTTACTGGCAGAGTGTTTCAGAGCGCCAGGAGCGCATCGTCAACTGGTTGAAGGGCAAAAAGAACGTGCACCTGGTTGGCAAGGGCACCGACCTGCACCTCAGCATCGAGGACCGCGCTTTCATTAACTGCGACTGCCGCGTCAACATCCCCGACGGTGAGATCTTTACCGGTCCGGTGGAGGACAGCATGGAAGGGCATGTCACCTTCTCCTATCCCACCATCTACCACGGGCGCGAGGTCACCGGAGTACAACTGGAGTTCAAAAAAGGCCGCGTGGTCAAAGCCTGCGCTGACAAGAACGAGGAATTCCTGCTCAAGACCATCGATACAGATGAAGGCGCACGCGGGGTGGGTGAGTTCGCCATTGGCACCAACGAAGGCATCCAGCGCTTTACGCGCCAGATCCTCTTCGATGAGAAGATTGGCGGCTCCTTCCACATGGCGCTCGGGAAGGGTTACCCTGAATCCGGCAGCGTGGCGCAATCCGCCATCCACTGGGACATGATCTGCGACCTGCGCGACGGCGGGCAGATCTGGGTGGATGACCAGCTGCTCTACGAGAACGGCAAGTTTGTCATAGAAGGGTAATCTTGGATGAAGAGATCAACACGGAACCGCGAGGCTCCGTGTTTTTTATTTTGTCCACTAATTACACGAATAAGATCATCCTCTTAAGCCAATTCCAACTGCTGATACGTGGCTCACAGCCAAAACCGCTGCCCGGATTAGTTTTTTTGCGCCAACGGCCCCGCGCTCAGGGGTTGGGTGCGTTGAAAACGCACCGCAATATCCGTTATACAATCAGCATATGCCAAACTATCACCGGTCGCTCGTGGAGGGCGGAACCTATTTCTTCACTGTGGTCACCTACCAGTGTCAACCCATATTCACCAGCGTTTCCTCCCGACACCTTCTCCATAGGGCATGGAGGGAGGTCAACGACCGGTTCCCGTTCGAGACAATCGCGATTTGCTTAATGCCCGAGTATTTGCATTGTATCTGGCGCTTGCCGGAAGGGGATGCGAATTACGCCATGCGCTGGAAGGAGATCAAGAACCGCTTTACCAGGAGGTACCTGGAGGAGGGTGGACCGGGTGGAGAACGCAATGCCTCGCGGCACAAAAGAAATGAAGCGGCCATCTGGCAGCGCAGGTTTTGGGGGCACACCATTGAGAGTGAGAAGGATCTCGAGCTTCATTTGGATTACATTCATTACAATCCGATCAAGCACGGATTAGTTGAGCGCGCTATTGATTGGCCGTTTTCCAGTTTCTCGAGGTATGTGCATGAGGGGATCTATGCTGAAGATTGGGTTGGCGGGAGCGCGGGTAGGTTACAGCTGTTGGATTGGGAGTGATGGGATTGTGAGTGGTGCGTTTTCAACGCACCCTTCGAGCTGTTTTAATTGTTCATCCGGGATTCCAAAACCAGGATCACAGATGTCATACATTCAAAAAGGGGCGTAGGCTAAGGGGTGGTTGCGCCGAGGGGGATTTCTTCGATCTCTGTCCAGGTGTTGTCGTTAATATTAACTATTGAGATGAACTTGCGTACCGGGAACTTCTTAGTTTCCTGGTTGGCAGGATCGCCGTAATCATGGATTTCCACGCGCAATTCATGGTCATTAATCCACTCCACCTGGGTAATATAGAGCAGGCTGCTTTTACCAGGTTCAAGGCTGCGGGTGTCACGCGTAGAGGGGTCAAATAACATTATGTGGTTTGCATCTGTCGTATCCTGGATGGAAAGAGCCACCCATTTTTGATCCGGTGACCATGGCATCACCATATTCGTGATTGAAAGGTCGGTGGCCAGCGTTTTAAATTCCTTTTCCGGAGGAGTATAGGAAAGCAGACCTTTCCAACAAAAGAACACCGCCCGTTTGCCGTCCGGTGACCAATTGAGTGGGATCCCGGCAAAGGTGTACTCTGGAGGAAAATCAAAGATAATCTCGATAGCGCTGCAATTTTTCGGGTCCTTTTTGCATTGGATCGGCGCGTATGCCATGCTGTAAGTAAAGGGGGTGTGGGGAGACTGTTTGATGAAATAGAAACCCTCCGTACCAACGGAAGGCTGAGCGGTTGGATTAGAAATCGTGGGCGGGGTATTCGTTGCTGTCTCCAGCGGATACTGATCAATTTCTGCGGCCGTGCAAGAGGTTGCGAATACCAATATGAATAATGCATAGATGATCGATCGTGTGGTCATGAGCTGGTCAAGAACCAACTATGGTGTGTGTACCCAAATTTCATCCCATGCCACCCTGGCATTTGCTATATCACCGTCATTGTTGTTTCTTAATACTACTTTTGTGAGATTGTTAAGATTATATGGACTAACCACTACCCAAGTATCATACCACTCACTTTGACTAATACACTTTACATCCAAAGTTCCACCGCCATTAAAAAATAATCTATAACATGCCATCAGCGTTGTTGCATCTGTTCCGGGAATAAATGCAGAAACATTAACCAGGGTATTTGGATTTGGAAGCCAATATCCGTTTGAAGTTGCTGAACCCCGGACAGTGTTTGTCCAACGAAAATACTTGGGTGAGCACCAACCATAAATATAGCAATAGCCAGCGTTATATGTGACTGAATAAGGCCCAAATTTCCAACCCCAGTAACTTCCATCATTTGCGTAAATTTCATTGAAGGTTAGTACTTGAGCTAATAGTTGATTATTTAATAATGGAAAAGTACTTACGTAATTTATTAGATCACCTTTACTCGATAAACCTACTTGAACAAAAACTGGTGTTTTCCCATCAATTGAAAGTGAACTATCCTCCCAGCGGAAAAAGTAATGGGACTGGTTTTTACTCCCCACACTCGGGTTCAGTTTTGATAGATCAAGTTCCGGTGCAATTTTTACTACGAATGCCCTGGCCCTTTCCTCCAATTGCGCCTCAGAACTTGGATTATTAACATCTACTTTCATGCTGGTAATCCTGGCAATCTGAACGATTTTATTGGTATCTATGCTCAGCCAATAATAGAATTCTGCAGTCTGGTATCTTTCAAGTTCGGTTTTACGATCATAAGGGGATAAATCCCTGTCAAGGTACTCGACGTTCGCATCAGATTCTATCAACTTGATCGCAGCAACTGCGTTTACTTGCTCTGAGGCAGGCCTGGCTTGAAGGATGTTTATTTTATTAAGCGTTTCCAGCCACAAATCCCGCATCTTCTCAGTAGATGCACCCGTAAGAATCTTAGTCTTTTCACCATTCTCGTCTACATTTACAACGGTCTCGCCGTTGGCTAGTTCAAGATCAAGAGCCTTATTATATTCAAAAAGCAATTTATCAACCTGGTCCTGAATTTCCCCATTTGGATCGTTGTTAGATGCCTGGACAAATGAAAAAGTAACGAATAAAACTAAAATACTTATTACGATGACCAAGAATGTATTTTTTTTCATGGGATCCCCTTTTTGTTTGGTTATTAAAAGTATACAACGCCTGCGGAAAAAAGTAAATAAATTCTATGATAGTTACGAATGCATCGAGCGGGTCAAAAAAATGAATTCCGGAATACAAAGCCCAGAGCAATCTTCGCGAGAGACACGCTTCGAAACAGGCGTAGGTGCGTACACCTTTTGAACGCACCAAAATATCATAAAAATCTGTGTTTTTTAGCGTCGGGTTGGTCGGCTTGATAGGTGGTGCTTTTTCGCGTTGTTTGCTCTCCGGTGCTTTTACGGCGCCAACAGCATCTACGAGCTGACCGGATCAGCTTTTTTGCGCCAATGGCCCCGCGCTCATATCCATAAAGAAGATCTCCCACTGGTGCCCATCCAGGTCAGCAAAACTGCGCTGGTACATCCAGGCTTCCTCCATTTTTCCGGTGTCAGTCGCACCGGCAGCGAGCGCTTTATCCATCATCGCATCCACCGCTGCCCGGCTTTCCGCTGTCAGCGAGAGGATCGCCTCGGTGACAGCGGTGGCATCCGCGATCTCCTTTTTGGTGAAGTTCTTAAAGAAATCTTTATACAGCAGCATGGCATAAATATCCTCGCTGATGACCAGGCAGGCGGCGTTCTCATCGGTGAATTGCAGGTTAAAGGAATAGCCGAGATTTCTGAAGAAATCCATACTGTGCTTCAAATCTTTCACCGGCAAATTAACGAATATTTTTGTGCTCATCATTAACCTCCTTTTCAGAACAATATTATACCAATAAGATAATAATTATCCAATATACTAAATAATCTACGAGGTCTGTGGAAGCTTATCAGGCACATATCTTGCACCCGTTAATTGATGAAAAATGTCATAGGTGAGGTGTGCCATGTTTAAATCCAAACTCAAATCGCTGTTCGATCCCAGTAAAAAGTGGGTCAAGATCGCCTTGATCGTACTCGGGGTGGTCGTGCTGATCGCCATCCTGGCACTGGCCGGCTCCATGTTCCTGCCGGATAAGGCGCAACCCTCTACCGGTGAGCCTTTCATTGAGGTTCCTTTCCTCAATGGGCTCCTGGAGAAGGATGACCCGTCCGGAGTCGTGCCTGTGGAGCAGGGGGCTGAACCCTCTCCCACAGCTGAGCCCCAGTTCGAGGGTCCCAAAAACCTGACGGATCCTCGCGAGATTAAACTTGCCGAACAGATCCGCGCGAAGGCGGCCGAGCGCCAGGACATCCTGGCATTCGTCATCTTTGATGTAGCTGTGGACAGGGTTGACTTTACCAAAGACGACAAAACGGCGCTGGTGTGGATCTCACTGGTGGATAAAGAGACCGGGCTCGTGCAGCCGGGCGAACCGGGGCTGGTCATTGCCAGTGAAAAGAAGGACCCCTCCAAGCCGTGGAAACTGCTTTTCCAGGCGGATGAGGGTTTTGGAGCAGCACTGGCTGATCTCCCCAAAAAGCTGATCTCAGAAGAATTAAAAGCGCAGTATCGGCCTTCCGAGCAGAAACTGCAGAAAGATTCCACTGTCTTCACCGGCTACCGCCTGCCCTGGAAGAAGGGCGAAACGGTTCGCCTCACCGGCAGCATCGGGCATGTTTACACATACAAATCCTGCCCCTCCTCCTGTCTCTACGCCTTCGATTTTGCTAACGGCACCATGTTTGATGTGGTAGCCGCCAGGCAGGGGACCGTAAAATACGTGGTCTGGAAGTATGAAAATGGCGACCCGAAGAATGCCAACTACATCGTGCTGGAGGACACCAGCACCACCCCCACCACCTACCAGGTTTATCTTCACCTGGCCAAGGACAGCATCCCCGCTGCGCTGCGCAAAGAAGGCGCAAAAGTGGTGCAGGGACAATTCCTGGGCAAAGCGGACGACACCGGCTACAGCACCGGTCATCACCTGCACTTCCATGTGCACACCAACCCTGAATCCTACTGGGGTAAATCGGTCGATATCGTTTTTGACGATGTGACCGTCAATGGCGGGCGCCCGCGCATGTGCTCCGAATCCAAGGCTCTACCGCAGCTGGGTGATGAGTGCATGCCGCAGGATAAGTATGTATCCAATAACGGTGATACCGAATTACCCACCGGCGGTATCTCCAGCCCGGAACCCGGTACCAAGATCAAGTCACCGACTGTCAACATCAGCGGTTGGATGAAAGATGACACGGGAGTTGCTTCCGGTCAGTTATATTACAAGGTGGAAAAAGGGAAATGGGAGCCCATCGGTAAATCGGTCAAGAAGGGGCAATTTTCACGTTCCATCGACCTATGCGCTGCTGGCATACCGGATGGCGAGTTCTCGCTGGCGCTGGAAGTAACCGACCAGGCTGGCAATGTCTCCGACCTGCAGGGCAAGCTTGAATTCGTTAAAAAGTACGAGTGTCCGGTTGAACCCGTGACCTGCAAACCAGCTGCCGATGAGGTTTCGCTGCATTCCGAAGTGGATTTTCAGGGCGAGTGCCAGGTATTGAACATGGGTGATTATGCCATCATGGATAAAATGCCCGCGGTCAAAGCGGACCAGGCGCTTTCCATCCAGGTGGGCGCGGATGTCACTGCCCTGTTGTATCCTGATGCAGACTTTGCCGGTACGGTGGAAGTCTTCCAGGATGGCGACAACAACCTGGGCAACAATGCCATCGGAGCGGCCAATGTCGGATCCCTGCGCGTGGTACAACGCGTGCTCACCCCCGTACCGCCTGTCATCGCATTGCCTGAAGCGATCACAACCGCCACCGACCTCACCATCGATTGGACTGCAGAGGCAGGCGTTGAATCCAAAGCCACCCTGACCGGACCGGATGATTACGAGAACGGTCTGGACTGGCAGGCTGGCAATAGCTGGAAAGTGGGCAAGCTGGATAAAGGAAAATACACATTGACCGTGGAAGCGCGCAATACCGTCGGGGTTGCCACCACGACCCAGGAATTCACCGTCAGTAAACAGGCGTTGGCGCCTGAATCACACATGGAAGTCCTGCCGCAAGGCAGCCGCACCACCTCGATCAGGCTTTCCTGGGTAGTCGACGCGCGTGCAGCCGAGGTGGATCGCTTTGATCTGCAGTGGCGCGAAGCCAAGGGCGACTGGGTCAACTGGAGCGAACCCATTGATGGGAAGTCGCGCGACGTGAACTTCTGGGCAACGCCGGATAAGCTGTACGAGTTCCGCATCCGCGCGGTGAGCAAGGACGGAGAAGCTGAAGCCTTCACCGGCAAACCAGAAGCTTCCACCTTTGTGCTGCCGGATTGCGCGGATGATGCGTTTGAGGGTGAAGGAACCGGCGATGACAAGCGCGCGAGCGCCCCGGTGGTCAAGTATGGTGATGTCCAGACCCACAACTGGTGCCAGCTGGGCGATGTGGATTGGGTGGTATTTGAAGCCGTTGCGGGTGACCCCGTTACCCTGCGCGTCGACCCGATAGGCGCGGCGGCAGGAGCCAACCTCAAGCTCTTCAGCGCCGGCTCTGATGAAATGTTGGCTGAGACCAAAGCCGAGAACTCAGATAGCGTGACCACGCTCTCATGGACAGCCCCGGCAGACGGCACTTACGCCCTCAAGATCTCCCCGGTGGAAGATAAGATCGCTGGTGAGGATGCCACGTACGAGTTTTCCATCCAGAAGCGCAGCACCATCAAGGCTTCCTGGTTCATGGTACTGGCTGGCGTGGTAAGCCTCATGCTGGGCGGCGGGTTCTTTGCGCATCGCCGAATCCAGGCCAAGAAAATGACCAAGGGTGTTGGCTGGTAGAATATATTTTGAATACACCGGGTTTCTAATGTTCTTTGAAACCCGGTGCTTGCAATAAACGTGATCTAGTGCAGAAACCCGGAGTTGAAACCAGGCTCCGGGTTTCTATTCGCCCCTGTTTTGCTTCACCCCGGTCTTTCTTGACTCGCCCTTCCCGGCATGCTATAGTTTAAATGCAACCGATAACGAAAGAGAGTTATTCATGCCGATTATTTCCCTGCTGACAGATTTCGGTAACAAGGATGGCTTTGTCGGGACGATGAAGGGCGTCATCTGGGGCATCTGCCCCACGGCGCAGATCGCCGACATCAGCCACGAGATTCCCCCGCAAAACATACAGGAGGGCGCTATTGCCTTGTGGCGCGCAGCCCCGTTCTTCCCCGCGGGGACGGTGCACATCGCGGTCGTTGACCCCGGCGTGGGCACCATCCGGCGCCCCATAGCGGCGCAACTGGGCAGCCAGTTCTACGTCGGTCCTGACAACGGTATTTTCACCCCTCTCATCGAAGATGCGCGGAAATTCAACCTTGAAACCCGTTACGTGACGCTCGACCAGCCGCGTTTCTGGCTGCAGCACGTCAGCCGCACCTTTCACGGGCGCGATGTCTTTGCCCCGGCCGGCGCGTACCTGGCTGCCGGTGTGAAGTTGGATGAGATGGGAACGCCCTTCACTGACCCCGTGCTGCTGCCGCTTTCCAAACCTGAGCGCACAGCGGATGGTTTCAACGCACACATTGCGCTGATCGATGTATTCGGCAACTGCGCCACCGACCTGCCCTGGTCGGAGGTGGCGGGGCGGCACCTGCTGATACGCATCAAGGATTATGTCATCCGCGGGCTTTCCCCCTCCTATGGGCATCACCAGCCGGGCGAATTGATCGCCTTGGTGGATAGCGAAGATCATATCGAAGTGGCCGTCGTGAACGGCAGTGCTGCCAAAACACTTGGCGCGCAGGTGGGCGACCTGGTGGAAGTTCTATTTATCGCCGAAGAATAAACTGCCCGGTCTGGCGAAACCATGCTCACAACGGGGTGTTATACAATTAGGACATTGACAATGAGGTGCTTTTTCTGTATTGTCTTAGTGACAATCTGAGCAAGAAAACATTTTTCTGGAGGTGAACAATGAAAGATATTTTTAAAGTAACAACCAGAACCATTGTCGCAGCAGGTCTTGGCGCAGCGCTTTTCGCGCTGTTATTCATGTTTGTCAAGATCCCATCTCCCGTTCCCGGCACCTATATCCAGACTGCCTATGGTCTGGCCGGTTTCTTCGGCGTCCTGTTTGGACCCATCGCAACCGGTTTGATGGCTTTCATCGGGCACGCCATCAGCGACGCTGTGCAGTACGGCAGCCCCTGGTGGAGCTGGGTAATCTCCAGCGGTATCGCCGGCTTCATTTACGGTTTTGCCTTCAAACGCACCCGGGTTGAAGAAGGCATCTTCGGTGGGAAAGACATCCTGACCTACAACATCATCCAGGTCATTGGTAATGCCATCGCCTGGATCCTTGTTGCGCCTGTGCTGGATATTGTCATTTACGCTGAGCCGGCGAACAAAGTTTTCGCCCAAGGTTTGATGGCCTTCGCTTCCAACTCGGTTGTGGCCGGTGTTGTGGGTACCCTGCTGCTGCTGGCCTACGCCGCAACCCGCACCCGCAAGGGCAGCCTTAGCAAGAAAAGCTGATCTGAAGACACAAGATTAAATGGAACTTTGAGGATGGCGGTTACAGAACCGCCATCCTGATGTTGATTCATGTATAATAACCGTGGTCACAGGATCGAATAAATTGTAAGTATCAAGGAGAAAAGCGCCAATTACACAGGGCACGCCCTGGCGCCTGATGCGTATAAGTGGTACCTCAACAGACTCCCATCATCGATTTTGATCACTTCACTTTTCAATATTATTCCCAGGCTGAACCGACCCTGCGGGATATAAATCTCAAGATCTATGCAGGGGAGAAGATCCTCATCGTCGGTCCCAGCGGCAGCGGCAAGAGCACGCTCGGCCACTGTCTCAACGGATTGATCCCCTTTTACTATAAGGGAAACCTGGAAGGCAGCCTGAAGATAAATGGCACCGAAACCCGGGACCTGGACATCTTCAAGCTTTCCAAGATCATCGGCACCGTGCTGCAGGATTCAGACGGGCAGTTCGTGGGGCTCACCGTGGGTGAGGATATCGCCTTTGCCATGGAGAACGATTGCGTACCGCACGCTGAAATGCACGACCGCGTGGATCGCGTGGCCAAAATGGTGGATATCGCGCATGTAAAGAATCTCTCGCCATATGAACTCTCGGGCGGACAAAAACAGCGCACCGCGTTGGCGGGGGTGTTGATTGATGATGTGGACATCCTGCTTTTTGACGAACCGCTTGCCAACCTTGACCCCGCCACCGGCAAGACCGCCATCGAGATCATCGATGATATTCACAAGCAGATGGGTAAAACCATCATCATCATTGAGCACAGGCTGGAAGATGTGCTGCACCGCGATGTGGACCGCGTGATCGTGATCAACGAGGGCCGCATCATCGCTGATATGAGCGCGCACGACCTGGTCAGTTCCGATGTCCTCAAAGAAAACGGCATTCGCGAACCGCTCTACGTCACTGCGTTGAAATACGCCAATATCCCTGTGACCCCGCAAATGAAGCCCGGGCATATCTGGAGCCTGGACACCAACGCGGTGAACGAAGCGCTGCGCAGTTGGAACCGTTCGGTAAAAACCCCGCTGGAAGCGCCGCCCAGACCGCCGCTTTTGACGATCGATCATTTATCATTCTCGTATGATGGCGTGCGACCCACCCTGAGTGACATCAATTTTGAGATCAGGGAAGGGGAGATGGTCTCCATCGTGGGCAAGAACGGCGCGGGCAAATCAACGCTGGCCAAACTGATGTGCGGCTTTGAAAAGGTGGACAAAGGAGCCATCCTGTACAAAGGACAGGATATTCATAAGCAGTCGATCAAGGAACGTGCCGAGTTCATCGGGTTCGTGATGCAGAATCCCAACCAGATGATCTCCAAGAACCTCATCTTTGACGAGGTGGCGCTCGGGCTGCGGCTTCGCGGCGTGAATGAGGAAGAGATCAAGGACCGCGTTGAAAAAGTATTGGACATCTGCGGCTTGTCCCCCTTTATCGAATGGCCGATCTCCGCACTGAGTTATGGACAAAAGAAGCGCGTTACCATCGCCTCGATCCTGGTGCTGAGACCCAATATTCTCATTTTGGATGAGCCCACCGCCGGGCAGGATTACCGCCATTACAGCGAGATCATGGAGTTCCTACGCCAGATCAATGAAACCGGCGTCAGCATTATCCTGATCACGCATGATATGCACCTGATGCTGGAATATACCCCGCGCGCCATCGTGCTTTCGGAGGGACAACAAATCGCTGATACGCTCGCATCGGTAGTGCTTACCGATCCCCAAACGATCGCTGCTGCCAACTTGAAAGAAACCTCACTCTACCACCTTGCACAGCTCGCTGGTATCCCGGATGGCACACAGTTCGTTCAGCACTTCATTGATTATGAAAGGGTTGCCGGTCAATGAAGACGAAACTCTTTTCATATAATTATGAAGACACTCCCATCCACAATCTTTCGGGATTGATCAAGTTCATCTGTTTTCTGCTGCTCACTTTCGCCACAATGTACACATACGACATCCGCGTCATTCTCGGCATGCTGGTCTTTTCCGTGATCATTTTGCGCATCTCAAAGATCAAATTCAGCCAGATCAAAGTGATGCTCATCTATGTGCTGATCTTTATTCTCATCAACGCCATCTTTACGTTTTTCTTTGCCCCGGAACATGGAACCACCCTATATAACACGCGCAACCCGATTATGAAGCTTTGGGGTAACTTTGAGCTGACCCAGGAACAATTGCTGTACCAGGTCACCCTGGCGTTCAAATATCTCTCGGTCGTACCCCTGGGCATCATCTTCCTGCTAACCACCAACCCGAGCGAGTTCGCTTCTTCAGTGACCGCGGTGGGGGTACCCTACAAAGCATCTTTCGCGATCTCGCTAACCCTGCGCTACTTCCCGGATATTTTGCGCGTCTACAACGACATCAGCCAGGCGCAGCAGGCACGCGGGCTGGAAATGTCGGGCAAGGCGAAAATGAAGGAGCGCGTCAAAAATTCGCTGATGATCATCATCCCGTTGATCTTCTCGACCCTGGAGCGCATTGAGGTGGTGACCAATGCCATGGACCTGCGCGGCTTCGGCAAGGAGAAGCGCCGTACCTGGTACTGCGTGCAAAAGCTGCGCCCTGCGGATTATTACGCGCTGGCGGTGTCAATCGTTGCCGTCCTTATCGTGGCATCCGTGGCTTATTTCCTCAACCACGGACGATACTTTAATCCATTCATCTGAATAATCCTGGAAGCTAACAGAATTTCAACCGCTCTCTTGTCAAGAGCGGTTTTTTTCCTTTATAATGATTTTTCAACTGGTTGTGTGAGACTTGAACTACATGTCTCGCCGGACGTGGCAGAGCCTGCCTGGTTAGAAGACTCTTTGCAGGAACTGCGTTGACAGCAGGTTCGCTTTATTGTTATAAAAATATTGAGTTAATTGGGCTCAATCAAACACAAAAATACTTCCCCGGTGCGGGAGGTATGATACGGAAATGGAGGCACTTTGTCTAAGACAGTCGTAGCCGCAGCATTGGGGGAATGTGTGCACGTTGCCGGCGTGATGAACTTCCTGCGCCTGGCGGAAGCCCAAGGCTGGCGCACAGTTTTCCTCGGTCCGGCGGTGCTGGTCGATGAAGTGATCAAAGCCGCGCAGCGCGAGAAGGCTGACCTGGTGGGGGTGTCCTACCGCCTTACCCCCGAGACCGGCGAGCGGCTGCTGGCGGAATTTGCCGAAGCTGCTGATGAGCTGCATAGCCGTGGGGTGAAATTCTACTTTGCCGGTACCCCGCCGGTGGCGGAACGCGCCCGCGCGATGGGTTTCTTTTCCATGGTGTTTGACGGCAGCGAAGAGGTG
>AMWB02147428.1_pt1 | contig 21391 bp, 20 predicted proteins | sample 200311 | NCBI WGS metagenome assembly AMWB02 (sample SAMN02737377, study PRJNA173069) | bioreactor metagenome | biome: anode biofilm in microbial fuel cells | place: USA: California | collected 2010-12-16 | reverse complement strand
CTGCACCGGCAGGCCCACCTGCCGCCGGCGCTCGACAAGCAGCACGCGCGCGCCGGCGCGCGCGGCGGCCAGGGCCGCGCTGGAACCCGCGGGACCTGCGCCCACAACCAGAACATCACATCGGTGCATTCTCATGGCAAGCCTCCCGTGGCCTGACACTTAACACGGTCTGGAGCAGTTCCAGGTTGACGCTGGTCTGGCTGTCGAATTTTCCGGCGTAGGCTTCTTTGGCCTGATCAAGATCGTAGCAGGTGGTATTGTCGATATCGAGCAGGATGCCGGGAAGATTGGATTTTTTGAAATCGTCCACGTGCTTGGCGAAAAACGGCCGGCAGCAACAGCCGATGTATGCCCTCACCCCGGCTGCTTTCATGCGCATCAATTCCTCCCAGAGGTCTTCGAAGCTGACGACGCTGACGACCGTCATCTTCCTGCGCCGGCCCATGGCCCAGGCAGGCCCTGTGGAACACCCGGCCTCACCGCATATCCTGCACCCTTTTTCATATCGTAACCCGCATCCGGTGAGTTTCGCGCAATAGGGCAGCAGCAGCACCGACGGCCGCTTTCGCACCACCTCTTCAAAGGAGCCATTGACGACGGAGATCAGGTTGCAATAGGCCAACGGTATGCCGTATTTTGCGATTTCAATCTTTTCGAGGCACTGATCGAGCGGCTTGAGAAAATCCGCAACGGACAATCCCGGAATGATGATGCGCCTCTGGTCAAAATAGTTGCCGATGACCGCGTGCAGACGGTCGCGCTCCAGGGGCGCACCCCTCAGTTCGGTTTCCAGGTCGTAAAGGGCCCTGCCGGGAAAGGAAAGAAAATCGCCGGTAATATAGATATCCTTGAGACGCTTTTGGGGCAGGTTGACCACCAGGGTAAACCGCACCATGCCGGTCGGCGCCTTGTACGATGCCTGCACCGCCTCACGCTTCTGAAAACGCGGTTTGACCGCGTCGATCCAGCGGGAGGACCTAAAACGGGGCAGTTTTTCCGCAAACCGCTCCCGCTCCCGGGGGGTTAATCCGCCCGGTTCAAGTTTGATATGCAGACGCTGTTCAAATCCCGTCCGGATGGCCTGTTTGATCTCCGCGAGGGCCGGAACATCACCCAATTCCCATTTGAGGCAGGTCACCCGCTCCTTGACCGAGTCGATCTCCTTGGCCTTGAGCTTTTCCACCGGGATTCGCAGCGCCCTTAACATGGTGTTGACATCGAAGTCGACCAGCATGGTGCCTTGAAACATAAACGCATCGTCCGCTTCGGTACCGCCGGTGCCCGAAATCTTGCGGCCGTTGACCTCGATATCGTTGCGCGGCCTGAACTCGGCGGCGATGTTCAACATGGCAAGGGCCGTGACGACGGGATCGCACAGGGCCTTGAAGAGGCGGCCGTTGGGGATGCCGGTATTGAAAAAAGTCTTGTCGCAGAACACTTCCCAGCCCAACTGGTTCTCATCGAAAAAAATCGCCCCGCCGCCGGTGATGCGCCGGTTGACATCAATCCGGTTCGCCCGGCAATAATCGGCGCGGATCTCCTCGTCGACGGCCTGGTGAAAGCCCACCAAAACCGTCCGCGGCGAAAACTGCAAAAACCGGATGGTGTTGGGCGTACAGCCCTGGCCTTTCAGTTCGAGCAGGGTTTCGTCCATGGCCATATTTTCGGCCGCCGTCATGGGGGGTGTATCCAACAGTCTCCAGGTTTGCATCGTGTCGCTCAATCGTCGATAGGGATGATTTTTTGCATTGGCTCTGCCATCGACCTTTCTTTCCAGAAGCGGTAACGACCGATGCGACTCAAATCGCATCGGGATCGCCATCCGGATCAGCGCTGCCGACCAGCGCCTTGTGGATGAGTTGGGTGATATCCATGACCCCGATGGGGACTTTATTTCTTTTGACATACGTGGTCATGGTGCGCACGCACTGCTGGCAGGCGGTGACAACGGTCGTGGCCCCGGTGTGCAGCACCTCGTCGATTTTAGCCTGGGCAATATCGGCCGAGAGCCCGGCGTCGATCATCTCCAGGTTGCCGCCGCCGCCGCAGCACAGACAGTTTTGGCGGTTGTGAGCCATTTCCACCAGGGTAACGCCGGGGATGGCGCGAATGACCTGTCGCGCGGCTTCGTATTCTCCGCTTCCGCGGCCCAAATCACAAGGGTCGTGATAGGTTACCGTGAGGGAGAGCCTGTTGAGCGCAAGCCGCCTTGAAGTCATCAGCGCGCTTAAAAATTGCGTGACATGGTAAATCTCGAATTCCCGGGGATAATGCTTTTGCCACATGTGATAACAGGAGGGACAGGAAAAGACCACCTTCTTGGCCCCTTTGGCCCTGACCGCCTCGAGGTTGTGGTCAATCAGATCGTCGACCCGATCTTTCAGCCCGGCGCCCAAGAGGGGAAACCCGCAGCACCACTCATCTTCTCCCAGCAGGGTGAAGTCGACCCCGGCCGCATCGAAAATCTCCACCAGCGCCATGGGAATGGCCTGGGCCATGGGGAAATAGGCCGCCACGCAGCCGGTAAAGTAGACGACGTCCGCCTGCGCTTTGATATAGCCGTGATCCGGGGGCGCGGGTATATCCTCCACCCAGTCGGCGCGTTCGTCGTTGTCCTCGTTGAAAACATTGTGGCTTTCGGCCAGATTCTCACCGATCATGTCGACCTTCTGCGGATAGGCATGGGAGTGAACCAGGTCCTGACGCAGGGAGAGCCACAAATCCTTGAGGAGGATGCCCGACGGACAAACCTCCTGGCACCTGCCGCAGAGGGTGCAGCGAAACACCGTGTCGCTGAACTGTTCGAGCTGCGCCGCGGTCGGTGCTTGTGTGCCGAAAAATCTTCGCAAAAGCCCCCTACGGGAATGCATGATCCTGCGCAGCTCCTTAAGCCGGTACACACCCGAGAGGCGTCCATCCGCCGTGGCGGAAACCGCGGGGCACACATCGGCGCACAGGCAGCAGCCGGTGCAGGCATCCATCTGCAGCATCTCCATGGGGCTGTAGTCATTTTGGGCCATCTTCAGTCTTCTTTGTATTTCTTGATGTCGGCGACAAGCCATTTTTCAATTGCTTCGGCGCCGTGAATCAGATGTTTCACCTCACCGATGTCGGCCGGCTTGATCTTATACATCCACCCCGCGCCGTAGCAATCCTGATTGATCAGGCCGGGATTGGTTTCGAGGGCTTCATTTCCCTCGATCAGCTCGCCGTTGACCGGCGCGTACACCTTGCCCAGCCATTTTCCCGATTCCACCTGGGCGAATTTCTTACCGGCCGTCAGCGTTTTTCCGGCAAAGGGGATCTTCACGAAGACAATATCCCCGGCCAACTGCCGGGCGAAATCATCCATGCCCATGACCAGTATGTCGCCTTCGATTCTCACCCAGTAATGGTTTTTTTCGTAGTACAGATCTTCGGGCATCTGATAGCCATGCATTTCCATCTTCCTGCTCCTTTCGTAACGGCAATCACGTTATATTCTTATTTCCAAAATCGTCCCGCACCCGCGCCCGTCGGGCATCGTTGATCAGGACGATGGGGGCGGTGAGGATATGAGACATCCGCGTAAAGGGAATGAGGGCGATAAAAGCGCCTGACAGAATCGCATGGGCATACCACATATAGCCATGGAGTTGTGTCAATCCGGTCATGCCCGTCAGCAGCAGACTGATGCCGTAGCCTAAAAACGCCCATCCCGATCCGGGAGGCCATCCGGTCATGGCAATGCGCACCGCCTCCAGAAGAAACCCGACCAGAACGATCAGGCCGATCAGTGCCGTCATCCCCCGGCCCGGCTCGGGCAGCGAGGCGATTTTTTCGGCCTGACCCGTCTCCCGGCGCATGACGGCAGCCACCGCGCCGCCTGCGATCATCAGGCCGGTGACATCGAAAAACAAGGCGCGGACGGCATTGTTCTTATCCAGCATGGCAATGGTTACGGACCCGTCAGGTAGAAATATCGACAGCAGCAGTGCCGCCAGGCCGAAAGCGAAACGGCCAAGAAACGGGAAAAAGATCAGGGCGTGGATGATCCAGCGGGCCGGCGACACCCGAAAAAGCCGTTGCACCAGAACCACTTCCACGAACGACACCTTCAGCATGCGGAAGAATTTTTCGAAGAACGGCGCACCCGGTTCGAACCGAATCTTATCCTTGATTTTTTTGCCGAATCCATGAACTCCCTTTTCGGCTGAACCCGAGAACCAGACCGTCGCCAAACCGGCGGTCCCCATCAGGAATATGAACAAAGAGACAAGCGTCGTTCGGTCGTTTACCGTGAAAGTGGCGACATGACACGGCATGCACACGATGCTCTTGGCGGGCAGGACCCAAGATGATGCGCCCACGCCGTTCCGCTGAAAATGACAGTCCCTGCACCGTGCGCCCGTTTCGGATTGAATCGCCCGATGGGGCGGCCATTCAGGGCCGGGCCGGAACATGCCGCTGAAAACAACCTGCCGGGATGCGGGGTCTACCGCCGGAACACCGCCTTTCACGTGGCATGCTTTGCAGGCAACCCGGCTGTGAGCATCGTGAAGGACCTTTTCAGCGTGAGGTGCATGGCATTGGCGGCAATCCACCGGAGCAAGCTGTTCATGGTCTTCCACAGCCGCCTGGGGGTGGCAGTCGAGGCATTGAATCCCCCGGTGGACGGATGCGGCATGATCGGCCGCCATCTCCTCGTGGCATTCCATGCACTGGGCCGAGGCGTAGCCGGCCGCAGCCTCTGCGATCGCGGATCGCTGCGCCGTTAAAAGCGACAAAAACAATATCAGAACAACCGATATTTTCATCGGAACAGCTCGTCACCGCTTTTTCCGTTCAGGCCGGGATGGCCGTCAAAACGGACCACGCCCACGGCGGCTTTTCCGGCGACGGCTTCCGTAATCAGGGCTGTACCTCTGTTGCCGAATCCGCCGCACAATTCGATGGCCGCGATCCCTTCGTCAACCAGTTGACGGGCGACCTTTTCGGCTTCTTTGTAGTCTTTGACCGCAACCACGGTCAATTCGACTTTCGGCGTCACCACCGTTTGCCGATCTTTGTCAGGATCAACCTCCGGCGCCAAAAATATAAACGCTGCCTTTAACGTCATTTCCGTAGCCTTTCCTTCAAGATATTTTTCAGTTTGTTACACTTAGGACCTGAAACAAAATAAACTTAACCATCCTGCTTGTCTTTTGTCCCGTCTTCCGCGTTGCGCCAAAGGCCGAATACGTAGAGTATGCGACCGTTGACGCGCCTTGAAGACGACCCAACATCCGGCGCAATCTTGGTCAACTTTATTTCGTTTCAGGTCCTTACCGATGTGATATTGCCGGTGAATATTTTCTTTTCCATTGCGGCGGTCATCGTCTTTTCGACATCCACGACCAGGGGGCCGTCCGCTGAAAGCCGTATCGCCGCCTTTTGGCTTTTTTTGATTTCCACCTCCCGTTCCCCGTCCAGCGCCACGACGGCGGGTGCAGACTGAATGTCCACGCTTTCTCCGACGGCCATGAACTGCACATCCTTGACCGACACGGTCGCGATGATACCGGGAGCGATGGGCGCCGTGACCCGCCGCCCATCGCCGCCCAATTTCAGATGCATGCCGCAAGGCTCCTGAGGGGATATGGATCGGATCATCCCGCCGATGGCGGAAAACCCGATGCTGGCCGGACAGCAGCGATTTAAAAAAACCTGTTGGATTTTATCGATTTTCCATATGGCGCGAGACCCGACAAACACATCCGTGCTGATCACGGCGTCCACCAGGGCGATATCGACGACGGTCTCCTCGATGACAATCTCCAGGCGGGTGGATTGAAATGTTCCCTCGTTCCGGGTGACCTTCCCGGCCGCGATCAGACCGGCGGCAATGCCCGCCACCGTCCCTTCGATCATAAAAGGGAAAACGTTATTGGTCCCGGTTGACAGGGGCAGGATGGGAACCCGGCCCGCTCCCTTGGCCGCCACCCGGTTGGTGCCGTCGCCACCCAGGGTGACAATGCAGCCGGCCCCCTGCCGGGCCAGCAGATGCGCCGCCGCGATGGAATCCCGCTGGTCCGCCTTGGTGTCGAACTGCAGCCTTTCAGCCGACAGATCGACACGCACTCCGTCCAGAGCACGCTCCACAATCCCGTGGTAATCCGGCATATAAGCGACGCGCTGGATGCCGGCGGCTTGAAGACCCATCAGGAGGCGTCGCACGATACGGATTTTTTCCTGGTTGTCGAAAACGCTGCCGTAGGCGACAAGCCGCCGGATATCCTTTCCCGAGGCCGGATTGGCGATGATGCCGACCAAAGACATATTGAAGCCCTTTCCGCAGGGTATGATTGGTAACCGCGCGCGTTGTTCCGGTGTCAGGGTGAAACCAGGATCTTGATGTTCGTGTCTCTGTTTCTCAGCAGCTCTTCAAAACCGTTTTCATTGATCTCATCGAGTTTGATCTTGCCTGTGATCAGCGGTTCGGCCTGTATGCGGCCGTCTGCGAGAAGGGCGATGGCCGTGTCGAATTCACCGTAATATGCCAGGGAGCCGATCACCTTTTTCTCCTGGAAAACCAGATCATTGTAATTAATCTCCCCCGGTTTTTCGAAAATGCCGGCAACAACCGTTGTTCCGCCGCGTTTCGTGCACTGGATACCGGTATTGACCGTCTCGGCCTTTCCGATGCATTCGACGGCCACGTCGACACCCTCTCCATCGGTTTGATCCCGGATTTCAGCGGCCACATCCGTCTCTTTGGGATCCAAAACGACGGCGCCCAACTCCCGAGCGAATTGTTTTCGGGCCTTGGCCACTTCTATGCTGAAGATCTTCCTCGCTCCCGCGGCTCTGGCCGCCTGAATGGTCACCAGTCCGATGGTTCCGGCACCGACAACCGCAACGGTGGCACCCACCATCATTTTGCCCTGCCGGATGGCGTGAATGCCGACCGCGATCGGTTCAACCAGAGCGCCGGCCTCGTAGGAGATCTCGGGCAGCAATTTGAAACAGGTATATGCGGGCACGTTGACATACTCGGCGAATGCGCCATCGGCCATCAGACCGGTAAAGGCCAGTTTTTCGCAGACACTGTACCGCTTGACTTTACACATATAACATTCACCACAATGCTGGCACGCATCCGGTACGACCCGGTCACCCACCTTGACATTCTTCACCCCTTCTCCGATTTTCACGACATCGCCGCTAAACTCGTGACCCAGGATCAGGGGCGCTTTCTTACCGGTCAGCGGATGGGGCTCCTCGGTGGGAATAAAAATGGGTCCGGCATCGTATTCATGCAGGTCCGATCCGCAGATACCGGTTTGACGGACTTTGATCTTGACCTCGCCGGGACCCGGTGCGGGCGGCTCGGCAACATCTTCTACCCTGACATCCTTTTTGCCGTACCATACAGCAGCTTTCATATCGTCCTCCTTGAACGTCTCACAGATTCATGCCTCTCTCCGGAGATCAAGTGGTTTGGCGCTTCATCCGATTCGCTTCTCAGTGTGACGTGAAGCCGCCGTCCACGTTGACGGCCTGGGCAGTGACGTGCTTGGCGCCGGCCAGGTATACCGCCAGATCGCCCATGTCTTCAGGCGTCTGGGCCTCCCCTTGGGGAATCAGGATCTTTTGGTGGCGTTTCCACGACTCCTCCATCGTTTCGCCGGGATTTTTCCACTTCTCCGCGAGTCCATTCGGCCCGTACCACATCCCCGTTCCGATAATTCCAGGGCATATCGCATTGACGGTAATCCCGGTATGCTGGAGTTCCTTCGCAAGGGAGAAGGTGAATCCGACCACCGCGAACTTGGAGGCGCTGTAGTGTGCGAGATCGGGAAATCCCTCCTTGCCGGCAATGGACGCCACATTGATGATGCGCCCCCACGCCTGCTTTTTCATGGGCTCCTGCTCGGCCTTGCAGCAGAGGAAGACGCCTTTGGCGTTGACGTTGTTGACAAAATCCCAATCTTCTTCCGTCAGCTCGGCGACGGATTTGATGCTGATGACGCCGGCGTTGTTCACCGCGATATCGAGCTTGCCGAGCTTGTCCACCGTATGATCGACCATGCGCTGAACTTGGTCCCACCGGCTCACGTCCGCTTGGATCGCCACCGCCCGGCGCCCCATCGCCGTCACATCCGCCGCTACTTTTTCAGCGTTCTCAATGGCGATGTCGACCACCGCCACGTCGCAGCCCGCTTCCGCCAACCGATTTACAATCCCCTCGCCCAGACCTCGGCCGCCGCCGGTGACCAGCGCAACTCTCCCTTCCAATACCCGGTCTTTTGTTGAAGCCATATTGCATTCCTCCTTTGATGGGAATCTTTAATCGTCCATGCTCCTTTTTACGCCATCACCTTCCCGACGGCGTCGATGAGCTGCTGTTCGCTCGGTATGTAGGCCTTCTCCAGCGGCGGCGAAAATGGAACCGGGCAGAAAGGCGCGCCCACCCGAACGATCGGTGCATCCAGATAATCAAAGGCTTCTTCCGCCACCTGGGCGGCGATCTCGGCGCCTGATCCGGCGAACTTCACTTCTTCGTGCAGAATCACCAGCCGGTGGGTTTTTTTGACCGATGCGATAATGGTCTCCATGTCCAGTGGATAGAGCGACCGCGGGTCCACCACCTCCAGGCTGATGTCGTCGGCGGCAAGCGTTTCGGCCGCCCGCAGCGCCGTATGGACCATGTTGGCCGTCGCCACGACGGTGACGTCCTTGCCTTCGCGCTTGATATCGGCCTTGCCGAAGGGTATGGTGTACGCCCCGTCAGGGACCTCCCCTTCCATGGCATAAAGCATTTTGTGCTCCAGAAAAACCACCGGATTGTCGTCGCGAATCGCTTCGATCAGAAGCCCTTTGGCATCATAGGGGGTGCTGGGCATGACCACCTTCAGCCCGGGAAGATGCATGAACAGGGCTTCGAGGCATTGGGAGTGCTGGGCGGCGGCCCCGATCCCGGCGCCGCAGGCGGCGCGCATGACCATGGGGATTTTGGCCTTGCCGCCGAACATATATTTCATTTTTCCCGCCTGGTTGTAGAGCTGGTCCAGGGCCACGCCGATAAAATCGACAAACATCATTTCAATCACCGGCCGGAGACCGACGCTGGCCGCTCCCACCGCCGTGCCGACGATGGCGCTTTCGGTGATGGTGGTATCCTTGACCCGTTTTTCACCAAACCGGTCGAGCAGGCCGGCCGTTACGCCAAAACACCCGCCAAAAACCCCCACGTCCTCACCGGCGACATAAATATTGGGATCACGCTCCATTTCAAGGACATGGGCGTTATTGATCGCTTGTGCAAAAGTCATATTCGGCATTTTCAATCCTCCTTTTGGATTTCCATCTTTGCCTGGAAATGCGAAACCGGATCCGTCATTAAAAACCGGGGCGGCATGTTGTCGGAAAAAATCTCCCCACGTCTAAGAATACACATCCTCCGTCAATTGGGACACATCGGGAAACGGGCTTTCCACGGCAAATTGTTCGGCGGCGGCCAGATCCTTCCGAACCGCCTCTTTGATCTCCGCAAGCTTGCCCTGGGTCAGTATCCCCATCTCCAGCAGTTTTTGTTCCAGCCGTGGAATGGGATCTTTTTCTTTCCACTCTTGAAGTTCCGCGTCATCGCGATATGCACAGGGATCTCCTTCGAAATGTCCCCGATGACGATAGGTTTTACATTCAATCAGAGACGGTCCCTTGCCCTCGCGTGCATAGTTGATCGCTTCGGCGGCCGCTTCACAGACGGCGACAACATCATTGCCGTCCACAACCACTCCGGGGATATCGTATCCCGCGGCGCGGTCGGCGACGTTGGGAACACACATGGAGTTGAGCGTGCATGAAGATATGCCGTACATATTGTTTTCATTGACAAAAACCACCGGAAGCTTCCAGCAGGCGGCCAGGTTCATCGCCTCGTGGGTGGTTCCCTGGTTGGAAGCGCCGTCGCCGAAAAAGCACACCGCCACACCGCCGTTACCCAGATACTGGCAGGCCAGTGCAGCGCCTGATGCCAGCGGCGGGCCGCCGCCCACGATGCCGTTGGCCCCCAGAATGCCAAGATCGAGATCGGCGATATGCATGGACCCCCCCTTGCCCTTGCAATAGCCGGTTTTTTTGCCGAACAGTTCGGCCATCATCCGCTTGATATCGGCGCCTTTGGCGATCATGTGCCCGTGCCCGCGATGGGTGCTGGTGATATAATCCCTGTCGGTCAAGGTCTGGCACACGCCCGTGGCAACCGCTTCTTCGCCCACATACAGATGGACAAACCCCGGAATTTTGCCGTCTGCAAAGATCTCGGCAACCCGATTTTCAAAGGTTCGAATCTTGACCATGGTGGTATACATCTGAATCAATTGATCGTTTGTCAGGTCCATGGTTTCCCTCCTTCTTTGTTGTATGTTGATAAAATGGCTTGACCGGATATCTTCGGTTTTTCCGTACAGGGTTATGGACTTTTTTTCACTCAACCGGTTCTAATCTCTCGGGATGGAAACCGTCACAGCCGCATTGGCCACGACGATTTCACTGCAGTGGGGGGCAAAATCGGGAACACACAATCCTGTTACCATCATGCCGCCGGCCACCGCGCGGGCCGTTTTCCGCCCGATCGGCGCAGCGGCCTTGACCTGCTCCAGATCCACCTCGTCCGGCCTTGGAGAAGCCACCAGAATATCGACCTGGATGGTCTCCAGGTCCGTGATACCCATGATCTCGACCAACCCGCACAGACAGCTTCTGGAAACGGCGTCTTTGACCGCCCGGCACGCCGCCTTGGTAACGTCTTCCCCATGCAGGTCCGCCCCAGTGCCGATTTCAACGATAAACCGCTTGATTCCCATCGGATTGCCCTTCTCATCCTATCGTTTCCGGATACGCTCCGGCGTGCATCATCATCTCCCCCGCACGATATGAACTTCTGATCAGCGGGCCGGAGGCCACGGATGTAAACCCCATGCCGCGGGCCGTTTCAGCCCACATCGCAAATTCTTCCGGCGGGACATAACGCGCCACCGGCACATGCGCTCTGGACGGAGCCAGATACTGCCCCAGGGTCAGTGCGCCGCAGCCGGCATATCTCAGGTCGACAAGGGTTTTTCTGATCTCGCCTTCCGTCTCGCCCAGTCCCAGCATCAATCCCGATTTGACCATACATCCCTTGCCCGCGGCGTACGTTAAAACACCCAGCGAACGCCGGTATTCAGCCATAGGGCGAATGTCGGCATACAGACGCGGTACGGTTTCGATATTATGGTTGAACACGTCCGGCCGGGCCGCTAATACCGTGTCCAGGGCCGGGACGGCGCCCTTGAAATCGGGCACCAGAACCTCCACCGTCACGCGGGGAGCGTGTTGGCGGATCTGCGCGATGGTTCCGGCAAACCGGCCGGCGCCGCCGTCGGGCAAATCGTCCCGGGTCACCGAGGTGACCACCGCGTGCGTTAACCCCAACTGCCGCACTGCCGTCGCCACCCGTTGGGGCTCCCCGTCGTCCGGTGCATCGGGTGCGCCCTTGTCGACGGCACAAAACCGGCATCTGCGGGTGCAGCGTGTTCCCAGGATCATGAACGTAGCGGTTCCCCGCGCAAAGCATTCCCCCTGATTGGGGCAATGGGCGCTCTGGCAGACGGTGGCCAGATGCAAACGCGCCAACCGCCGTTCCATGCGATCTGAAGCACCGCGGTCGGTTGCCGGTAATATCAGCCATGGCGGATGCCTGTCCGGCTTGGCGGTTGCCTGCTTGCGGGCGGCGTAACGGTACCGGCTGCAAAAAGCGTCAACCACGCGCTTCTTCACTTCCGACAGTTCCACCCCGGCGACCATCTCACGATCCATGGAGGTTATTTTCTCGTCCGGCCGGCCGCACGGAACGATCAGGTCGAACCATCCAGGATCCATGCAGACATTCAAGGCGATCCCATGGTAGGTGACCCATTTTTGTACGGCCAGCCCGACGCTGGCGATCTTGGCGCCGTTGACCCACAAACCCGGCCGGCCCTCTTTGAATTCAGGAACGAGCCGGAAGCTCCGCAGCACATCGGCGACGGTATCGAGCAGCCGCTTCAAAAAAGCGTGCAGGTCTTTGTCCCTCACCTTGACAATGGGATAAACCACGAGTTGCCCGGGCCCATGAAACGTGGCCCGGCCGCCTCTTTCTACCCTTTGCAGGGCAACACCCTTTTGACTCAGCGCCGCTTTGGGGATGCAAAGATCGCTCGGGCTTCCGCTGCGGCCGAGGGTCACCACCGGCGGGTGTTCAACCAGCACCAGGCGGTCCGGGCCGCGGCCGTTGATCCGTTCGGCCACCATTTGATGCTGACGGGCAAGGGCCCGGCCGTAGTCGAGCACGCCCCAATCGATGATCTGAATCTCCTGCAATGTGCGATTGTCCATTGAAAGGTCAGCCCCGGGGCAGATATAGCGCCCAATTGCCGGCGTCCCGGGCCGCGTCGACCACCGCTTCCGAAAAGGTGGGATGAACCCGGATGCTGCGGGCCAGTTCCTGAACCGTGGCTTCGAGCTGCATGGCCATGACCGCCTCGCCGATGATCTCGGTGGCATGGGAACCGACGATGTGCACGCCTAGAATTTCGCCGTAACGGGCATCCGAGACGATTTTGGCGGCGCCATCGACCTGGTTGCGGACCATGGCCAACCCGTTGACGGCATACGGAAAGACGCCGGTTTGCACATCAAGCCCTTTTTTTTCCGCTTCTTCTTCGGAAAGTCCCACCGCGCCCATCTCGGGCTGCGTCCACAGGCACCGGGAAATCAGGTTGAATGGATAACGGTTCTTGGCGCCCATGGCATTTTCAGCGGCAAAAACAGACATGGACGAGGCCGCGTGGCTGAGCATCCAGCCGCCGGTTGCATCACCAATGGCAAATATCCCCTCGACCGAGGTCTCCAGCCGGTCGTTTACCCGAATGCCTTTATCTTCGTTCAAGGCTACCCCGAGCTTTTCCAAGCCCAGCTCAGCGGTATTCGGCACTCTTTTAGACACCAGGACCTTTTCCACCGTGACACTGCGCTCCTTGGGTCCTGAGAGTTGACAGACCGCCTCTGTTCCGGTCGTTTCGACGGACTGAAGCGATGCGCGCGGAATAATATCCACATTCTTTTCCCTCAGCATCTGGGCAATCCGCTGGCTGGTGTCTGAATCTTCCTTGGGCAAAATTCTGGCCGACTCGGCCGCCATAACGACGCCGCAGCCGAAGGTGCTGAGCAAAAAGGCCATTTCAACCTCGATATAGCCGGATCCACAGACCAGTATCGATTTGGGCGCCGCCGTCATGTCCAACACGTCGTCCGTGGTCATGGCCGCTTTGTCTAACCCCGGGATCTCGGGCGCGCATAAAGCGCTGCCTGTCGCGACAATGATTTTTTCCGTTTCGATGATACGGCCGTCCACCGCCACTTCTTTCGGGTTTCTGATAACCGCCCGTCCTCTAACGACCTCGACGCCGTTGTTTTGTAAGAGCGCTTCCATGCCCATGCGGATCTCCGCCGCAACGCCGTTTTTTCTTTCCGTGAGCGCCGTAAAATCGATCTGGGCAACGGCGGCATCGATACCGAACTCTTTTCCGGTCCTGATCCGGTCGATCAGATCTCCGGCCCTCAGCCAGACCTTGCTGGGAATGCATCCCCGATTCACGCAGGTGCCGCCTGTTTCGGCACATTCAGCCAGGATAACCGCTGCGCCCAACTGGGCCGCGCGGATCGCCGCCGCATAGCCGCCCGATCCGCCGCCGATGATCATCACATCATGCATGATTTTACCTCGTTTCAATCGAATTGATGGGTTCAGGCCATGATCAGCATGGGCTGCGCCAGGAAGCGGGCCAGATCCTTTAAAAACGTCATGGCCGGCGCTCCGTCCACGACACGGTGGTCAAAGGTGAGACTGAGCGTCATCATGTGCCGGATGGCAATCTCACCATTGAAGACGGCCGGTTTTTCGATCACCCGGCCGACACCTAAAATTCCGGTCTCCGGAGGATTGAGGACCGGTGTGAAGCCGTCCATGCCGAGCATGCTGACATTGCTGATGGTAAACGTGCCGTCGGTGACATCCTCTACGCCCAAAGCCCCTTGGCGTGCCTTTTGTGCCAGCTGCCTCGCCTCTTTCGCGATTTGAATCAGGTGTTTCTTTTCAGCGTTGCGCAATTTCGGGACAATCAGGCCTTCGGGGAGGGCAACGGCAATGCCCAGGTGAACGGTGTCATGAACCAGAATCTCTTCGCCGACCAGGGTGGAATTCATGATCCGGTGGCGCATCAATGCACGGGCGGTTGCCATGATAATGATGTCATTGTAAGAAATTTTAACGGAATCATCCTGTTGATATTCCGCTTTGATCAGATCCCTGAACCGCACCATTTCGGTGACATCCACCTCGGTGAACGCGGTGAGTTGCGCGGCATTTTGCAAACTGGCGTGCATATTGTCCGCGATGATCCTGCGCATTCCCTCAAAAGGGATCACCCTGACCGGCGAGGGCGCCTCTTCCGGAACAGCCTTGGCCGCCGCAAGGGCACGCTCGACATCTTGCCGGGTAATTTTTCCATTTTCCCCGGTTCCGGTAATTTGGGTGATGTCCAGGCCTTCCTGTCTGGCGATTTCGGCTGCCAGGGGGGTCATCCTGGGTAAGGATGGTCCCTGCTCATGAAATTTAAGGACGTCTCCCTCTTTTATTTTGCCATCGGGACCGGTGCCCGGTACCAATGCCAAATCAACATCCAATTCCTTGGCCAGGCGACGCGCCGACGGCGTGGCCCATATTCGCCTCTCTTCTCCCCCACCGGTTTTTGCTTCAGCGGACGGGGCCTTTCCCGCCGCCGCTTTCACGTCGGCCGCTTCACCCGCCTGGATACCCTCGATACGTTCGGGTTGCTCTCCGGCCTTTGCTATGACGGCCAATATCGTTCCCACCGGCACGGTCGTGCCCTCCGGAACGACAACCTGAAACAGAATACCGGTTCCCGGTGATTCTATTTTGTTGGTGATTTTTTCCGTTTCAACCTCGAATAAATTTTCTCCCTTCTCGACCGAATCCCCTTCACGTTTATACCACTTCGAGACTTTGCCCGTTTTCATCGTCATGCCCATTTTGGGCATTGTTACGTTCACACTCAATCTTCAGTCCTCCTTTTGACAGCACGGAACAAAACATGATATTTTTTTAATTTTATGATATCATCCAGAGCCATTGACAACGATTCTCCAGCATCGGGTTAACGGGTTGTCTGAACGACGGATGCTGCAGCCTGTGATTTGGGAATTGATTCACCAAGGAGAAAGAGCAAATTGCATACCACGCGCCCGTAAACGCCTGATATCGAACCAAACTCGTTTTTCTATAAAATCCAATATTTTGAAATTATTAAATATTTGCACAAAAAGACTGGAAATCCCATCGGTGAGCCGGGGATTGAAAACCGCTCGATTCAACATGGATGGGATATCCACAACGCTTTCAAGTGTTCGTATTTCGAACGGTAACGGTTTAGACTTCATCAGATGGAGCTGTTTGTGAACCATGTGAAGGATTGTCATGTTTTCGAACAGTGCTAGATTCTCGAACAGTCCTTCAGGTGGAAAACAGGAATTTCGAAAATTAGATTAGAAAGGATGAAAAAACACCGATGGAATATTTTCTGTGCGTCATTGGTATGGTCATGTTCATAGAAGGGTTTCCCTATGCCGCTTTTCCCGACAAGCTGAAAATCTGGACCGGAAAGATACTCGAACTCTCGCCGGCCACCCTTCGCGGTCTGGGCCTCGTCATGATGCTGACGGGGCTTCTGGCGGTTTATGCGGGAAAATTGACCCGGTAGCAGGATGTTCAGACGCAAGGATTACGGCTATACCCTGCCCCGGGAGCTGATCGCCCAGACGCCGGCCGGCCGGCGGGATGATTCGCGGCTCTTCTGCCTCGACCGCGCCGGCGGCGCGACATTCCACCGCCGCTTTTCGGATCTTCCCGATCTGCTCGACCCGACGGATGTTCTCGTCGTCAACGATACCGAGGTGATTCCGGCCCGGATCTTCGGCCGGAAAGCCGGCGGCGGAAGGGTGGAGATTCTCCTGCTCGACTATGGAGACGGCGACGGCCGGCCAGGCAACTCCCCGGACGGGCGGAAGATTGTCTGCGAATGCATGATCAAGGCCGCCAAGCGCCCCCGGCCGGGAACGCGCCTCTTCTTCGACGAGGAGCTCACCGCCGAGGTCCTGGACAGCCGGGACGCCGTCCATACGCTGCGGTTCGAAAGCCCCGAGCCCTTTGAATCGGTGCTCTACCGGATCGGCCGGATGCCGCTGCCCCCCTACATCCAGCGAAACGGCCGGCAGGAAAACAAGGCCTCCGACACCTGCGCCCCCTTATATGACGACCCTTACGGCGACCGGACCCGTTATCAAACCGTCTACGCCTCCCGGAAGGGCGCGGTGGCGGCGCCCACGGCAGGGCTTCATTTCACGCCGGAGCTCATAGAGCGCATCCGACAGCGGGGGATCACCGTTGTCACCGTCACCCTGCACGTGGGCTACGGCACCTTCGTGCCCGTCCGCGTCGATGACATCCGGGACCACCGGATGCATCACGAACGGTTCTTCATATCACCCGAGACCGCGGCCGCCGTCAACCGGGCCCGGTCGGAAGGGCGGCGCGTCGTGGCCGTGGGAACGACCTCGGTCAGGACCCTCGAATACGCGGCGGACGCGGACGGCCGGATCACGCCGGGCGGCGGGAGCTGCGATCTGTTCATCTATCCCGGCTACCGGTTCAAGGCGGTGGATGCCGTGATCACCAATTTCCACCTGCCCGAATCGACCCTCATCATGCTGGTGTCGGCCTTTGCCGGTCGGGAAAATGTCTTGAATGCTTACCGGGAGGCCGTGGAAACAGGGTACCGGTTTTTCAGCTACGGCGACGCCATGTTCATCGCCCCGGGGGCGGACGAGACGACAAGATAAGACGGCGGCGCGGTACGGCACCGCCCGACACACAACAGGAGGCCATTTTGCCGCATCCGTTTCAGGTGACCGCGCGCTGCACGTCCACCCGCGCCCGAACCGGCCGTTTGTCGCTCGTTCACGGCACGGTCGAAACCCCCGTCTTCATGCCCGTGGGAACCCTGGGCACCGTCAAGGCGATGGCGCCCGAGGATCTGGCGGCGGCCGGCGCCCGGATCATCCTCGGCAACACCTATCACCTGTATCTCCGGCCGGGCTGCGACGTCATCGAGCGGTTTTCAGGGCTGCACCGCTTCATGCACTGGGACGGGCCCATCCTCACCGACAGCGGCGGATTCCAGATTTTTTCCCTGGCGAAGCTCACCAGGATCACCGAGGAGGGCGCCCGTTTCCAATCTCATCTCGACGGCTCCGGACATCTTCTCACGCCCGAGAGGTCGATCGACATTCAGATCACCCTCGATTCGGATGTCATCATGTGCCTCGACCAGTGCATCGCCTATCCCGCCGAGCGGCGGGCAGCCGAAGACGCCATGGAGATCACGACCCGATGGGCCGAGCGGTGCCGGCGGACCTGGCTGGAAAGGACCGGCGGAAAAAACGCCCTCTTCGGCATCGTCCAGGGCGGGATGTACGCCGATCTCCGGCGGCGGTCGGCCGAGGCCCTCGCCGCGATGGATTTCAGCGGATACGCCCTCGGCGGGCTTTCGGTGGGCGAACCCAACCAGATGATGTACGACGTGGCCGAGGCCGCCCTCCCCCTGTTGCCCGACGACCGCCCCAAATACATCATGGGCGTGGGCACCCCCGAGGATCTGGTGGAACTCACCGCCCGGGGCGCGGATATGTTCGACTGCGTCATGCCGACCCGAAACGCCCGCAACGGCCAGCTCTTCACCCGGCACGGCACCCTTAACATCGCCAACAGCCGGCATCGGACCGACACGGCGCCCATCGACCCGGCGTGCGACTGCTACACCTGCCGGAACTACTCCCGCGCCTATCTCCGGCACCTCTACCAGTCCCGGGAAATTCTGGCCTACCGGCTCAACACCCTCCACAACCTCCATTATTATATCGGCCTGGCGGCCGGGATGCGCGCCGCCGTCCGCGAGGGGCGGTTCGAGCGGTTCCGGCGGGATTTTTATACCGCGCGGGAAGATCGAAACGATTGACCAACCGCTGAAAGGCCCTGCCGGCAGAGCCTTCGGACCGCCGATGACAACGCCGGTTTTGGCCTTATGTTAAACGATATCGATCAGGCGGCCAAATGCAGCCCCGGACCTGCGGGGCGTGTATCCGCCGGAGGCACTGAATTGCAGGCCGGCCTGACAAAATAAGATGGACTCTGAAAATAAAAGGAGAAGAATCATGAAAGAGCAAGTCGAAGCGGCATTGAAAAAAATCCGCCCGGCGCTGCAGAAAGACGGCGGCGACGTCGAGCTGGTGGACATTCTTCCAAACGGCGTGGTCCGGGTGCGGCTGAAAGGCGCGTGCGCGGGATGCCCCATGTCTCAGATGACTTTACGAAACGGCATCGAGCGGGTTCTCAAGCAGGCGGTTCCCGGCGTCAAAGCGGTCGAACCCGCCTAACCCCGGAGGATATGCATGGCGATTGCAGCAAAGATCCAAACGGCTATCGAGAAATCCTCCTGGATCCGGAAGATGTTCGAGGAGGGGGGACGGCTCAAGGCCGCCCACGGCGCTGAAAACGTCTTCGACTTCAGCCTGGGAAACCCGAACGTCCCGCCTCCCGACATCTTCGAAAAAACCCTGCGCGACATCATCGAATCGGGCGCGGCCAGGGATCACGGGTACATGCCCAATACGGGCTATCCCTTCGTCCGGCAGGCGGTCGCCGAATATGTGGGCCAGGAGCAGGCGGCCGGCGTTGCGGCGGACGACATCATCATGACCTGCGGCGCGGCCGGGGCGCTCAACGCCACCTTCAAGGCGCTGCTGGACCCGGGCGACGAGGTCATCACGCCCGCGCCCTATTTCGTGGAATACAACGCCTATGCCGACAACCACGGCGGCGTGCTGAAAACCGCGGCCACCCATGCGGATTTCACCCTCGATCTCGATGCCCTGGCAGCGGCCGTTACCGAACGCACCAAGATCATCCTCATCAACTCCCCCAACAACCCCACCGGCCAGATCTACGATGCGGCGAGCCTGTCGGCCCTGGGACGGCTGATCGCGGAGCGGAGCGCGGCCCTGAAGCGGACCATCTATCTCGTCTCCGACGAGCCCTACCGCAAGATCGTCTTCGACGGCGCCCGGGTGCCCGGCATCTTCACGGCCTGCCCCAACAGCATCATCGCCACCTCCTACTCCAAGGACCTCTCGATTCCCGGCGAGCGGCTGGGATATATCGCCGTCAACCCCGCCATCGACGACCGCAAAAACCTTCTGGCCGCCCTGGCGCTGACCAACCGCATCTTAGGGTTCGTCAACGCCCCGGCCCTGATGCAGCGGGTTGTCGCGCGCCTTCAGGGCGCCAGCGTGGATGTGACCGAATACGACCGGAAGCGGAAGCTTCTGTGCAAGGGGCTTGCGGACTGTGGATACGACTTCGTCACGCCGCCCGGCGCGTTCTATCTCTTCCCGAAAAGCCCCATCCCCGACGACGTCGCTTTCGTCAAGACCCTTCAAGAGGAGTTGATTCTGGTCGTCCCCGGCACCGGCTTTGGCGGCCCCGGCCATTTCAGGATCTCCTACTGCGTGGACGACGGCACCATTACCGGCGCCATGCCCGGCTTCAAGCGCGCCATCGAGAAGTACCGGTAATCCTACAAGCGATCTCTCAAACGATGCAGCAAGCCCGTCCTCGATCGAGGCGGGCTTTTTTGTTGTTGGCGCACGCCGGTCCCCAGCCGGCCAATCCCTTGACAATCCCTGACCCGTCTGTCATAAGGACCTAAGGACCTGAAACAAAATAAACTTAACAATCCTGCTTGTCTTTTGACCCGTCTTCCGCGTTGCGCCAAAGGCCGAATACGTAAAGTATGCGACCGTTGACGCGCCTTGAAGACGACCCAACATCCGGCGCAATCTTTGTCAACTTTATGTCGTTTCAGGTCCTAAGCGTTCAAACCACCCGCGCGGCGCACGCCTTCATGCAGCGGGTCGCCGCTCTATGCCGGGGCCTCGGCCAAATGTCTCCTTGCCTTTTCGAAGGAATTCATTGAAAGCTATCTCGGCACCGCGAGGCTCGAACGGTTGACCGATCAGACCATCACCGATACCGACCTCCTGATCATCGGGGAGTGGTGCCGGCCGCCATCAGCCTGGCCGTGCCGGAGCTCCGGTACCGCGACGCCCCGACCTATTATAAGGATCCGCCAACATCTGCAAGATGATCATTGCCACTGACGAACTGGGCATCCGAAAGCCAACCGCTAAAAAAGACCGACAGGAGAAACGTCATGGAGCAACCCGAAAAAGACCGACCCGAAGCATCCGTTGCGGAAAAGACCCGGAAAACGGCCGCGCTTTATTTCAAGAATGTCGCCGATGAAAAACCCTATGATCTGTGGCGCTCGTTCGATAAAAACCTGGCCCGCGATCTTTCCGTCTTCATTACCGGCCGGATGTACGCCCGGGAAAAGATTCCCCACACCGTGCGGCAGCTTGTCACGGTCGCGGCCCTCACGGTGCTCGTCCGCCCGGAGGAGCTGCGGCTCCACATCCAGGCCGCCCTGAACGTCGGATGCACACCCGCCGAGATCGCCGAGACGATTTTCCAGACCGCCGTCTACGGCGGCGTGCCGGCCGTCAACACCGCGCTGAAGACCCTGAGGTCGGTACTTGAGGAAAAAGGGATGTGGCCGATGGAACAGGAGGACGGCGGCCGGTAACGGGCGTCCGCCGGCTGTCTTGACCTCCTGGAAGAGATGGTTATCTTTTTGGAAAAATAAGATGTAATCCATAAAATCCAGTCGGTTATATTGTTATTTCCTGCGCCGGGAAAAGGTCGGCGCGCCTTCACGACCATCTCAACCCATCATTCAGGAGGAATCGCAATGATCATCAGAAAAGTGTTCACCACGCCGGCCTTTCGATGGAAAAGCCCTTATGATGAACTCGACGAGATGCGCGGGCGGATGGAGCACCTGTCCCGGACCTTGGAAGACGATCCGGTTTTTCAGCGAAACGCCGGCGTCTTTCCCCTGATCAACCTGACCGAAGACCGGAACAATTACTATATCCGCATGGAACTTCCCGGCATCAAGGCCCAGGACATCGACCTCTCGATCACCGACAACCAACTCGCCCTCACCGGGGAACGAAAGATCGCGGCGGCGGGGGAGTCGGCGAAATGGCACCGCCGGGAGCGGGAGGCCGGAAAATTCAGCAGGATGATCGCGCTTCCCGACCGGGTGGATGGAGAGAAGGTAAAGGCCAGCATGACGGACGGCATCCTAAG
>AMWB02000979.1_pt3 | contig 21421 bp, 20 predicted proteins | sample 200311 | NCBI WGS metagenome assembly AMWB02 (sample SAMN02737377, study PRJNA173069) | bioreactor metagenome | biome: anode biofilm in microbial fuel cells | place: USA: California | collected 2010-12-16 | reverse complement strand
TGGATAATGCCTGTAGGGCATAAAGAATTGTAACAGAGATCATATGGAAAAAATCAGAATCGCTCTGGCTGACGACCACCAGTTGTTTCGCAACGGCCTGAAAATCCTCCTTGGCGGCTACAGCGAATTCGAGGTGGTGGCCGAGGCATCCAACGGCGCCGAACTCCTTAAAATACTCGGCGAATGCCCCGCTGACATAATCCTGATGGATATAAGCATGCCCGAGATGGACGGTGTGGAAGCCACATCACGTATCACCCGCCAGCACCCCGCCTCCAGCATCATCGCCCTCTCAATGTACGGAGAAGAGGAATACTACTACCGGATGGTTGACGCAGGAGCAAAGGGATTCGTGCTGAAGGACTCGGACATCTCTGACGTGCATGACGCGATCATGGCAGTTCATAAAGGCGGCAATTACTTCTCACAGGAACTGCTCTACCATGTCATCAGGCGCATAAAGAACAGGGAACAGGAGGAGAAAAGCTCCAGCCTTTCAAGGCGTGAGAAGGAAATTCTGCTCAAGATCTGTGAGGGGCTTTCAAACCACGAAATCGCAGATGCCCTGTTCATCAGCAAACGGACAGTTGACAAACACCGCGCCAACCTGCTCGCAAAAACCGGATCCAAGAACACTGCCAGCCTTATTCTCTACGCCATCAGGAACAGGCTGATAGAGGTTTGAGATGAGCGACAGGCATTCACTGGGTCCGCAAGGCGAAGAACTTGCCGCCGGATACCTCATCCGGCAGGGCTATCATATACGCCACAGAAACTGGCGCTCGGGACGTACCGAAATCGACATCATTGCAGAAAATAACCTCTATGTTGTCTTCGTTGAGGTCAAGAGCCGCTCCGCTGATTATGCAGTCCATCCCGCTGAGGCCGTCAATGTCCCCAAACAGAGAACCATTATTAATGCGGCATCAAACTATATAGACACATATGGTGTATATAAGGAGGCAAGGTTTGATATCATAACCGTCATCATCACAGGCAGCAGCCATGAGATAGACCACATCGAGAGCGCCTACTACCCTACGATGTGACCACCGAGCATACCTGCCGGCTGCTCAATAACATTTCCGCTTTAAGAATATTTGAATAATTTTATCCGTGCTAAAAATCATTCAAAATCATATACTCATGAAAAAATCAGTATTGGTCCTGATGGCACTGGCTATTGCCGCCATGCCGCTGCAAGCTCAGAAAACCAAAAAACAGGCAGCTGCCGAACCCGAGGGATTTAAATTCACAACTGTCGTCTCCCTCCCGGCCACCCCTGTAAAAAACCAGTCAGCCACCGGAACCTGCTGGTGCTTCGCCACCACCTCCTTCATGGAGTCGGAACTGCTTCGCATGGGCAAGGGGGAATATGATCTCTCCGAGATGTTCATTGTAAGGAAAACATATGAAAACAGGATACTCGACAACTACCTGCGCCAGGGAAAAGGTAACCTGGGGCCTGGCAGCCTCTCACCCTCATGGATCAGGGTCTTCAATGAAGACGGCCTGGTGCCGGACGCAGCCTACACGGGTATCAGCTATAACTCTCCGGTTCATAACCACAGCGAGCTCCAGTTATATATCGATGCAGTAACCGCAGTCCCTGTCAAGATGAAACGGATCAGCAAGGAATCTGACGAGGTTACAGGTGCCATCCTGGATATATATCTTGGTGAAGTACCCGAAACATTCACCTATAATGGCCAGAGCTACACCCCAAAATCATTTGCCGCCAGCCTTGGACTAAATATGAATGATTATGTCCATATCACCTCATTCTCCCATTTCCCATTCTATACGGAAGGACTCATCGAGGTACCTGACAACTGGGAGATGAACCGCTTCCATAACGTTCCACTGGATGAACTGATCAGTATCATGGACTATGCCCTGAACAACGGATATACGGTTAACTGGGACGGAGACGTGAGTGAAAGGGGATTCTCCCATGCCAACGGCGTGGCCATTAATCCGGACCTGACAAAAATGGACCTCTCAGCGATGACTGACAGGGCCCGCTTCGAGGGGATGCCTTCAGACCGCACACCCATACCCGGAATGTTCGACAAGCCGGGTCCCGAAATTAATGTGACTCAGGAGATCCGCCAGAAGGGATATGAGACTTTCGTCACCTCAGATGATCACCTTATGCATCTCACCGGCATAGTGAAGGACCAGAACGGCAACAAGTATTACATAACCAAGAACTCATGGGGTACTGACCGTAACCCTCATGGCGGTTACCTCAATATGTCCGAGAGCTATGTAAGGGCCAAGACGATATTCATCATGGTCCACAAGGACGCCATTCCTGAAGACATAAAGACAAAACTCGGCATCTGAACCATTACCTCAGGTCTGCCGGCGGAGAAAAATAGCCGTAGATCATTGAAAAGAACACGAAAAGGTCCTGTCCGGGTTGAGATTCCAGGACGTTGTTCCCTGTAAAAGCCACCAGGAACACTATCAGGAAAAGAATAAACATCAGTGATTTATGTGCCTTCTTCTCAACAACGAAGAAGGCATATAACATTATTGTTATTATCAGCCCGGCGGCACCAAGGGTATTCAGAATGAACAGGTACTGGCTGTGCGGCTTCATGTTCAGCCCTGACAGTTCCGAGTTGTTCTTCTGAAGCCCGTGTTCAACTGCCTTCAGTATGCCACCCGTTCCCCATCCCAGGAGCGGACGAACCATGAACGCCTCCCATGATGCCTTCCAGAGATCAATCCTCTTTGTCAGCGAGCCCCAGTCAGTCATCCGCCCGGAGCTCTTCCTGTAGAGATAGAGGCTCATCATCTCCTCGTAGGCTCTGACATAGAACCCGGGCCTGTCAATGTTCAGGTGGTTCGTGACACCTCTTTCCACCGCCGCTATGTCCCTGTCAGTAAGCCTTATAAAACCCTCTGCGTCTTTCCGCAGTCCGAGTGACGACATGTACCTGAAAAGCGTAGCCCTGAGCTCCAGTCCCGCCAGATTGCTACTGTCATAATCGAGGCTGCTTCTTTCATTCCAGACCTCCCTCAGTTCCCCGTCGGCAATGTAGATATAGACCAGGTTCCCGTTTTCCCTTATTATATTGGCGGTATCGTGAATGTAAGGAGTTCCTTCGGAGCTATAAGGTTCAAGGTTTTGCAGAGCGACGGGGTTCTCTGCATGTGTATCACGGTAAATGCCTGCCAGCGGCCACAGTACAACGGCGGCGACAGCGAAGAAGCCTGCCGGCACTGCAATCTTCAGGAGATACCTCTCTGACCTCGATGCAATGGTCAGTATCAGCCAGATCATTGCAGCAATGAAAGCAGCAACGCCGGAGAGTGCCCGCAGATAGAAGAGAAAGAAGATCAGCCATGCAGACAGGATAAGGGAAATAATGAAATAAACCCGTTTTGCCCTTAACTCCCATCCCAGCATCAGGAGCTGAAACGCAGCAATCACGACCATCAGGCCTAAATAGATGCCAGGTATGAACGGAGAAGCTTCACGGAATGATATGGCCGGCTGTAACTGTGTCCTGAGGAAGCCGATAAATGTAACGACCAGAACCGATGAGATGAAGAGCAACAGGATCATCCTGGTCATCTTCCTTCCCGGCAACGCCGTGGTTGCCACTATCAGCGGCATGAAAAGGGTGGGCAGCTTATGAAGCAGGTCATGACTGAAACCGTATCCCGGATCTGCAGACCATGTCAGTCCGATTACGTTCAGCAGGTAGATCAGAATAAAAGCAATTGCAGCACGATCCTCGCGAAGCCTGCTGAACTTCGTCCTGAAATTACCCTCCGCCAGCCAGTTTGCAGCCAGGATCAGTTCACTGACTGTCAGCAGCCACCTTGATGAAGGCAGAGATATCCCAATGAGGCAGAGCGATGCAAGGTAAATACCGCGGTGAAGATTGTTCCGGGTTATTCCCTGATCCTCTGCCATCTCCTTTGCCATGCTTAAGTGATGCTGCTCTCAGGTTACGGTTCACACTATGCCCCTGAACCTGTCCGGGATCCTGATCACCGGCTTTTCCGGAAGCATGCCGGGCTTATTGAGCGCAAAGAGCGGACGGAATAGGCTCTCTCTTCTTCTGGCCTGCTCAAAGAAGGCATCGCCGTCAACTGCACTCTTCTTTGTGATCAGGTCGAACAGTTCATATCTCCTGTCAAGGTGACCACGCCAGCCGGCATTAAGCAGCAACTGATCCTCCATCTTTCGTTTCGATATGTCATAATCCACCATACCGAAATGAAACAGGAAAAGGTTCGGGTCAATGTGAAAATTCCTGTATCTGACCCTGTGAAACCCTGATCCCCATTTCAGAGGCCGGAATGCCACAATGGCTTTTGTGTAGCGTGCCGAGACATGGGCATAACTCCTCTGCTCCAGGAACGGACGCGACGGATCAATAGGCTGTTCCAGCCCGAGATGTTGTCCCACATCCAGCCCGAGGGCTGAAAGAGAAGCTGATTTTACGGGCTTTTGCAGATAATCGGACAGGGCAAGTCCTCGGTCAGGGTCAACAACAAGGACCTCATCAATGTCATGTGCTATTACGATATCATACCGCAAAAACAATGACTTAGTGAAATTGGAAATAAGATCAATCCTGTTCTTGTCACCCCGAGACCTGTTCAGCCTCTGACGGGGCAACCTTATGACGTTGATTGCAGCATGATCATCCGGCAGGGGCTGATCATGACCGTCAATAAAGAGAAACAGATTCTCATGACCCAGTTCCTTCCCGTAATAATCAATCCACCTTGGAATGAAGAACTGGTCATTCCTGACCATTGATACTGCCCCGATCTTTTTTCGGTTGCCTTCAGACATGCGACTTGATTTTTCTGGCTAAAATTGCATAAAAATAATAAAGCCGTAAATTTACAACAAAACAATGTCAGATAACATAAAACCTCCTGCCAGCGGCCCGATTGACGCAGTTATTCTGTGGGTTGACGGAAGTGACCCGAAGCTTGCCGAAAAAAGGAGGCGTTACCTGGCAAGTGAACAGCTCACCAGTGCACATCCCGGTGCAATTCCGGCACGCTTTGCATCATCCAATGAAATCAGGTACTGCCTCCTTTCAATTCTGACATTTGCCCCCTTTATCAGGAATATATTCATAGTCACCGATGAACAGGACCCGGGTCTTGCTGAAGAGGTAAGTGAAAAATTCCCCGCCAGGGCAGGATGCATCAGAATTGTTGACCATAAAGAGATCTTCAGAGGGTATGAAGAGTATCTCCCCACCTTTAACAGCTCCTCGATTCAGACATTGATCTGGAGAATCAACGGACTGGCAGAGAATTTCATCTATTTCAATGATGATATGATTCTGATAAGGGATACAACTGAGGAGGACTGGTTTATTGACGGCAAGCCGGTCATCAGGGGCAGATGGCTTTGGCCCCCTGTCAGGAAAATCGCAGGTAATGCGCTGAAGATCCTTGTGAACAGGCACATCCGTGGAAATAAGGATTACCGTCCTAAAATCTCATTCTATATTCGTCAGTGGCAAACCTCCAGGCTTACCGGAACAAGATGGCGCTATTTTTTCCATTGTCATACAGCACATCCGATGAGAATTAAAACCCTGGAGAATTATTTCAGTACCAACGAAGAGTTGCTCAGGAAAACCATTTCATACCGCTTCAGGGATGCCAGGCAGCTTATTGTCACCTCCCTGGCATATCACCTTGAGATACTCACGAACAGCGCCCATCAGGCCAGGATCAACCTGGGGTATCTTCATCCATGGTATTCGGAGGCACGGCTCAACAGGAGGATAACCCGATGCAGGAAAGATAATGGCATCAAATCAGTATGCATCCAGAGCATCGAGATGCTGGGGAGCGGACAACGGAAAAAGATTTTTGACTGGCTGGATGAAGTATTAAACCTGAAGAATGAAAGCTGAGAATCCTTCACATACTGCATCTCCGCATAACGGACCCGGTGATCCCGTTGACGTGGTCATTGCATGGGTTGACGGAAGTGACCCGAAGCTGGCTCAGAAACGAAGCAGATACAGCGAAAGCAAGCCTGTTCCGGTCTCATCGGGAGCCCACCCCACAAGGTTCGCATCCTCGAATGAGATAAGGTATTGCGTTCTCTCAGTGCTTCGCTTTGCACCCTTCGTAAGGAATATATTCATTGTTACCGACGGCCAGGATCCAGGCCTGACAGGCGATCTGCAAAAGTATTTTCCTGAAAGGGCGGGATCAGTCAGAATTGTTGACCATACGGAAATTTTTGATGGATACGAAGAATATCTGCCTACCTTCAACAGCATCTCCATAGCAAATATGATCTGGAGAATCAGGGGCCTCGCGGAGAATTTTGTCTATTTCAATGATGACACTTTCCTGGTAAGGAGCATCACGCCCGGGGAGTGGTTCATTGACGGCAGTCCCGTGATGCGGGGCAGGTGGGTGCCGGCCGCCCGTCCAAGGGTTGTCCTGGACCGGATGAGAAAATGGTTTTACAGGCATCTGGCCGGCAGGCCCGATTATCAGCCGAGGGCCTCCTTCCATCTGGGTCAGTGGAATGCCGCCGCACTCCTTGGTTTCAGATTCAGGTATTTCACCAACAGTCACACTCCGCATCCGGTAGGCAGGAGTCTTGTTGAGGACTTTTTCCTGAAGAACGACTCTCTTCTCAGGAAGAACATCTCATTCCGGTTCCGTGACCACAGTCAGTTCACCTTCATCTCACTCTCCAACCATTTGCAGCTTATTGACGGCAACAGGAACATTGCCAGGCCGGCCGTGGTTTATCTCAAGCCTGAAAACCGGGCGCCGGGTTATATTGACAAGAAAATCAACCTCTGTGAAAGTGATCCGGTAATCATATATATGTGTGCCCAGAGCCTTGACCAGGTTGAAGAGAAGGAGCGCATGAAGCTTTTCAGCTGGCTGGACGGTAAACTTGGACTCTGAATCTGCCGTCATCCCTGCGATACAAGCAGGTTGCATCCGCGGATATCTGCCTCGTCAAATCTGCCCTGCACCTCGAACAGGCCGCCGGGATACATCCGTCCCAGGTCAGCCGTGGCAATGAAAGAGCATGACCATAAATTGGCCAGGTCAATGACACTGATGCCGCCTGATGCGCCAGCCTCGGCAGTGTGTGCAGAGGGATCATGACTGTCACGTATCAGTACCTTCATCCACGGAGGGGTCATGAACAGGCCTTTACCCAGCGAGTAGGCCTGGCTGAGAAGCTCCGTCATACCGTATTCTGAATGCACTGATCTGACACCAAAAGCTTTCATGATGATCTCGTGCACCTCCTCCCTGATCATCTCCTGCCTTCTGCCCTTCATCCCTCCCGTCTCCATAATGATCAGGTCTGACAGGTCGCGGGGATATCTCTCCGAAAGGTCCAGCAAAGCGAAGGTGACCCCGATCAGCAACACCTGCAGTCCTGCTGAGCGCGCCCTTTCAATTGCCCTGAATAATGCATCATGGTCAACCAGGAAAAATCCTCCCGTATTATTGCCCGACAGCCTTATCAGCCTGTCAACCATATATATGAGTGAAGAGCCTTCCCTCTCCAGGTAGGAAGGAAGGAGTCCCATTATGGCATATCGTGAGGGATCGCCGTAGAACAGCCTGAATGTCTCTTCCAGGCTCCTGTCATATAGCTCCGGATCCGTTACATGATGGCGGCTCTGTCTGACGCCGGTGGTGCCGCTGCTCAGGAACACCTTTGCAGCAGGGCCGTCACCTGTCAGAACCGTATGATCCCTGAAGAAGGAGATGGGCATAAAAGGGATGGAAAAGAGGGAGTCAACCTTCTCCGGATCAACACCGAGGAGATCAAGGTACTTCCTGTAGACAGGACATCCCGCAGCCTGAAAACGGAATATCTTCAGCGCCAGCTGTTCAAATGACCGGTCACCTGAGACAGTGAAGATCTCTTCGGCTGTGGGCGCCTTCATCACTTAACCGGGAATGTGGCGGAGCCGTCGGGCTGCCAGACCCACTCAAGGGAGCATGAAGCAGTCGGGGGATTGACGGTACTGTTGAGTGCCACACTGATGATCCTCAGCTTTGCATAGGTGGCATCGCGGGTCTTTATCACCCATACCTGGTTGGCTTCCAGCGGCGCAGCAAGGTCTACCCATGTGTTGGTGCCCACACTTGTCAGGGCGCTGAAGGCGCTTTTCGCAGCGCTCTCAGAGGCATAGGTACCGGTAAGGGTAAAGGGTGGATTAAGGGTATTGGCAGAGAGGAACGCCACTACAGGCCCGCCGTCTTCCACGGCACCTGCAATCAGCTTGATGTCAGCCCTGTATGCATCGGGAAGCGTGGGAACCTCCTTCGCCTCATCGAAGGAGAGCCCCATCGCGTAATAATATGAACCGCCGTCATACAGCTCGTTCGTCAGCGTGATCGTTCCGGATATTCGCTGCTCCTCGCCACCGCACCCTGAAAAAAGGAATACGGCAGCCAGAGCCGGTATTAAGCTCAGTTTCATTATTCTCCCCTGATCGCGGTTATGCCTGGCAGTTTCTTGCCCTCCATGTATTCCATCATGGCTCCGCCGCCGGTAGATACGTAACTGATCCTGTCAGCAAGGCCCAGGTTATTCACCGCAGCCACGGAGTCACCTCCGCCGACAAGCGAGAAGGCTCCATTATCGGTGGCCTCAGCAACAGCTAATGCTATGCCCTTCGTCCCCTCATCAAACTTGGCCATCTCAAAGACCCCCATAGGGCCGTTCCAGAGAATGGTTTTCGAATTGCTGATCACCTTAGAAAAGAGCCTGACACTCTCCTCGCCGATGTCAAGTCCCATCCAGCCGTCATTCACATCATCAATGTCTGAAATATAGACGTTGGCCTCCGCATCAAACTTGTCGGCATTGACACTGTCTACGGGGAAAATCAGGTTAACACCCTTTTCCCTGGCCTTTTCGATGATGGCTTTAGCCATCTCAAGCTTGTCATCCTCACAGAGAGAGTTGCCAATCCTTCCACCCATGACTTTGATGAATGTATATGTCATGCCTCCGCCGATTATCAGATTGTCAACCCTGTCAAGCAGGTTTTCAATGATACCTATCTTATCGGAGACCTTTGCACCGCCCATGATGGCCGTGAAGGGTTTCTCGGAACTTCTGAGGACCTTGTCCATTGCAGCCAGCTCACTGTTGATAAGGAATCCGAACATCCGCTTGTCCTCGGGGAAGAAGTCAGCTATCACGGCAGTTGTTGCATGAGCCCTGTGAGCCGTGCCAAAGGCGTCATTGACATAGATGTCAGCATATGTCGACAGCTTCTTAGCCATCTCCTTCTGCTTCACCTTAAGGGCAGCCTTGGCAGCTTTCTTCTCTTCGTCAGTTGCTGTCTCCGGGAGGATGGGCTTACCCTCCTCCTCGGGATAGAACCTGACATTCTCAAGCATCATCACCTCACCCGGCTTCAGGGCTGCGGCCATTGCCGCTGCCTCATCACCGAGAGCATCGGGGGCAAATGCAACCTTCATCCCGAGATGCTTTTCCAGTACCGGCAGTATGGGCTTGAGAGAATACTTCTCCATCACCCCTTCAGGCCTGCCGAGATGTGACATCAGTATTGCAGAGCCGCCGTCGGCCGTTATCTTCCTTATCGTCTTAAGAGCCCCACGGATGCGGGTATCATCGGTTACCTCACGCGTTTTCTTGTCGAGAGGTACGTTGAAATCAACCCTTACAATGGCTTTGAGACCTTTAAAGTTAAAGCTGTCAATGATTTTCATAGTCCGTATTGTTTAATATTTGCTTATTCAGGAATACAAAGTTAACCAATTTGAAAAATCTTATCATTCTCTGTTTGTTCATTATTCAAAATGAACAGGGTGCTGGCGGCGCTCCGAGAATTGCCAGATCAGAACCTCGGGGGTACAGGACAGGACCGCACGGCTCCCTGAATGAGACCCCTTAACGGCATCCGCTCCGGTTACTGAGATCATCTATTTTTTACTACATTTGCTCTTCGTCAGGCAAAAGGCACAATGAATTTTTCACAGATACCGGGACAGAAGGCAGTGATTGACAGATTGCGGAACTCCGTAGCGGAGAACCGTGTCAGTCATGCACTTCTTTTTTACGGCCCGGAGGGAAGCGGGAAATTTGCAATCGCCCTGGCTTTTGCAAGGTATATCAGCTGTGAAAACCGCACAGCGGAAGATGCCTGCGGCAAATGTCCCTCGTGTTCCAAGTATGACAAACTGATCCACCCGGACCTCCACTTCGTCTTCCCGGTGATAAAAAAGAAATCGAACACCGAACCGGTGAGTGACCACTTCATATCACAGTGGAGGGAGATGGTGCTGAGGTCACCATGGTTTTCACTAACCACCTGGACCGAAGCCATGGAGGTGGCCAACGAGCAGGCCCTGATACCCGTTGCCGAATCAGCGGAGATCATCCGCAAGCTAAGCCTGAAGTCATTTGAATCTGACTTCAAGATCATGATAATATGGTTGCCTGAGAAAATGAATGCCGAGACGGCGAACAAGATACTTAAGATAATTGAGGAACCTCCCGCCCGGACTCTTTTTATACTTGTCTCCGAAGAGGATGAGAAGCTTCTTCCAACCATCACTTCGCGTTGTCAGCACATAAGAATCCCCTCCATCCCTTCTGAAGATCTCAGTTCCTATCTTGTAGGGTCAATGGGAATTGATCCTGTCAAGGCTCCGGAGATTGCTGCCATCGCCAACGGGAACATGGTAAGAGCGATGGAGCTGGCACGGGAGGGTGACAACGCCGCCGTGCATCTGGACAGGTTCACAAAGCTGATGAGGACAGCCTGGACACGTGACATACATGCACTGGTGACATGGTCAGAGGATACCGCAACCCTGGGAAGGGAGAGACAGAAGAGCTTCCTCTCTTACTCGCTAAGGATGATAAGGGAAAATTTTATACTCAACTTTAACGGAAGGGAACACCGGCTCGTCTACCTTACCAGGGCTGAGGACGAATTCTCAGGAAAATTCCACCCCTTTATCAATGAGAAGAACATCAATGCCCTCAACCGCGAGTTCAACCTGGCATATGCACATGTGGAGAGCAACGGTAACACGAAGATGATTTTCCTCGACCTTGCGCTGAAGACAATGAGACTTATAAGGTAAGTGATGTGAATCACTTGAAAATAGCTCATTTATTCCTAATTTTGCAATCACCTTCCGGCAGCATGGAAATAAATACCGACTGCCCGAACCGTTAAAAAGACATCATGACAAATGAGGATATACAGGTCCAGCCCGGAGAGGAACCGGTAAGGCCTGAAATTAAATACAACACCGGAGAGCACAAGCTGAATGAGTACAACTGGCTTGCCGATCTCCCCTTCGATGCACGCTGCAACGATGTCATCGAAGTACGCTTCAAGAACACCCGCAAGGGGTTCTATCGCAATATAAACGGACTGAGGCTGGATGTTGACGACATCGTGGCCGTGGAGGCTTCTCCCGGACATGATATCGGGTATGTCTCCATGACCGGCTATCTCGTTCGCGAGCAGATGAAGAAGATGAAGGTCAAGCCCGTCCTGGATGAGATGAAGAAGGTCTACCGCAAGGCGAGACCTGTTGACCTGCAGAAATGGGAAGAGGCGAAGAAGCTTGAGGTTCCTACAATGCTTCGGTCACGCAAGATAGCCGAGAACCTTGGACTGGCAATGAAGATCGGCGATGTGGAATACCAGGGTGATAAGACGAAGGCTATCTTTTACTACCTGGCCGAAGAAAGAGTCGATTTCAGGCAGCTTATCAAGGTGCTCGCTGAAGAGTTCCGTATCAGGATAGAAATGAGGCAGATAGGTGCACGCCAGGAGGCCGGTCGCATAGGCGGTATAGGCACCTGCGGAAGGGAGCTGTGCTGTTCGACCCATGTGACAAACTTTGTCTCGGTGACAACATCACACGCCCGTTACCAGGACCTCTCGCTTAACCCCCAGAAACTAGCCGGACAATGCGGTAAACTGAAATGCTGCCTGAACTATGAGCTCGACTGCTATATAGATGCCCAGAGAGAATTTCCCTCCAGGGAGGTCAATCTCGAACTGGCCGGAGGCACCGCTTACTTCATGAAGATGGAAGTTCATACAGGTGTCTACTGGTACTCCACTGATCAGCGGATAGCGGCAAATATGACGGCAGTGCCGGTGACACGCGTACGCGAAATAATCCAGCTCAACCGCAGGGGTGTCAAACCCGAAAACCTGCTGGCAGGCCCGGCAGGCAACAAGATGGAGAAAGGCAATGACCTTCTGCTGCAGAACAGCGGACTGGACAGGTTCGAATCCAAAAGCAAGCCGCGCGAGGGCAAAAGCAGAAATAAACCATATCACAGGAGAAATGACAGGAAACAGAAGTAGGATCATTGTTGCCGCCCTGATGCTGGCAGCAGCTGCAACAGCATGCAACAGTGGCATACAATACTCTGAGAACCACAGGATTGAAGAAGGCCGGTGGAATATGTATGATCCTGCAAAATACTCCTGTACAGTAGACGACACAGTTATGACCTATGACATAGGACTGTCGCTGCGCACAACCACGGACTACCCCTACAGAAACATATACCTCTTCATGGTTACCACCTTCCCCTCCGGGACCAGCGTGACTGATACAATTCATGCAATGGTGACCGATGAAAAGGGCCGCTGGCTGGGGAAGGGCACCGGTAATATCAGGGAGCTCACCCTTCCCATCAGGTCAAATGTCTGGTTTCCCGAAGCTGGCGAGTATCACTTCAGAGTTATGCATGGCATGAGAGACACCGTCTTGCAGGGCGTCCATGACATAGGGATGATTATCTCCCGGAGGTAAGAAAGATCAAAATAACCGGGATTTGGGTAAAAACAAACTTGCACGGTGGACTGAGCTGAGAGGCTTCGATCATGTGATTGAACCGCCTTTCGAGGATGTATTCAGACGTGACCATGAACTTAAGGGCAAATGGCACAGCGACTGGTTCAAAAATGATCATCCCATAATACTGGAACTGGGCTGCGGCAAGGGTGAATACACAGTGGGGCTGGCCAGCCATTATCCCGGGAGAAACATTATAGGCATCGACATCAAGGGTGCCCGCATGTGGCGGGGAGCAAAGGACTCACACAACATGGGGCTTTCCAATGCCGCCTTCCTTCGCACCCGTATCGAGGTAACCGGTTCCTTCTTCGCCCCCGGCGAGGTGGATGAGATATGGCTTACCTTCCCTGACCCTCAGATGAAGAGGATCAGGGAGAAGAAGCGGCTCTCAGGCCCGCAGTTTCTGAACCTGTACAGGCAATACCTTAAGGACGGCGGTATTGTGCATCTCAAAACCGACTGTCGTGAGCTGCATGATTATACTGTTGAACTGACCCGGGTCAACGGCCTGGAGGTGATCACCAGGGTCACTGACCTGCATGCTGATATGCCCGGCGACCCTCTGCTGTCAATCAGGACTCACTATGAGGAACTCTTTCTTAAGCAGGGCGTTCCGATTACTTACCTATCATTCAGACTGCCAAATGACAAGGAAATCATCAGCCCCGGCGCCTGACAGTGAGGGTTTCTTCAGCCGCGTTTACGAGGTAACGAAGCTGATACCCTACGGCAGGATAACATCCTACGGCGCCATTGCCAGGTACCTGGGCTCCGGGGGCTCAGCCAGGATGGTAGGGTGGGCGCTGAACTCATCGCACCACGGACAGGGGTTTATCCCTGCTCACCGGGTGGTGAACCGCAACGGCCTGCTTACCGGCAAGCATCATTTCGGAACCTCGTCAACAATGCAGCAATTGCTGGAGAACGAGGGCTTCACCGTGGAAGATGACCGGGTCCTGGAATTTCGGCAACGGTTCTGGGATCCGTCCGCTGAACTATAGGAGAAGGGCTGTGTTATAAATGAGCAGAGGCAATAGAGGGCCGGGCGTATAAAAATGTAGATGAAAATGTTAATGTATAAAAAATGGTCGTAGACCATTAGGAATTGTAAATCAGCAACATAGAATAATACTCCACCCTCGCAGAGGGTAAAGAATTGTAAAATCATGTATAAAAAAGAAGACATTCTCAAGGCCCTCCGGATGGTCTCCCACCCGGAAAAAGGAAGTGACATCGTCACACTGGGCATGGTCGGTGAAATCAACGTATCTGCAGAGGGAATAACCCTCGTGCTTGTACCGGAAAAATCCAACGACCCCTTCCTCGCGTCAATCAAAAGCAGCTGCGTCAGGGCAGTCAAGGAGCATCTCGGTCCCGATGCCGTCATTGCATCCATCGAGGTCAGACCCAGGATTGTAGTCGAGAAGATGGCGGTCCCGAAGAGAGAGGTGCTGCCGGGAGTGAAAAACATCATCGCCGTCTCCTCCGGAAAGGGCGGAGTGGGCAAATCCACAATCGCAGTCAACCTGGCCGTGGCTCTGGCACGCAAGGGATATGCCACCGGACTGCTTGACGCAGACATCTTCGGACCGTCGGTGCCCAGGATGTTCAACGCCCTGGACTATAAACCTGATGTACACAGCGTGAAAGGCAAAGACATGATCATCCCCATGACTAAGTTCGGCGTAAAGCTCCTCTCCATCGGCTTTTTCGTCAAGGGATCCGAGGCAGTTATATGGCGCGGTCCTATGGCCAGCAGCTTCCTTAAACAGCTGATCACGCAGGGCGAATGGGGAGAGCTTGATTATCTCATCTTTGACCTTCCTCCCGGGACGAGCGACATACACCTCACCCTCGTGCAGGAGGTACCTGTCACCGGTGCCATCGTGGTGACCACTCCCCAGGAGGTGGCACTTGCCGATGCCCGAAAGGGAATAGCCATGTTCCGAAGTGAGGCTATCAACGTACCCGTGCTGGGTCTGGTTGAAAACATGTCATGGTTCGAAGCACCGGAGCTGCCGGGAAAAAGATACTACCTCTTCGGTAAGGAGGGCGGCAGCAGACTTGCCGCCGAAAGCGGCACCGAGCTGCTGGGGCAGATACCCATCGTCGAAAAAATATGTGACGGAGGTGACACAGGGTCACCGGTGGCGCTGGAAGACACCCTCACAGGGGCGGCATTCGCAGACCTGGCGGAGACGGTTGTGAAACAGGTGGAAAAACGCAATGCAGAGGCCGCTCCCACGAAGAGAGTCGAGGTTAAGTGAGCCTGCTGACGCCCGCCCCGTTCAGCAGGGGCAGGATGAAGATCCCCGGCCCTGATTCATTGGGCCCGGGACGGACGGCTGGCAGACCCCCTTCATTCTTGCCTCTTTTTCCTAACTTTGGATACTATTGGCAGGGCTCTTCAGTTATAAGAGTATAAAGCATATTTGTTGAGATTACGGCATAGGGAATACGCTGCAGCGGTGACCCTCGCGGTTGCCCTGATTCTGGCCGGTTGTTCCGTTGAAAAGAACACCGGCGCGAGCCGTTTTTACAACTCACTGATATCCAAATACAACATCTGGTTCCACGGTAATGAGGCATATAAGACCGGGGTGAAAAAGGTCAGGGATTCGCACCGCGATGACTACAGCGACCTTCTCCCGGTATTCGAATACTCCGCCGAGGAGTCGGCCCGCGCAGCTGCATCCGATATGGAACGTGCCGTCCAGAAGGCCTCCAAGGTTATTGCACTCCACTCCATTACCGCACGGCCTGAGGAAAAGGATCGCCGGAGCAGTACAGACAGGAGCGCAGAGTTCTACAACCGGAGGGAATACAATGAATGGGTTGACGACTCCTATATGCTGATGGCCAAAGCGCAGTTCTACCAGAAGAATTTCATGGCTGCCCGCTCCTCATTCTCCTTCGCCACCGGCATAACCACCGATCCTGACCTCACAACCGAGGCCAGAATATGGATGACGCGCATACAGACCGAAGAGGGTAACCTTACCGAGGCATCGCGACAGCTGCAGGAGATGCCCGACCCGGAGAGTCTATCCCGCTCTCTTAAAACGATGTACTACTCCACGCAGGCTGACATCGCCCTGCGGCAGAAGAGATACGGTGATGCGGTGGTCCCCCTGACGCGTGCAATAGAAAACAGCAGCAACAATGAGACCAGAGTGCGCTGGACTTACCTCCTTGCACAGGTATGCAAGGCTGCGGGAGACAATGCGCTCTCAACGAAGTACTTCACGAAGGTACTCAGGATGAATCCGCCCTATGACCTTGAGTTCAATGCCGGCATTAACCTGGCAGGCGTAGCGGATATCACGCACGGCGATGCCGAAGATCTGATGAAATCGCTGCGCAGGATGCTTCGTGACTCCAAGAACAAGGATTATCTTGATCAGATCTACTTCGCGCTAGGTGAGCTGGAGCAGCGCATGGGAAACACCGGCGAGGCACTTAAACTCTGGTCGCAGGCTGCGGCCAGCAGCACCGTCAACACGCGTCAGAAGGCACGTTCATACCTCGCACTGGCAGAACATTACTACGGTCAGCCTGATTACATGAAGGCCTGGCTCTATTATGACAGTGCCTCCTACCTCATTGACAACCGTTTCCCGGATTATGACCTCATCAGCCGGAGAGTCACGGATCTCGGGGAATATGCCGGATTTCATACCGTCGTGGTCACCGAGGACAGTCTCCGCAGGGTGGCGCAGATGAGTGCCGCCGAGCGTGACGCTCTGATAGCCGGCGTGATACGGTCTGTGGAGGAGGAGATGACAAAAGCCCGCACAGGCGATGGCGGAGACAGGTACAACATGGGCCAGTATTACGAGAACGAACAGCGCTACCGCGGAGCCATCTCCGCCGAGGGCGGATGGTACTTCTACAACCAGTCGGCACTCACCTTCGGCCGGACAGAATTCAGGCGCCGGTGGGGCGACAGGCGACTTGAGGATAACTGGCGAAGGTCAAACAAGGCCCGTGCTGCCTTCAGCGGACAGCAGAATGAAAATGAAGGAGAGGCAGACAAGAGCGACAGCGCCGGGATAGCTCCCGAACGCACAAAGGAATACTACCTGCGGAACCTGCCCCTGACCGACTCGCTCATGTCCGTGTCCGTCAGACGCAGCGCCGAGGCACTGCTGGGCGAAGGCAAGATACTGGCATCACGGCTTAATGATACAGTGGCAGCAGCCTCTTCTCTCAGTGAAGCTGCAAAACCAGACCACGATGATAACATCAGGGCTGAGGCACTATATGAACTCTACCGCCTGCTCCGCCTGAGTGACCCCCCCGCTGCTGAACGGAGAAGGGCTGAACTGCTGGCATCATTCCCACAGTCAGAATACGCACTGATCCTCTCAGACCCTGACTATGTCACCAAACACCATGAGATGGAAGCCAGGGCTTCCAGAAGCTATGAAGCAGCTTACACGGCCTATGACGAAGAAAGATACGCAGAGGCAGAAGCAATGTGTGCGGAAGCCATCAGGCTTTATCCCGAAGACCTGCTGGTACCGAAATTCATGCTGCTCGATGCCATGACCGCCGGCGCCGCCAGGGGAGAAATTGCATACAAGGAGAAACTTGATTTGCTTGTAGCAAGATATCCCGCCACAGACGAGGGCAAGCGTGCTGCGGAGATCATCGCCTTCCTCAGACAGGCAAAACCGGAAATAAGGATCGCTGAAGATACCCGTATCGCGGAGGAGATTTACCACCCTGACACCCTCCAGCCCCATTTCGTAATTATTATCGTCTCCAACCCGAAGGCAAACATGAACCAGATTGTCTTTGATGTTATAAACTACAACCTCGATAACTTCGCCAACAAAAATTACCGTACGGAGGGTACGGCTGTCGACGCCGGTTACCTCCTTATAACAACAGGACCCTTCGAAAACGCTGCCGGAGCAGCCGCATGGCTGAAGACATTCAATCCAGGACAAACCATCAGGGAAGCCTCCGCAGCTGGCCTGACCCTCTACCTCATCAGCCGTGACAACCTGCAGAAATTCAGGGAAGACAAGAATATTGACAGATATGCTATCTTTCACTCGAAGGAATATTCGAATCTGCGGTAACGCTAAGGGCTAATAATGAGACAAATACGAATTCTATGGGTTGATGACGAGATCGGAGTTCTCAGGTCTCATATCCTTTATCTGGGTGAAAAGGGATTTGAGACTGATACCTGCCAGTCCGGCAATGATGCCATAAACATGGTCAGGGAAAAAGCCTATGACATCATCTTCCTCGATGAGCACATGCCCGGGCTTAGCGGTATTGAGACCCTGCGCCGGATAAAGGCTGTCAGACCCTCTATCCCGGTGGTGATGATCACAAAAAGTGAGGAAGAGGATATCATGGATGCTGCAATAGGCTCACAGATAGCTGATTATCTGATCAAGCCCGTTAAGCCGCAACAGATACTGATGACCCTCAAGCGAATCCTTAACATTGAAGAGATTGTCACCAGGCAGACCACCGCCGTCTTCCGTGAGGAGTTCAGCACTCTCTCGGGGATGATCTCCACTGCTTCGACCTATGAGGAGTGGTGTGAGTTATACCGCCGTCTCACCTTCTGGCAGGGAGAGCTTATCAGGTCATCCGACACCGGGATGCGTGACGTGTTGCGCATGCAGGAGTCTGATGCCAACAGGGCTTTTACAAAGTATATCTCAAACAATTACATGAGGTGGATCTCAACCGATGCCGCTGACAGGCCTCTAATCTCCCCGGCGGTGATGACGAAGCGGATCTTTCCGATGATAAGCAAGGGATCTCCTCTCTTCTTCATCATTGTTGACAACATGCGCCTCGACCAGTGGCAGACCATTGCCGGTGATCTGAGGCATATAATGCGAACCGTTGATGAGGAGCTGTACCTGAGCATACTGCCCACCACCACGCAGTATTCACGCAACGCCCTCTTCGCCGGTCTCATGCCTGCAGCCATAGGCGAGATAATGCCGGAGTTCTGGATTGACGAGAATGAGGATGAGGGTAAGAACCTGAACGAAGAAAAACTGCTTGCCAAGAATCTCCAGAGGGCCGGGATAAACTGCCGCTGGAGTTACAACAAGATCAGCACTGACGCCGAAGGGAGAAGCCTTAATGAAAAGGTCATGCAGCTGATGGGCAACGACCTGAACCTGCTTGTATATAATTTTGTCGATATGCTGAGCCATGCCCGCACCGAAGTCAACGTCATACGGGAGATGACGGGAGACGAGGCTTCGTGGCTCTCATTTACCCACTCATGGTTTATTCACTCACCGCTGATTGAGCTTCTCCGGCTCGTATCAGCCAGGGGGGCACGGGTCGTGATAACCACCGATCACGGTTCCGTAAAGGTTCAGAAGCCTGTTAAGGTGGTGGGAGACAGGCAAACATCAATGAACCTGCGATATAAGACTGGCAGGAACCTCGATTACAATCCGCGCGAAGTGTTTGAGATAACCGCTCCGTCAAAAGCGGGCCTCCCGATGAGCAATATCTCATCAAGGTACATCTTCGCCTGTGCGAATGACTTCCTCGTTTATCCGAACAACTACAATCACATCGTTTCATATTACCGTGACTCGTTCCAGCACGGCGGCATCTCTATGCAGGAGATGCTTCTTCCGCTGGTATCGCTGGAACCGGTCTGATTTGTTATTTTTGCAGCATGAAGATTGTGGTCCCCAACAAGAGCCGGCTGCGTGATGCAGCCAGGCACTTCCTGAAAGAGACGGCAGGCAACACCATCTTTGCCGTTTATGGACGCATGGGTTCGGGAAAAACAACTTTCATCAGGGCATTATGCAGTGAGATGGGCGTTTCAGACACTGTCACCAGTCCCACCTTCACCCTCGTCAACGAGTACCGGCGTCCCGGCTACAGTCCGGTATACCACTTCGACTTTTACAGGATAAAAAAAATCACCGAGGTGCTTGACTTTGGCATCGAGGAGTATTTCTCTTCCGGAGCGCCATGCTTCATGGAGTGGCCGGAGCTTATCGAGTCGCTGCTTCCTGAAGGAACATTGCGAATCTCAATAACTGTTGAGCCTGATGGCAGCAGGGTCATAGAGACTGTTTCCGGGCCTCCGGAAGTATCTTTAATGTGAGTTTTATCCGGAATATTGCCTGAGTGCTCCCGACCAGTGACGTACATCCGCGGGCGCAACGCCCCCGGCAACCTGTCTGCCGGCAGGCAATTACTGATTTCTCCCTTTCAACCAGCAATCTCTGCAATTAAAGTCTTAAATTTGGTCTGCCGTGATCTTTCCCGGTAAACCTTTAAAACGAAGCCAGATGAATGAACCGGCCAGAAGCGCCTTCATGCCCCGCGAAGAGCAGATAGAGAGAGCAGTGGGCAGGAAGCAGATGTCGATTGGCATGCCACATGACTACCGTGACGGGGAGAAGCGTATCGCGCTCACCCCTGAGGCAGTCAAGATACTCACCGATGCAGGCCACGAGGTCTTCATGGAGAGGGGAGCCGGCACGGAAGCCGGGTTTGCTGACATTGATTACAGCAACAATGGAGCGATGGTTAGTGATGTGCCGGATACGGTCTTCGGATGTGACATCGTGATCAAGATAGCGCCCTTCACCCAGCAGGAAGCCTCCCGGCTCAGGAGCGGACAGACGGTGATCTCCTTCATGAACGCCGCAACACTGGGAGAGGATACCCTCTCGGTGATGATGCGCAAGCGGGTGACGGCCATGGCCAGTGAAATCATCAAGGACAGTGACGGCATGCTTCCCGTTATGGAGTCAATGAGCGAGATCAGCGGCATCACCTCGGTGCTTCTCGCGTCGGAATACCTTAGCACCACCTCGGGAGGAAAGGGAGTGATGCTGGGAGGAGTGACCGGGGTGACGCCAACGGAGGTGATAATCATCGGGGCCAACACCGCAGGTGAATATGCCGCACGGGCTGCCCTCGGCCTGGGAGCCATAGTGAAGGTGTTTGACACATCGGTACACCGCCTGCGCAATTTTCAGAGCCTGGTCGGACAACGACTCTATACATCAACCTTTCATCCGCAGGTACTGCAGAAAGCGCTCAAATCAGCCGACGTTCTCATAGGTGCCCTCTCCACAGACATACTGATGCCATGGTTTTATGTGACGGAAGATATGGTTCAGGGGATGAAGCGCGGATCGGTGATCATTGATCTGAGTGTTGACACCGGCGGATGCGTAGAGACAGCCGAGCCCAGGGCGCTGAAGGATCCTATTTATGAGAAACACGGAGTAATTCACTTTTCGGCATGGAACCTGCCGTCGCGGGTACCCAAGACAGCATCCATAGCCCTCAGCAACGTTTTCAGGCCACTCATGCAGGACATTGCAGATGCCGGAGGTGTCACACCCATGCTCAAGTTCAACAATGGCCTTCGCAGCGGTGTCTATATCTACAACGGCATCCTCACCAACGAAGTGCTGGGCCAGAAATTCGGCATCCTCTCAAAGGATATCAACCTGCTGCTTGCTGCATTCTGATCCCATGGATTTGCGAATTGCGAATTGTAGCACAGAGCACCCATCAATACCAC
>AMWB02044175.1_pt1 | contig 21426 bp, 19 predicted proteins | sample 200311 | NCBI WGS metagenome assembly AMWB02 (sample SAMN02737377, study PRJNA173069) | bioreactor metagenome | biome: anode biofilm in microbial fuel cells | place: USA: California | collected 2010-12-16 | reverse complement strand
CGGCGGGGGTTGGCGCCCGGGTGGCCCTTATTGAGTCGCATCTTCTTGGTGGCGACTGCCTCAATGTCGGCTGTGTGCCGTCAAAGGCCCTGCTGCGCTGTGCAAAGGCGGTCGCTGCGGTGCGTGATGCCGGCCGGTTCGGTGTAAGAATTGAAGGCGGGATCTCCGTTGATTTTGGCTATGTAATGGAGCGTATGCGCCGCCTGCGGGCACAGATCTCGCCGGTAGATTCAGCCAGGAGATATTCGGATCAACTCGGTGTTGACGTCTTTATGGGCAGGGGCATTTTTACCGGGAAAAAAAGTATTGAGGTAAACGGCAAAACACTCAATTTTGCGAAAGCGGTGATTGCCACCGGCGGGACTGCTGCTCTTCCAAAGATTCCAGGCTTGACCGATGTGCCCTTTCTCACGAATAATTCGGTCTTCAATCTGACGGAATTGCCGAAGCGCTTTGGTGTGATCGGCGCAGGACCCATAGGACTTGAGCTTGGCCAGGCTTTTCAACGTCTGGGCTCCCGAGTGACTGTCTTTTCCCGCAATGAGCATATCTTGGCCAAGGAAGATCCAGAGGCCGTGCAGATAGTAAAAGAGGCGATGGAAAAAGACGGAGTGTCTTTTGTCTTTAACGCAAAGTACAGATGCGTCGAGAAGGGGGGTGAAAATGGGCCTGTCCGCGTTGTTCTTGCGGAAGAAGGCACGGAAAAAGTCTTTGAATTTGACGCCCTGCTGGTAGCCACCGGCCGAAAGCCCAGCGTGACTGGACTGGGCCTGGATAAAGCCGGAGTGGAATTTGATGTCCGCAAGGGGGTGGTGGTAAACGACAGGCTGCAGACCACCAATCCCGATATTTTTGCCGTCGGGGATGTGGCCAGCAGATATCAGTTCACCCATATGGCCGATTTCATGGCCCGTCTCGTCATTAAAAATGCCCTGTTCTTTGGTCGCGACAAGGTCTCGGACCTGCTGATACCCTGGGCAACCTACACCGATCCGGAAGTCGCCCATGTCGGGCTGTACGAGAAGGATCTCAAGGAACGCAATATTCCGTTCGTGACCTTTAAACGCGAATTAAGTGATGTGGACAGAGGTATTGTCGATGGAGTCGCCTCCGGTTATGTCAAAATCCATGTAGCTAAAGGCAAGGATCAGATTCTGGGGGCAACCATCGTCGGCAGCCATGCCGGAGACATGATCAGTGAGATTACCGTGGCGATGCAGGGTGGAATGGGACTTGGCCGACTGGCCGGGGTGATTCATCCCTATCCGACAGCCGCTGAAGCTATTCGGCAGTGCGGTGACGCCTATAACCGTGAACGTCTTACACCGACCGTTAAAAGTATTTTTCATAATTTCATGGCCTTGCGACGGTAATTTTTTTGAGAGCAAACAGCGCGCAGGCAAGGGGAGACAGACGATGAAAATGACCGCAGAACACCAACGACTGCAAGATCATCTGGACCTCAAGGTCAATTGGAAAAAGTGGGGCCCGTACCTCAGTGAGCGTTCCTGGGGCACGGTCAGGGAGGATTACAGCCCCTATGGCAGCGCCTGGGAGTATTTCCCACACGATCATGCCCGCAGCAAGGCCTACCGCTGGGGAGAAGACGGTATTGCCGGTATCTCCGACCGTAATCAATATATCTGCTTTGCCCTGTCGCTGTGGAATCATAACGACCCCATCCTCAAGGAGCGAATGTTCGGTCTTGCCGGGCCTGAAGGCAACCACGGCGAGGATGTCAAGGAGTACTACTATTATCTTGACGCCACGCCGACGCACAGCTATCTGAAAATGCTCTATAAATATCCGCAGGCAGCCTTTCCCTACGCTGATCTGGTGGCTGAGAACCGGCGTCGGGGATGCAACGATTTTGAGTATGAGTTGCTGGACACCGGTGTCTTTGAAAACCAGCGTTACTTCGATGTCTTTGTGGAATACGCCAAGGCAGATACCGACGACATCTTGATCCGGATAACAGCCCATAATCGTGGGCCCGAAGCGGCTTCTTTGGACCTCCTCCCCACGATTTGGTTTCGCAACACCTGGAGCTGGGGCTATGCCGCCGGGCCGATGGACGATGTCCCGGGCCGCCCGGTGTTGAAGAAGATGAGCGATTCCGGGGGGAGCGCTGTTGTCCACCTCTCCCACCCGGCGGCCGGTGATTATTATCTCTACGCCGACACATTGAATGAAGACGGTCAACCCCGGCTGCTGTTCACCGACAACGAAACCAATACGGAGCGGCTCTTCGGCCGACCTAATAACAGTGCCTATGTTAAAGATGGTTTGCATCGCCATGTGATTGATGGTGAACAAAACGCGGTGAATCCGGCTGGTGAAGGCACGAAAGCCGCCGCCTGGTATAGCTGTCAGGTTCCCGCCCAGGGATCATGTTCCCTGCGGCTGCGGCTCGCCAATTCTGCACTGGCGAATCCTTTTGTCGATTTTGGCTCCTGTTTTGACCGACGCCTGGCCGAGGCCGATGCCTTTTATGCAGCCATCCAGCGTGACGTCGGTCCCGAGCAGACAGCAATCCAGCGTCAAGCGCTGGCCGGGATGATCTGGAGCAAGCAATTTTATTATTACAATGTGGAGCAGTGGCTGCATGGTGACCCGGAGCAGAAGGATCTGCCCGCGTCCCGAACAAGCGGGCGTAACCACGACTGGGAGCATTTGAATAATTTCGATATTGTTTCCATGCCCGACAAGTGGGAATATCCCTGGTATGCCGCCTGGGATCTGGCCTTTCACGCCATCCCGCTGGCCCTGGTGGATGCAGGATTTGCCAAACGCCAGCTTAATCTGATGGGTCGTGAATGGTATATGCATCCAAACGGGGCACTGCCTGCCTATGAGTGGAAGTTTGGCGACACGAATCCACCGGTACACGCCTGGGGGGCATGGCGGGTGTATAAGATTGACGCGAAGCAGCAGGGGCGGGCGGATACACATTTCCTCGAAGGTATATTTCACAAACTGTTGATGAATTTCACCTGGTGGGTGAATAAAAAAGATGACGATGGCCGCAATGTCTTCCAGGGCGGATTTCTCGGCCTGGATAACATCAGCATCTTCGATCGCAGTGCCCCGCTGCCAACCGGTGGCCATATCGATCAGTCCGACGGGACGGCCTGGATGGGTTTTTACAGCCTGATACTTCTGAAGATATCCCTTGAACTGGCGACGACCGACCCCGTTTATCAGGATACCGCCAGTAAATTTTTTGAGCATTTCCTGCGCATCGCCCAGGCCATGGCCGGGGCTTACCGGGGTGGCATGAGCCTGTGGAATGAAGAAGACGGCTTCTTTTACGACACCCTGCATCTGCCGGATGGCAGCATGACCCCCCTCAAGGTGCGATCCCTGGTGGGTTTAATGCCGATTCTGGCCGTAGAGACGCTTGAGCATGACCTGGTCGAGAGTCTGCCGGTCTTTAAACGGAGAATGAACTGGTTTTTTGAAAATCGGGTGTATCTGCGTGACCAGGGGCATTTAGCCTGTGTGAAATCGCCGGGAAAGAATGCACGGCGGCTGTTATCGATCATTAACCGAGAGCGGCTGGTGCGGGTGTTACAGCCCATGCTGGATGAAAAAGAATTTCTGTCTCCCTACGGCATCCGCTCGATTTCCAAATTACATCTCGACCAACCCTACACCCTCTCGGTTGACGGCCTGTCCCATACCATTGGCTACCAGCCGGCTGAATCGACCAGTGGGCTGTTCGGCGGCAATTCCAACTGGCGCGGGCCGGTTTGGTTTCCCATCAACTATCTGTTGATCGAATCCCTGCAGAAATACCATCACTTCTATGGGGATTCCTTAAAAGTGGAATGTCCCACCGGCTCAGGGCAGATGATGGATCTTGGCGAGGTTGCAACCGAACTGTCCCGGCGCCTGATCAAATTGTTCCTGCGCGATGGCAGTGGCGATCGGCCGATGTACGGCGGAAATCGACAGTTCCAGGATGATCCGCACTGGCGGGAGTATGTCTTCTTTAACGAATACTTTCATGGTGACAACGGCGCCGGACTGGGCGCCGGCCATCAGACCGGCTGGACGGGACTGGTAGCTAAGCTGATTCAGCAGTCGGGTGGGTGGAACGAGAAGACAAAGTCATGAAGACGGCGGCCTTGTACCGCGGATGAGCAACCGGTGGCTAACGAGTGGCAGTAATGCTAGAGGGAGGGGAATTCATGTCTATTCATCTGGATCGAACCGTAACGCAGAATTTTGACGAGGCGATGGGGCGCGAGTGGCTGGACACCAATGGTATCGGCGGCTGGGCCGGTGCCACCATCAGCAATGGTCACACCAGGCGCTACCATGGCCTGCTCGTTGCCGCGACGCATCCCCCGGTCGGGCGGCTGGTGCTTCTGTCCAAACTGGAGGAGACCCTGGTGCGCGATGGTGCACGCCTCGAGCTTGGCACCAATGTTTACCCAGGCGCTGTTCACCCCCAGGGCTATCGATATCTGGCAGCTTACACCCAGGATTTTTCCCCGCTCTTCACCTATGAGGCGGGCGCCATTGTCCTGCAAAAAAGGGTGGTTGCAATCCATGGGGAGAACACCACGGTCATTCAATACAACGTCATCGAAGCGCCGGGGGACTTTCAGCTGGAGTTGCGTCCATTCGTGGCCGGGCGCGAATATCACAGCCTGACGCAAGCCAACGCCGACATCAACCGGGAGTCGCAACTTTCAGGCGATGTCTGGTCATATCAGCCCTATGCGCAGGTGCCAGCCTTGTATATGCTTGTGCCGGGGGCACGCTTTGTGGCGCAGGCTGACTGGTACTACAATTTCGAGTATCTGCGCGAAAAAGAACGAGGTCTGGACTTTCACGAAGATCTCTTTACCCCGGGAATTTTCACCATATCGCTTCAAGCCGGTGCCCAATTGACTCTCATCGTCTCAACAGAAAATCCGATCGGTCGAAATGCGGAGAACCTGTTGGCCGGTGAAAGAGCACGGCGAAAAAATCTGATCACTGTACTGCCGATGGCCGATGATCTGACCCAGGCATTGAGCCTGGCCGCCGACCAGTTTGTGGTCCGACGCGGTGCTGATCTGAAGACCATCATCGCCGGGTATCATTGGTTTACCGATTGGGGCCGCGATACCATGATTGCTCTGCCCGGGTTGACCCTGGTCACCCGGCGCTATGACGATGCCAAAAAGATTCTCCGGGTCTTTGCTGAAAATATTGATCAAGGCATGCTGCCCAATCGTTTTCCTGAGGCTGGTGAACAGCCGGAGTACAACACGGTGGATGCAACCCTGTGGTTTTTTGTGGCAGCCTATAAGTACTTCCTTTACAGCCAGGACAAGGTTTTCCTGAAAGAAACGCTTCTGCCGGCAATGGCCGACATACTGGACTGGCACCAGCGCGGCACGCGCTACGGAATCCACATGGAAAGCGACTGTCTGCTGGCGGCAGGTAATCCCGATATTCAGCTTACCTGGATGGATGCCAAGGTTGGTGACTGGGTGGTTACGCCGCGAAACGGCAAGGCCGTGGAAATTAACGCTCTCTGGTACAACGCTCTGACCATCTATGCCAGGTTGCTGCAGACGGTCGGTCGCCATAAAAAAGCCCCAATATACCAGGCCCTGGCTGAAAAGGTTGTGAAGCGCTTTGCTCAGGTATTCTGGAATCCGCAAGGCGGATATCTTTTCGACGTGGTCGACGGTGAAAAGGCGGATGGTGCTATCCGACCTAACCAGATTCTCGCTCTCAGTCTGCCATTTCCTTTACTGGGTCGCAACCGGGCAAGGCAGGTGCTTAAAACTATAGAAGATCATCTGTTGACCCCGGTTGGCTTACGAAGTCTTTCCCCGCAGGATCCGGATTATCATCCCACATATGAGGGCAGTCCTTTTCTGCGTGACTCAGCCTACCATCAGGGCACAGTGTGGGGCTGGCTGCTGGGCCCTTATCTTACCGCTCTGGTGCGGGTGCGGGGCAAGACCGGTCAGAAACAGGGATTGAAATTGCTGCAGGGTGTCAGACATCATCTGGCCGAGGCCGGCATTGGCCAGATATCGGAGATCTTCGATGGCGATGCCCCCCACACGCCACGCGGCTGTATTGCCCAGGCCTGGAGTGTGGCCGAGATTGGCCGGGCGTATATGGAGGACCTGCTGCATGAAGGCCCCGGCGAGACCATTACGCCATCACCGAAGTCATGACCTCGCTAATACCAGAATTCCGGGTACTTTCGGTTCTTCGGTATATTATTGATGATCAGGGCAATAATGAGCATGACAATCGCCCCCAGGGCGGTTGGCATCAGCACATAGAGGTAGCCGAGATTGTGCACGCTTTCACCGCCGATAACGGCGATCAGAGCGGTCGCACCGCCCGGGGGATGCAGGGTGCCGGTGAGGTGCATTACCGCAATTGAGGTGGAAACGGCAATGGCTGCGGCCAGCCAGGGTTGTCCACCCAGCAACTTAAAGGTTGTCACCCCGATAATAGCTGACAGGACATGACCGCCGAGCAGATTCCTCGGCTGCGCCAGAGGGCTGCGAAGAGCGCCATAGATAAGCACTGCCGAGGCACCGAACGAGCCGATTATCAGCATCAGACCGGTCTGGTCGAGTATTTTATAGTGGATGAGAGAAACGGCTGCCAGTCCGGTAAAGCTGCCGATCCAGGACCAGAGGACTTCCGTCAGGCCAACCCTTGGTGGACTTTGCCCGCCGCCCTTCATTTTTTGCAGGTAGTTCATGGTTTCGGCCTCGCCAGCAAGTCATGAAAGGAGTGTGCCAGATCGGTACGGGTGACGATTCCGACCGGTCGTCCATCAGCATCTGTAATCGGCAGGCGGTTGATCTGCCGCTTGGCAAAAAGCGTGGAAATGGCGCCGATGGTCATCGCCGAATCGGCGGTTATTGGCGGCCTGGTCATGATATCGCCGACTGTCCGGTGGCGTAATTTGCCGATCATACAGCTTTTGCTGTTCAGGCAATGGGTGGCTATCTGCATAAAGGACGGGGTTGCGCCAAAGCCCATCTCTTTGAGGAAATCTTTTTCCGAGACAACGCCGACTACCCGTCCGTCCCGGTCGACAACCGGTCCGCCGGAAATCTGTTTTTCGGCAAGCAGGTGGGCAGCGTCGACCAGGGCCATTTCCTGCTGCACACACGAAACCGGTGTGCTCATGATAGTACCGGCGGTCAGGCTGTCGAGCAGCCTTGTAATCGCCAGAGAATAGGCGGTCTGGTATACTTCCTTGAAGTCGCCGGGGGTGATATCGATATAGCCGGCGATGCGTTTCATCGCCTCGACTACATCCTGCTCGGAAATATCCACAGGATTAAAAGCTTCCTCAGATGGTTCTTTCATGTATTGTTTCTCCTTTTATGATGCCTGGACGGATGCCGCATTAAGGGTTCTGCCGGGTGTCCTCTTTCGTCTATAGGGGGAGAGATGGTACCGGGTTATGTTTCTAACACACTTTTTCATAACAGGTAATTGACTTAGGTCATATAATTGCAGATTATCTGTGTATCTGCTCTTATATAGCTGCCATGCGCGGCAGGCGGATGGCCACAATATAAGCTGGCCGGAGAACAATCACCAGAGGAGAACAGCTCATGCCCATACCCGGAAATCTCTTGACCACGGCCATGGCCGTAATGCCGCAGACTGATGTGCAGCAGGCGCTTGATCTGGCCCTCTCGCTGGATGTCCCTTTTTGGCCGCAACTGCCAAATTTCAGTTATTACGAGGATATGTACGTCCAGGCGGCCGAGCATTTTCCAGGTATTGTGCTGGATGTGGAACACAGGACGCTGCGCTTTTCCATGCCGAAATTCATTGATGAATTTGAAGAAACCATGAGCCGTTTTGACGACCCGGCGTATTTTGATATCAGCGAAAAATATTCTGTGGTCTATCACGATTTTTTACAACGCGATCTTGCGGCACGTCCGGCTATTCGCGGCCAGCTCGAAGGTCCCATCAGCTTTGGATTCAATGTGCTAGATCAGGACGAACGGCCCATCCTCTTTGACGATACCATCCGGCCCTTTTTGTTTGAGTTTATGGCCAAGAGAATCAATGTTCAGCTCGCCAGATTAAAGGAGCGTAATCCCAATGCCTTCATGTTCATAGATGAACCCGGACTGCAGTTTGTTTTTTCGGCGATGTCCGGCTACGGTGAACAGAAAGCTAAAGCCGACCTGGATGATTTTTTCGCCATGGTCGACGGCCCCCGTGGCATCCATCTATGCGGTAATCCGGATTGGGATTTTCTGCTCAATCTGGATATGGATATTCTCTCGTTGGATATCTACACCAATGCGGAAATTTTTTCTGCCTGCACCGGGTCGATTAAGAAATTTCTCGATCGGGGCGGGGTGCTGGTCTGGGGAATCGTGCCGACCGGCTATGAAATGTTTGCCAAGGAAAGCCTCGGCTTTCTCATCCCGAAACTGGAAGGCATCTGGCAGTATCTCGGCAAAAAAGGCGTGGATATGGAACAGATAATCGCTCAGAGTATGCTGTCGCCGGCGACATGCTGCCTGGTCAATCCAGACAAGGGGAAAACGGTAGAAAACGCCTTTTCGATGGTCAGTCACCTGTCCCGGATGCTCCGGGAGAAGTACAAAATTTGCTGATTTAGTCAGCTGGTCTTTGGTGTAAATAATAATGGCCCCTGGCTTGATCAATGTCCTGTGTTTACAGTTGGCTATTGATGAAGGGATTTGCATGGAAAACATCCCTTTTATGCAGTGCCGCAAGAGCAATCCGGGCGGATGACAGGAAAACATATCACATTCATTTAACTGAGAAAAGCCATGACTTCAAAATTTGACCAGAATCGAGTGAGCGTCGATGCTTTGCAAACCCTTTTAACCGAGAAACCAGACACGATTGTCATAGATCTGTTGTCGCCCGAACATTTTGCCGGCCGTCACATCCCTGGCGCCGAGAACAGTTGCGTGTTTCAGGTCTCCTTCCTCGATGATCTTGCCGGTTTCGTGGCAGACAAAAAACGGCCGATAGTTGTTTATGGCTCGAGCAGGCGCAGCCGGGATGCCGTTGTTGCCCTTGAAAAGCTGGATCGGGCCAATTATCAAAACGTGTCGTATCTCGATGGAGGACTGGAAGCATGGTTCGAGGCCGGTTATGAACTGGCAGGTGAGGCAACCGATCGGCAGGAGGACCTCCAGACGACGGTGGTATTATCTGACGGGCAATACCGGCTGGACCCTGCGGCAAGCGAGGTGGAGTGGGTGGGACGCAATCCCAATTCCCGTCATTTCGGTACCGTGGATATAGCCGCCGGCGAGCTTTTCGTCAAAGAGAGTCTACTCTCCGGATTGATTGAAATCGACATGACTACCATCCATAACAAAAATCTGCAGGGGGATGCCTTGCAGCCAGTGTTGGAAAGCCATCTTCGGTCTGACGATTTTTTCTTTACCCAACTGTTCCCCAAAGCGGTTCTTACCATCAAAAAAGCTCGGCGCATCGAACCCGGCTGGTTGACGGCCATCAATTACCATGTCAGTGGCGAACTGCAATTACGAGGGGTTGCAGCTGACCTTGCGTTTGACGCCACCGTTGTTCGCCTTGACGATGATTCGCTGGTCCTGGAGGCCCATTTTGATATTGACCGGACGAAATGGCAGGTGATTTATGGCTCTTCCCGGTTTTTTGAGCATTTAGGTATGCACAAGGTATTTGATTTGATCAGTCTGCAGCTCCGCCTGGTTGCTTCTCGGCGATAGCCGCAGATATCGTAAAACCCGGGAAAATATCCTTTGTGGAGCTTGCAGAACATTTTCCCGTGCACCGGGGTCAGGCGTCAAGGCCCTCGGCTTTGAGCGCTTCGAGCACGGCGGGCCTGGTTTTGACCCTCTGCTGGAATGCCAGGACTGGTTCGAGGTCGGAGAGATCGAGGGCAAAATGTTTGGCCCAATTGGTCACCGCGAAAAGATATGCATCCGCTACCGTGAAAGTGTCGCCCATTACATAGTCTTTGCCATTCAACTGTTGCGCCACCCACTCGTATTTTTTGCGCAGAGCCCGGAGGGTAATTGCTTTGGCCTCATCCGGCTGCTCTTTGTTGAACAACACCGAATACGACTTGTGCAGCTCCGATGAAATGAAGTTCAGCCATTCGAGCACGCGGTACCGTTCCAGCTCACCGCTTGGCGGCAGCAGGTCTTTGCGCCCGGCCTGTTCGGCAATATACTGGCTGATCACCGGTCCTTCGGTAATCTTCCGGCCATCGTCAAGCTCCAGCAGCGGCACCTGGCCCCGCTTGCTGATTTGGTAATAATCCTGACCACTGGCCAGCTGATGTTTGCCTAAATCGACACGTTCGAGCTGGAAAGGCAGTCCGGTCTCCCGGAGAATGATATGCGGTGCCAGAGAGCAGGCACCTGTAGCGTAATAAAGCTTCATGAAGTATCTCCTGTAAAAAATAAAGTGCGACTGTTTAAAAGTGAGGTTTTCACAAGCGACCGAACTGCTGGCATTCGCCATCACCGGATATGTGCGGTGGGTATATTGATTCTGGCAGGCGGACGTTCACAAAAAATACTGATAAAACGTCGTGTTTATCCTGTCAAACGACTTATCTTTGGTAAAGCTTTAAAAATGATTGTTGCAGGGGATGGCATCTCTGTGCTTGACGCAGCCCCCCCGGCGATATATCCCTTACGGTTAAATCCGGTAAGCGGGAATTGCGTTCCCGTTGGACCGGCTGTCATCTGATTATAAATAATAAGAGCGAAACATTGGAATCCAACCTGGAACAACAACTGCAGCGACTGGTGGAAACAGGTACCAGCCCGCTTTTAGAAGGTGCCTTGCGAGGTATTGAAAAAGAGGGCCTGCGTGTCGACTATTCGGGGCATTTGTCGCAAAAAGAACATCCTGCGGGACTTGGTTCGGCCCTGACCAATACAACTGTTACGACCGATTTTTCTGAAGCACTTCTCGAATTTGTGACCCCGGCTTTTGTTAACGGCGCGGCCGCAGTAGAGTTTCTGGAAAACCTGCATCATTTCAGCTATGGCCACCTGGATGAAGAACTCATCTGGGCGGGAAGCATGCCCTGTCATATACGGGATGCCGCGGCAATCCCCGTTGCCCGATACGGCTCGTCGAATGTCGGCCGGCTGAAACATCTCTACCGGGTCGGCCTTGAGCACCGGTACGGCAAAATGATGCAGACCATCGCCGGTATTCATTATAATTTTTCGCTGCCCGATGACTTCTGGCTCTCGTTTCAAGAGCAACAGGGCAAGAGCGATTCGCTGCAATCTTTCCGGTCGTCCAGTTATTTTAAAATGATTCGCAACTTTCGCCGCAACTCATGGCTCCTCCTCTATCTCTTCGGCGCTTCTCCGGCGGTGGATGCTTCCTTTTTGCATGGGAAATCCCATACCCTGCATTCCATGGGTGACAGGACATTGTATCTGCCATTTGCGACCTCGCTGCGGATGAGCGATCTTGGTTATTCAACCAAAGCGCAGTCCTCGCTGAATATCTGTTTTAATCACCTGGAAACGTTTATCGCCTCAATTGATAAAGCGCTTCATACCCCCTATCCGCCCTACGAGAAAATAGGTGTCAAAGTCGACGGGCACTATCGGCAGCTGAGCAGCAATATCCTGCAGATTGAGAATGAATACTACAGTGACATCCGGCCGAAAAGGGGCACCCGGTCAGGAGAAAAACCTCTTGCTGCCCTGCGGGCAAAGGGTGTCGAGTATATAGAAGTCCGGCTTCTGGACATTAATCCTTTCCTGCCGGTGGGTATTGACCGCCGGCAGACTCTGTTTCTCGACGCTTTTCTCATCAGCTGCCTGTTCATGAGCGATGCAGTTCTCTGTCCGGCTGAATGCCGGATGGTGACCGACAACATGCAAAAAGTGCTGACCAGGGGACGCGAACCAGGATTGCAGCTGGTCACTCCCCGGGGGGAGGACACCCTTGCAGGGATTGGCAAGGCATTGATCGAGAAGATAAAAATGACCGGAGAGCTGCTCGATCGGGTGCATCGGACAAAGGATTACACCATGGCGATAGATGAGCAAATGCGTAAACTGGACGACCCGGATTTGACGCCATCTGCCCGGGTGCTGTCGGCCTTGCAGAAAACCGGCCTGGGATATACCGAGTGGATTTTACAACAAAGCCGGGCACACAGAGAATTCTTTCAGGGTTTGACTGCGGATGCTGCCGTATTGCAGGACCTGGCCGGGGCAGCCGAAGAGTCAGTTCGGAAACAACAGCTGCTTGAAGCGGGCGATACAGTCAATTTCGATCAGTTTCTCGCCGCATATCTGGCTTATTAATGGAGGGATACAGATGAGTGAATCCAAACGTGTTATGAGCGAAAAACCCCTTAATGCCGAGACCCCCAAACGCTATTTAACTTCGTGGATAACTGCCAATAAAGTTTTTTTTGACCGAAATCAGGGGGAGATACCGGATAAGGAAATTGACCTTTCTGAATGGCGACTTTCCATTGGGGGCAATGTGCAGACCCCGCTGATCTACGATTACGAAACTTTGCTGCGCATGCCAAAGGCGATTGTCGCCAATACCCTCGAATGTTCAGGCAACAGCCGCTCCCTGCTTGCACAGAAAGCCTCGGGTAACCCCTGGACAGTAGGCGGGGTGGGCAACGCGGTCTGGGCTGGGGTATGGTTGAAGGACCTGCTCGAAAAAACAGAAATTAAGGCAGATACCCATCATGTCGCCTTTGAAGGATTTGATAAACCATTAGGCAAGGCGCAAATCAAGTTCGTCCGCAGTATACCGCTGGCAAAGGCATTGTCCACGACCTTGCTTGCCTACGAGATGAACGGTGAACCTTTGCCGCTCAGACACGGTTTTCCCCTGCGGGCACTGGCGCTGGGGTGGACCGGGGCCAACTGCGTTAAATGGTTGAGTAAGATAACCCTTCTGCGCGAACCGTATCAGGGGTTTTTCATGGACAATGTGTACCGGATATTTGCTAAGGGCCAGGATCCAAAAACCGGTGTGCCGGTCACTGAAATCAGTTTGAAATCAATCATTACCCAGCCGGAAGGAGATGCGTTGTTTCCGGTCGGCGATATCACCATCCTGGGAGCCGCCTATGCAGGGGAATCGACTGTTGCGAAGGTCGATATTTCAACGGATAACGGTGTGACATGGCAGCCAGCGACCTTCCTTGGGCCGGATGAACCCTTTGCGTGGCGGCAATGGCAGTATGTGTTTGGCGTTTCGCAGCCCGGTTCGTATACGGTTTTGTCCCGTGCCACAGATACCAACGGGAAAGAACAGCCAATGCAGGCCACGTGGAATACCCACGGCTATGGCAATAATGGGGTTACCGAGCATGGAATATCATTTCAAGTTCGATAACCCACTGCTGGCGGCTTGAAAAGTATTTTTCAGTTACCGGGGCGTCCCGGCCACGCCGCGGTTATGCTTCTTTTTCAAAATCGTCCTTGGACGCACCGCATATAGGGCATAACCAGTCACTTGGAACGTCCTCCCATGCGGTGCCGGGATTTACTCCGTTGTCGGGATCGCCTTTTTCCGGATCGTAGACGTAGCCACAAATTGTACATACCCATTTGTCCATTGATTTCTCCTTTTTGAGTGTTTGACAGAATGTCTTATTGCGTAGACATGAAAAATATTTTCAGCGCATTATTATTGCGCAGAGTACGCCAATGTCTTCAGGGCTCCCCCGTGAAGCGTACCGCCGTAACCGGACTTAGAATCCGGAGTTTGGTTGTTGCAGGAAGATGAGTTCTTCGTCGGTCGATTTTCTCCCCAGAACATCATTTCTATGCGGGTAGCGGCCGAATCTGTCGATTATCGCCTTGTGTTTCATTTCCCATGCCAATCCGGACGAACTCCCGTTCTGGCGGTATAATTTTTCCGCAACCGCATGGATTTTCTTCGATTCGCTATGCATGTACGGCAGGTAGATAAAACCTCTTTCGACAGGCGTGAGGATGATGTCTATACCCCGTGTAACAGCCTCCTGGGCGAGTACCAGGGTCATCGGGTCATTGGCAAAAGCCAGGGAGGAGCCTCTGAACATATTTCTGGAGAACTGGTCCAGTACAATAATCTCCGCCAGTCTTCCCCGGGCGCTTTCCCGCCAGGTATAAAGTTCGCACCGGACTGCCCTGGCGTGGATGGCGGAAAATCTCTCGGCGATCAGGTGATCGAATTCGTCTACTTTCGTCCACCATTGCGCTGGATTGATCTCTTCAAACCAGAATTTCAGGACCTCTTGATACATGATATAGACCAGAGATGAGTATTGTATTGCCCGTAACGGAATTTGAGCTGCTTTCTCAGAAAGACTCGTGACCGAATCCCGGGCTTCTCCCGTTTATCAGGATTTCATCATGTCATGAGTATAGTTTTAAATATTAATCGTGCAATGAAAATCTGGCTCCATATCCCCCTCTATCATGCTCTTCATCTGGAAAGATAGATTCCTCACATATTTTTCCCCATCCGTTTGATTAAGCCATTCCAGGTATTATAGTGTTCCTGTCGGCTGGCTAGAGAATATTCTTATACATTCCATTCTTTGCACGGGAGGCCCAGCATGAAAATTAACAAAATTCTTCTTCCTTTTGATGGTTCCAGTCATTCCGTAAATGCTGCCAAATATACACTCGATCTGGCGAAAATGTTTGGTTCTCACGTTGCTATCATTAATTGCTATGAATGGCATGGCAATATGCCGGAAGTACCGGAACTGCTGGTCAAGGATCTGCAGGCCAGACTCAGGGAGGAGGCTCTTGGCATTCTGAAAAGAGCTGAGGGGATTTTCGCAGGTCAAGGAGTTGAATATACAGTTGAGACTCTGTCAGGGGCAGCAGGTTATGTACTGGCCAAGCTCGCTCAATCCAAGGAATACGATCTGATAGTCATGGGCTCCCATGGCCATTCGGATATTGCCGGTCTGTTTCTCGGCAGCGTCACCCATAAAGTGCTCAACACCATCTACTGTCCGGTCCTTATTGTTCCATAAACAGGGGCAGGCAGCATCGGTGTCGGCTATCAAAGAACATTCATACAGCTCTATACGAGGAAGACAATGATAAATCGGATTCTCTTTTTTCCAGTGGCGTTTACGCTTCTGTTGTTATTTGGTGCCTGTACGGCAAAGCAGCCCCGACTCCCCATAGATACAATGAGTGCTGTTCCTGGAACGCAGGTCTCCAGGCAGGGTGAGATATTGGCTTTAACTGGCACCGGCATCGCCGTCGGCCAGAAACTGCCGGATACAGCGCTGGTAGATGCCGCAACCATGAAACCACTCAACCTCAACGATTACCGCGGCAGCGTTTTATTTCTCAGTATCGTGCCGTCGATTGACACGAAAGTGTGTGAAGCGCAAACCCATTATCTCGGTGAACAGGGGGATAAACTGCCGCCGACAGTAAAACGGATTACGGTGAGTCGAGACACGCCGTTTGCGCAAAAGCGATTTGCCAAAGAAGCAAAACTGGAGGACATCCAGTATCTCTCAGACTATAAGGAAGGGGCTTTTGGCCGTTCGATCGGTTTGCTTGTCGAAGATTCCCGTTTGCTCGCAAGGTCTGTTATCCTTGTCGATAAGAAAGGAATCGTTCAATATATCCAGGTAGTCCCCGATATCAGCCACCTGCCGGATATGGCGACAGCCCTGGCAAGGGCAGCCGCCCTGGCCCGTCAGTCTTCGTAGCAGGAAAAGCGCAAGCAATTGGAGAGAATCATGAATTTCCAAGTCAACGGAATCTTCGGCCTCATCATTCTCATTGCCGATATCTGGGCAATTGTGAATATTCTACAAAGTGGCGCGGCCACCGGCACGAAAGTATTATGGACGGTTATCGTCCTGTTGCTTCCGGTAATCGGTCTCATTGCCTGGTTTCTTTTCGGACCAAAAACCATCAGGTAACGTCTCTCGGGACAAAACCCAACTCCGTTTGCTCAAACAGCCTTAACCGGCTGCTTTGGCAAACGTCTTACCTCGCGCTATGGCCTAGATATGAAAACGAGAATCAGCATTTTCCTGGAGTCGCTCAAAAGCAGTTTCTGGTTTATCCCGGTGTTGATGGTATGCGCGGCAATGGTCTTCTCGTTTGCCATGGTGACTCTTGATCGCCAATTGAATCTTGATTCTCTGCGCTTCTACGGATTTATGTACGCGGTCAGTCCGGAAGGGGCACGCTCGGTTTTATCAACCATTGCCGGGTCGATGATGACCGTTGCCGGCGTTACCTTTTCTATTACCATTGTTGTTCTCAATCTGGCCTCCTCGCAGTTCGGCCCCCGCCTGCTGCGCAACTTCATGCAGGACAGGGGCACGCAATTTGTGCTTGGCACCTTCGTCTCCAGTTTTATTTACTGCCTGCTCGTGCTCCGTTCGGTAGATACCGTTGGAAAAGATTCTTTCGTGCCAAGTTTTTCCGTCACCTTTGCTGTTGTCCTGGCTTTTCTCAATGTCGGGGTGTTGATTTATTTCATTCATCATATTGCCACCTCGATTCAGGCTGACGAGGTAATTGCGGGGGTCAGCAGAGAACTCCAGCGAAGCATCCGACGCATATTTGCCGACGAATTGATACAAGAGTCCGGGGATATCACTGGTCCGATCGTCAACCTGCAAAAAGACAATGTCGCGCATTTGCATACGTACTCTATTCCCGCTCTTGAAAATGGTTATATCCAGGCAATTGAATATGACAGGCTTTTGCAGATGGCGACAGAAAATGACTTTCTCATCCGTGTCCTCATGAAAGCGGGGCAATTTGTCGTCACCGGCAGTCCCCTGGCGAATGTCAGCAGTGAAAAGGAAAGAGATGATGATCTTACCAGAGTGCTCAGCAAACTATTTATAATCGGTGAACAGCGAACGCCAAAGCAGGATGCGGAATATTCAATTCATCAGCTGGTCGAGGTTGCCATCCGTGCGCTCTCTCCCGGCATCAACGACCCCTACACGGCGATAAACTGTATTGATCAACTCGGTTCCGCGCTGAGTTTTCTTGCCAAAAGAGAGTCGGCCGGAGAAAACTGCTTTGATGACCAGGGCAGGCTTCGCCTGGTCATAAAGACATTTGACTATGCGGGAATGTTGAATGCTGCCTTTGATCAAATTCGTCAGTACGGCCGCACGAGCGTTGCCGTGACCATACGCCTGCTCGAAATGTTGACAATGATCTCCGGCCAGACAACTGTTCCCGAGCAGCGAAAAGCCATCCATCGTCAGGCAAACATGATTTTACGTACCAGTCGGGAGTCACTGCCGGAACGAAACGATAAAGAGGATGTCTTGCAGCGGCACCAGGTCTTGCTGGCGGTGCTGAATGAATTTGACGACCGGGAAGGCCCATATGCGATGCCTCATGGCTTTTAGAATTGTGTCTTGCACCCTGACGCTTTTTGTGTGCAGCTGTATTGTTGGCATAACACTTTGTCCTGCTGTCACGGCCCAGACGGAAAAAAAAATCAGCGGGGATGCGGCTTTCTCTGGTGATCAGAACCTGCCGGCTAGTGAACAGATTAAGGTTCAACCTCTCGCCGACGACCAGGCCATAAACCAACGTTTGACCTCCATTCTTAAGGCAACCGGATGGTTTTCTGATATCGTGGTAAAGGTTGAAGAAGGGGTGGTGTTTCTTGATGGGCGAACCGACTCGACAGACAATCGCCTGTGGGCTGGAGCACTCGCCGGGAAAGTTATGGATGTCGTGGCCGTGGTGAACCGTATAGAAGTTGCCCAGCCTTCACCGTGGAACATGTATCCGGCAATCAAAGAGGTCAGCCTTTTATGGGAATCAGTTCTCCAGGGCTTGCCCCGATTCGGGTTGGGGCTGATCGTCCTGGTGATTGCCGTACTCTTTGCAAAACTTACCGCCCATGGGTTGCGAAAAGTGTTAGAGGCAAGGTTGAACCTGCTGCTGGCGGATGTGACGGCCAGGGTTGTCAGCATTCTGGCCTTCCTGTTGGGCTTTTACCTGGCGTTGCAGGTGGCCGGGCTCTCCGGGCTTTCCAGCACGGTTCTCGGTGGTACCGGTATTGCCGGTCTGGTGGCAGGTATTGCCTTTCGCGATCTCCTGGAAAACTATCTGGCCAGTATCCTGATCAGTATGCGGAATCCATTTCGGATCGGTGACCTGGTCGAGATCAGCGAAAATATAGGCGTTGTCGAACTGGTGACCACCCGCGGTACTGTCTTGATGAATCCGGACGGCAATCATGTGCAGATACCTAATGCCATCGTGTATAAAAGTATTATCCGCAATTATACGGCCAATCCCAACCGGCGGGAAATGTTCGAGGTCGGCATCGGCTTCGAGAACAATGCCTCACATGCGCAGGAGGTCGCTTTGCAGGTGCTGAACGATCACCCGGCAGTTCTGCGTGAGCCGGAGTCGCTGGTTCTGGTTGACCGGCTCGGCTCGGCGACAGTGAATCTGGTTATCTATTTCTGGTATGACGGCTCCTCTTACAATGGCATGAAGGTAAAGTCCTCGCTGATCCGTCTGGTGAAACAAGCCTTTGAAAAAGAACATATATCGATGCCGGATGAGGCCAGAGAAATAATCTTCCCGGACGGTGTCCCGGTGCATATGGAGACGTCCTCGGCAACCGCCGGGCCGGTGAAGGACCCTGCAAAAGAAGTATCTCGGTCCAAAGCCGGCAAGGAACAGATAACCACCGAAGCGGAAGGCAGCCTGGAGAGCGAAGCACTGCAGCTGCGCGATCAGGCCCGCATGTCGCGAACTCCAGAGCAGGGGGAGAGCCTGCTGCAAGAATAGTTTCATGAATCTTTGAGAGGTGTAAATGAATATTTCAGAGTGGCTGGATCAGAAAGAAGCGGAGAAGGTCGATGTATCGCAGATCGATTTGCCTAAAAATATGTCCTATGATGAAGATCCGGATGAAACGATCTTTTTTAAAGAAAACAATCCATGCGGTCTTTTCTGTACGGAAGAGCACCCCTTTGCCACAGTCGAACGTTTTGGCCACTGGTATCTGGCACGAGGTCACGACAAAAAGGCCGGTATTCATACCTCGCCAATAAAATGGAAGCTGTTTACCAGGAATAAAGAGCTTGCGCTGCAAACGGCGAAAGAACGTATAGAGTAAAAGTGGCCGCTCCTTTCCGCCTAAAGGATCGGAGCCCACAAGCCGAGAAATCCCTGTTTTAAACGCTGGTACAGCGAGCGCTGGGCAAATTTTTCCCGGTCGACCCTGACTGAGTCGGTGAACAGCTTGTCCGTATAAAGGGCGATGGTCCGGCACAGCTCCGGGGATTTAAAAAACACCCCCAGCTCGAAATTTAAATACATCGACCGGGCATCCAGATTAGCTGAGCCTACCTTGATCCATGTCGTATCGACCATGACCATTTTGGCGTGATGCATGCAAAGGTCATACTCATAAATGTGTACGCCCGCCGCGAGAAGTTCATCGTAGAAGGAGCGGCCAATGTCGATCAGGAACTGGAAATCATTTTTTTTGGCGATCATCAGCCGAACGACGACCCCCCTGGCAACGGCTATCTGCAGGGCACTGATCAGCGAGGGTTCAGGTACGAAGTACGGTGTGAAGAGATCCAGCTGTCTGCTCGATGAGTTGATAATTGCCAGCAGGCTGGTGAGCGCGATGCCATAATTGGAATCCGGGCCGCTTTCAATTATCACCGCTGGACAGCCGGTATCCTGTTTCTGCAGGACGTCAGGTTGGTGTTGGCTGGATACCTCCATATCGGTGGCAAAATACCAGTCATGACGAAACACGTCGTCGAGGTGGTTCACCACATCGCCTTCGATCCTGATCTGCAGGTCCTTCCATTCGCCGATGGCAGGATTCAGTCCCTCGTATTCCAGACCGATATTCATGCCGCCGATAAAAGCCAGACGACCATCGATCACCTGAAGTTTTCGATGGTTTCTAAGATTAAAAAAATAGCGGTTGCGCCGGGGGTGAAACGTGTAAAACCAGGAAAATTTTCCGCCGGCCGCAAGAAGAGGCGAGAAGAACCGTTCACTCACTTCTATGGTGCCGATCTCATCCACCAGCACCAGTACTTCTATACCCCGCTTGGCGGCGTTGATCAGCTCCGTCAGGATCTTCCGGCCCGTTTCGTCGTTGTGCCACAGGTACACTTCAATGTGGATGTACCGGGTAGCCTCCTGTATTGCCTGAATGAGTGCCGGGTAATATTCCCTGCCGTTGTAATAAGCATCGACTTTGGTGATTGTGGTAACAGGCTGACTGCAGAGTTGGGACAGGGTGGACAACACGTCCCGCTCCTCCTGGTTTTGACCGGTGAAGTGGCTGGAGGATTGCGGGTCTTGGCCGGTGTGCTGGCGTCGACTGGCCCGACGTTTGAAGCGACGCCGACGCACCCGGTCATTGCCGATGAGAAGATACCCGATACTGCCCAAAACCGGTAAGAAGAGGATAAAACTGATCCATGTCAGCTTTGACACCGATCTTTTGCCGGACAGAAGCACATGTGGAATGAGAGCGAGACCGGCGCACTCCAGGGCAATCAGCAGGATGAGCATCGCTCGCTCTCTTTTTGCTGCTGTCCGACACGATGGCAAGTGCTGTCGTCGATATGCGCAGCTCTTGCCAGGCTTTGTGCGCTGTGTTCCCGCAGCAGGTCCGTTAACAATTTTATTGGCATAGTCGGTCGGCCAATCTGTGAGCTGTCGTCATAATGGGACGGGACGCTAGAAACGAAAAGTCACTGCCAGCTGGTTCATGTTGAGGCTGTTATTATGCTCATATATACTGCCGTTGGATTGATGATAAAAAGTATACTCTATGCCCCAGCTTTCACTGAGCACTATCTGCACACCTATTTTTGCATTAAACAGTATCGGTCCGTCCAGGTAGTGCTCACCGAACCGGGTTTGTCCTACCATGAAACCGGCGCCAATTCCTGCGAGAATATTGATGTTTTCGTGGGGTGATAAAATAGCCATGGGCATGGCCGAAAATCTTCCGGTCACCGCATCGTCGTCTCCGTAATAGTGGATCAATGCAGCGCCGAATTCTACGGCCGAAGACAAGGTGCCGATATTGCCCAGGTCGGCGGTATACGGCAGTGGTTGCCGAGCAAATATCTCATACTGTTCCAGATCGATACTGTTGCGTATATCTCTGCCGTAGCCAATTCCCACTTCCGTTGCCAGAACTGCACCAGGAAGAGAAACAATACTGCCTCCCATAACAAGCAATAATAGGTTTTTTCGGATTTTCATAGTCGCTATTCGTTCAGGTTGTTGGACGGTGACATGTTAGCCAGTGTATATTGGAGCATGTGATTACCACTAAACTTCAGCTACATGGGGCTATGAGGTGCCCTTTGCACGGGTGTTCCGCAGCCTGGATGGCTGCGGTCAAGCCCCCAGGGATGGGTTTATGGCGTCC
>AMWB02137255.1_pt1 | contig 21455 bp, 17 predicted proteins | sample 200311 | NCBI WGS metagenome assembly AMWB02 (sample SAMN02737377, study PRJNA173069) | bioreactor metagenome | biome: anode biofilm in microbial fuel cells | place: USA: California | collected 2010-12-16 | reverse complement strand
CCTCTTCACGTTCAAGGTGCCGGCGGGGGTCGAAGTGATCAAGCCATAGAGGCGAAAACCGGCGCGCGATCCTTTCCGCCGGAAGCCAGTCCGGATCAGCGCAACCTGTTCATGGCAAAAAGGAATCAAAAGAGAGGAAAACAGCTCCATGCCTTCATTTGACATAGTCTCGCAGATCGATATGCAGGAAGTTGACAATGCCGTCAACCAGACAGTCAAGGAGATCACCCAGCGCTACGATTTCAAGAATTCCAAGAGCGAGGTCACCCTGGAAAAGGATTCGATCAAGATACTGGCCGATGACGATTTCCGTCTGAAGGCCATCATCGACATTCTCCAGTCCAAATGCATCAAGCGCGGCGTCTCCCTGAAAGCCTTGAACTATGGCAGCGTGGAAACCGCATCGGGCGGGCTTGTCCGCCAGATCGTCACGCTCCAGCAGGGAATTTCCAAGGAAAAAGGCAAGGAAATACTCGCTGCAATCAAGGAAACCAAGCTGAAGGTGCAGGGCCAGATCCAGGAAGACCAGGTCAGGGTAACCGGAAAAAACATCGATGACCTCCAGGAAATCATCAGGCTGTTGAAGGGAAAGGACCTGGGAGTCGAAATGCAGTTCATCAATTTCAGACAGTAGGAGCCCGGCCTGTACAGCTCCGTTCTCACGAGGTGCCCTTGAACGACACGACGAAACAGAAAGTCAGCATGGTCAGCCTTGGTTGCCCGAAGAACCTGGTTGACGCCGAGGTCATGCTCGGCTTCCTCGACCGTGAAGGATACGAGGTGACAACTGACGAAAAAGACGCCGACATCATTATCGTCAACACCTGCTCCTTCATAAAGGAGGCAAAGCAGGAAAGCATCGATGCCATCCTGGACCTGGCCGACAGGAAACATGACGGCCGCTGCAGCCTCCTGATAGTAACCGGTTGCCTGCCTCAGCGCTACCAGGAAGAGTTGTGCCGGGAGCTTCCTGAAGTGGACATCTTCATCGGAACGGGTGACTATCCGCGAATCGCCGAAATAATCAGCGAGAAACGCGACACAACGGAGCAGCTCCGCTATATCGGGGACCCCGAATTCCTTTATGACGAAAGTTGGCCGAGGCTCAAATCCTCACCCCTCTATACTGCCTACCTCAAAATTGCCGAGGGGTGTTCCAACTGCTGCTCATACTGTGTCATCCCGAGCCTGCGTGGCTCATACCGTTCCCGACCGCTTGACGGTCTTCTGGAGGAAGCCCGGAGGCTGGTTGGCCATGGCGCGAGGGAACTCAACATCATTGCACAGGACATTACCCGCTACGGAACGGATCTGGGCGACGGAGCATCTCTGGAGACGCTGATACGCAAGCTCGCGGAAATCGAGGGCCTGCGCTGGATCCGCCTTCTCTACGCCTACCCGGACGGCATAACCGAGGACCTGATCCGGTTGATCAAGGAGGAACGGAAAGTCTGCAAGTACCTGGACATGCCGCTCCAGCACATTAGCGATCCCATCCTGGCAAAAATGAACCGCCGGAGCACGTCACGCCAAATCCGGGAGCTGATCGCCGACCTCCGGGAGGAAATCCCCGAAATCGCGCTCCGCACATCACTCATCGTCGGCTTCCCGGGTGAAACGGAAGACGATTTCAAAGAGTTGCTGCACTTCGTCGATGAAACCCAGTTCGACCGGCTCGGCGTTTTCTGCTATTCCAGGGAAGAAGGCACCCCGGCGGCTGAAATGCCGGACCAGGTCTCGGAACGGATCAAACGGGAACGCTACAAGAAGATCATGAAGGCCCAGGCCCGTCTGTCATTCAAACGCAACCGCCGCCTGACCGGCCACATCGAGGAAGTCCTCGTGGAAGGCTACAGCGAGGAAACCGAACTGCTGCTGAGGGGGAGATCTTCCCGGCAGGCACCCGACATCGACGGCCAGGTTTACATAACGGCAGGTACTGCCAACGTGGGAGACATCGTGCCTTTGAAGATCACCGACTCGTCTGATTACGACCTGATCGGTGAGATCGTCCAACCGGGCTCCACGTGAGAGGGGAATCAGGAAGGCGCGTCAAAAGGCTTTTTGCTTGACAAGCCGGTAAAGTACGTTATTATGTGCAATCCTGATTGGCAGCTGACAGTTTTCGTCCGGCAGCCCGGACATACAAACCAAGCATGGAGACAACCTGATGGTAGAAAGAATCGATGAAATGAAAGCGATCCTCCTCAAATTGAAGGAGGACACCTTGAAGGAAATAAACAAGACGCTGAAATCCACGTCCGATCTCCCCAGCGGGGAGCCGAGCGGAGACATCTACGACCAGGCTTCCAGCGAACGGGACCGGGAACTGGGGTTCATCCTGAATGACCGCGAGCGGGAAAAACTGCGCAATATCGATGAAGCGCTGCTGCGCATCCAGGAAGGCGATTACGGCATCTGCGAAGAGTGCGGCTGCGACATCCCTCTCGGCAGACTCAAAGTGATGCCGTTCGCCCACTACTGCGTCAAATGCAAGGAAGACATCGAAAAGCTGCAGGCCCAGACCAAGCGCTTTGAAGAAGACCGCGTCTACAACGAAATAACTTTCGGCGAGGAAGAAGAGGCCTGAGCAACGTTTCAAGACTGCTGGCAAAAAAAGGGCGTCTCCCGGGGGAGGCGCCCTTTTTTTGAACCTTCCTCACTCACATTTCGACTCGCGTTACCACCCCTTGCAACCTGCTGGCCGGCAGCTTGTTGAACTGCACGAAGTTAGGAGTCAGTTTCTTGATGACGCTGAACACCTTCCAGGCAGGATTGGCCGTATTGATGTCCTCGATGCCGTAGAAAATGACCTTTTCCTTGATGCCGTTCGCTTTCAGGATGTTTTCGATATCCAGCACCGCAATGTATCCGGCCCTCACCTCCAGGGCCTCGAGCCCCGGCGCCAGGTCCTTCATGAGATTCGTCCTGACGCCGAAAGGCTCATCGGTCCTGACAATGGAAATCAGGACGTTTCTTTCGTAGATGATGTTGCTGCGGATCATGCAGTGGATCATGTATGGCGGTATGACATTCCATTCACGGGCAAAAAAGAGGGCCGTGCCCGACAACACCCTCCCCGTCTCGTAAATCTGCTCATAGCTTGTCTTGAACGTGTCGATATCCAGAGGTCTCAATGCCAGATAGAGGTTGCGCTGGCCCTTGGTCCAGATGAGAATGGTGGCGAGGGGAAACGAGGCGAGAATGATGGACCAATAAGCACCGTGGGGAAGCTTCGTCAGGGTGGAGGCAAGGTAGACGAAGTCGATCGTGCACACCAGGACCGCGATGGGCACCTTCCACTTCTTGTTGGTCCTGGAGAAGATCATGATCATCATCAGGCTGGTAATGGTCATTGAGCCGGTAACCGCCATGCCGTATGCTGCCGCCAGGTTGGCGGAGCGCTGGAAAATGAGCATGATGAAAATAACGGCGCACATGAGGGTCCAGTTGATGAAACCGATGTAGATCTGGGACTTGAGTACGTGGGAGGTATAATCCACCTTCATCAGCGGCATGAGCCGGGTCGTTATGCCTTGGTAGACGATGGAGAAAACACCGCTGATGACTGCCTGGGAGGCAATGACCGTTGCCATGATGGTCAGTATCAGGAACGGGATGTAGAGGGCCGGGACCTGTGACTTGACCATGCCGAAAAGCAGATTCTTCGCTTCCGGGTTTGCCAGGATGAAGGCCCCCTGGCCGAGATAGTTGATGACGAGCGCGGCAAAGACGAAATACCACGCCCTGATGATCGGCTTTCTGCCGAGGTGGCCCATATCCGCATAGAGAGCCTCTCCGCCAGTGGCACAGAGTATCACTTCGGAAAGGACGATAAAACCCGCAAAACCGTTGTTGACCAGAAAGTACACGGCATGGTGGGGGCTGACGGCCGAGAGCATGTCAGGCGCTCCGGCAAGGGAAACCAGGCCGCTCAGGGTCAGGACCAGGAACCAGACCACCATGACGGGGCCGAAAACACCGGCGACCTTGTCGGTTCCCTTGTATTGCATGACGAACAGGCCGACCGCTATGCACACACCGATAAGCGTCAACGTCCCCTGGTGGAGTCCGGCAACTCCCGGAATGAGAAGTATGCCCTCGACAGCAGACATGATGCTGATGGCGGGAGTGATGACTCCGTCACCCAGCAGGAGGGAAACTCCGACAAAGGAGAGGAACCCTCCAAACGCAAGCAACCGTCCGGATTTGAGGAGTTTTATCAGTATCTCCCGAAGGACGATCTCTCCGCCCTGACCCTTGCGGCCAAGGCTCATGGCCAGCCAGGAATACTCCACCGTTACCAGCAGCGTCAGTGTCCAGAACACCAGCGACAGGATACCGAAAACGTTTTCCCGTGTCGGTGTTGTCAAGGCAAAAATTACCGTCAGGGTATAGATCGGGCTCGTGCCGATGTCGCCAAACACCAGCCCCATGGACTTGACTATGCCGCCCCAGAAGTGTCCCTCATGGCCTGCGTTCACGGCGTGCCGGCTCCCGTGTCGCCCTTGTCTTTTTCACGGATCTCAACCCGCCGGATCTTGCCGCTGATGGTTTTCGGCAGTTCGGGGAGGAACTCTATGATGCGGGGATATTTGTAGGGCGCTGTCAGCTTGCGCACATGTTCCTGGAGTTCCTCGACCAGGTCCTCGCCCGGAGAGTACTCACGAGTCAGAACAACAGTCGCTTTGACGAGCTGACCGCGTATCTCGTCCGGTACCGCGGTGATAGCGCATTCCATGACCGCCGGGTGCTCCAGCAGGGCGCTCTCCACTTCGAAAGGTCCGATGCGGTATCCCGAACTCTTGATGACGTCGTCGGAACGACCCACGAACCAGTAGTAGCCATCCTCGTCACGCCAGGCCATATCTCCGGTGTAATAGATATCGTCATGCCAGACCTTTGAGGTCATGTCCGGGTCGCGGTGATAACCGCTGAACATCCCCACCGGCTTGACCCGCCCGGTCCGAATGATTATCTGCCCTTCCTCGCCCACCTCACAGGATTTCAGTTCATCGTCGATGATGTCCATGTCGTACATGGGCGACGGTTTGCCCATGGAACCCGGTTTCGGCTCCATCCATGGATAGGTGGCTATGGCGAGCGTACATTCAGTCTGCCCGTACCCTTCCATGAGCCGTATCCCGGTCTTCTTCAGGAACTGGTTGTACACCTCCGGGTTGAGGGGCTCCCCCGCAATCACGCAATACTTGAGCTTCGACAGGTCGAACGGAGAGAAGTCCTCCTTGATGAGAAAGCGATAGATGGTGGGAGGCGCACAGAATGTGTTGATGCCGTATCGGGCAATGACATCCAGGAGGTTGCGCGGCGAGAATTTGTCGTAGTCATATACGAAGACGATGCCACCGCTCAGCCACTGGCCGTATATCTTCCCCCAGACCGCCTTGGCCCATCCGGTATCGGCAATGGTCAGGTGTATGCCGCCATCCATGACGCTCTGCCAGAATTTGGCGGTCAGGATGTGCCCCAGGGGATAGACGAAATCATGCCGGACCATCTTCGGCATGCCCGTGGTGCCGGAGGTAAAGTACAGCAGAGAAATATCGTCATTGACCGGGGCGGCACTTCCCATAGGGCGCACGAAATCTGCCGACGACTTTTCAAGTTCCCGGGAGAAATTGAACCAGCCTTCCCGCTCGCAATCCAGTACCGCCTTGTATTTCATGGTCGGAGATTTGCCTTCAGCTTCGTCGACGTGACGCAGCACCTCCGGGTCATTGACGGCGACCACCATTTTGATGTCAGCAGCATTATTGCGATAAATTATGTCCTTGGTAGTCAGGAGATGTGTGGCGGGGATGCTGATGGCGCCGAGTTTATGCAGCCCGAGCAGGCAAAACCAGAATTCGTAACGTCTCTTAAGGACGAGCATTACCGGGTCGCCCTTGCCGATGCCGACAGATTGGAAAAAGGAAGCAGCCTTGTCGCTGTAGAGCTTGAGCTGGGCGAACGTGAAGATGGACTCGTTGCCCTGGTCATCGCACCAGATCAGGGCAACCCTGTCGGGTTCGCGCCGGGCGATCTCGTCGGCCACGTCATAGGCGAAGTTGAATGAATCGGGTACCGATATGGAAAAATTCTCGGCAAAATCTTCGTAGGAATCGTAGTCCACGCGGGGGACAAACCGTTCAAGCATGGCAGAGGCACCTCATATCTCTTCGGCTGCGAAAAGTCCCCGGCCATGCTTACGGAACTCGCGGGCATCGCAGCCGGCAGTTTCATATCAGAAAATGACGGCCAGAAAACGTGACGTCCTGTTATCGAGAGCCTGCATTCCATGGGGATGGCTGGAGTCGAAATAGAGCGAATCCCCGGGATTCAGAATCAGCTCGTGGCCGTCGATAATGATCTTCAACCTGCCTTCCAGGACATAATTGAACTCCTGGCCCGGGTGGCTGTTGAACGATACCGCGGCGCCCGGCTGTTCAGGATCGACAGTCACCAGGAACGGCTCCGCTGTCTTGTGGATGAAATTCGCCGCAAGATTCTGATATTTGTAGGCTTTTCTCCGCTCAACGCTCACCCCTTTGCCGCATCGTACCAGGGAATAGACATGGAGTCTGGGGCTCTCGCCGGTCAGCAGGTCGGTCAGCTCGACCGAGAACCGGTGGGCAACCTTGAACAGGAAACCCATTGGAATATCCACTTCGCCGCTTTCATAGCGCTGGTAGTCTTCGCGGGAAACTCCCAGCTCATGGGCCAGGCTTTCCGGGGAAACCCCCGCTATCTCGCGAAGGTCCCTGATGCGCATGGCAACATTTCTGACGTTCTCCGGCATGCTGGAACTCCTCCCTTGCCATTGGAATGCTCCGGCCGAAGCAGGCCGCGTCCGGCCGAAGCGACAGAGTCATAGAAGTAGCACTTTCAGGGAAAAATGCAATCAGTATTTGAAGGCAAGACTGGCTCCCAGCAGATGTATGTCCGACTTGTACTTGCCGTTGGCCGTGCCGGAACCTGGCAGGCCAAACGGGTCACCGACCATGTTGGACTTGGTGCGGCTCTCCAGCTTCTGGTAGGCATAGCTGAGGGACAGGACGAGTTTATTGAAGGTGAGTTCCGTGCCGACACAGAAAAGGTGGGTGTCCGCATCAGGTATGGAAGGTTCGAAGGTTTCGTCAGGGACAGGGTTGTCGCTGTACAGGTACCCTGCCAGAAGGGAGACGGTATCGTTGAAACGATACCGGGCGCCGACATTGTAGGCGAAAGTGCTTTTCCAGTTTTTCGGAGCTTCCTGGGACGTTCCGTTATCGAACGTTACCCGGAGCCGGCGGAACGAAGACCAGTCCTCCCAGCGGACGCCCGCCTCCAGTACCAGTGGAGCGAAACCCGAATAGCTGATGCCGGCCGACACCTGCTGCGGCAGTGTCAGGTCGGCCTTGCCCGAGGCGTTGACCAGGAAAGGCGCATACTGCGTGGCATAGCTGCCCGTTCCCTTTACCCCGATCTTTACTTCACTCCTGTAGGACGCGCCGACGGAAACGGTATCGCTCACATCATACAGAAAACCTATATTGAACCCGACGCCAGTTCCGTCCCCGTCAAACTTGAAGCCGTTGTCGGAGAGGAGGTCGGGCCCGAATATGCCGCCCAGGGCAAAGTTCAGCCCATTCATATTGACGTTTTTCTCCAACGTCGTATCGAGGTAGACGATGTCAAGTCCGGCGGCCAATGTCAGCCTGGGTGTGATTTTAACCGAAACAACGGGATTGAAGGCGAAGGTGAGCATTTCCGAATTGGTGGCCAGATAGCGGCCTTCCCAGGTCGTGCCCCAGTCAGTGCCGAGACCAAACGGCGAGAAAACGCCGAACCCGACACTGATACGGTCGGAAAATTTGTGGGTGATGAAAAACGTACTGGGATAGAAGACCGTATCCTTCGTCTCCGCCCTCTGGCCGGAAACGCCCGAAAATTCACGGGATGGAAACAGAAGGGTCGTGCCGATCTCAACCTGCGTCCCGTCCAGCCGGTTGATGAGGGCCGGATTGTAAAACACGCTCGACGGGGCCTCGCCATGGGCTGTCACCGCTGCAGCCTCACCCAGCGGCGCCGCGCCATGGGTAAAGATGCCAAAGCCTGATGCCAGCGAACTTGACGGCAGCCATAGGACGCTGCACAATGCTGCCGCCAGCGCCTTGCAGAAGGAGAATCTCAGCGACATAAGCTACTCCTGTTCTCAGGACAACACCATCCATCCCGTCAGATATTATCTTATTGTTTTCCAATAAAAACACATCACCCGATGCAGTATCAAACCATGCGATTATTCATAAGTCAAATCAATTTTGCATGCCGTAGACGCTCTATTGATGGCGATTCGCCCACATGAAAATGCATTTTAACATTAATTATGATTTATTATATTATACGTTAGTCATTCGGGTTTATTATGTCTTTTGAAGACGGCTCCATCCCCCAAGCAAAGGCAATAATGGGCCGTGCGGTAAAAATGAACGCAGTTGATTTCGCCATTCCCGCGAAAGCGGGAATCCAGGAATTTCAGCAGCGATCAGACAAACTGGATTCCCGTTTGCACGGGAATGACGACTATCAAGTTATTCGTTACCCTTTGAACCAACAGGGTGCCACGCAATAGGCTTGGATCCGATACGTAGCCTTTTTCTGGGGGATAGTTCCGTTTGAAGAAAATCCATCTTGCCTGCAGAAGAACGTGGTGGTATAAAATTTTGTTCACCATGATCCTTCACCACCCTGAAACAGCAGAAGACGCGGAGCCCGGAATGCACAACAGAGAATACCTCATGGAAAATGCCGAGGAAGCCACACGGCTTGATCTGAAAACCGACGAGAAGGCAATCAACCGGCAAGCCCTGTGGGCAGGGATCAGACCGGGAATGCGTGTCGCGGATATCGGTTCGGGATCAGGAATCACCACCTCGTTCCTGCATGCACTTGTCCAGCCAGGGGGCACGGTCACGGGAGTGGATGCTTCCGGAGAAAGAATTGCCCATGCCCTGGCCCGATACGGGCATGACGGAATCCGTTTCCACCAGAGAGACATGCTCAAGCCGCTCGATGACCTGGGGCAGTTCGACTTCGTCTGGGTCCGGTTCGTGCTGGAATATTTCAGGAGCGACAGCGTTGATCTTGTGAGGAATATCTCGCGAATCGTGAAGCCGGGGGGCATACTCTGCCTGGTTGATCTGGACCACAACTGCCTGAACCACCACGGTATGTCAGCGAGGCTGGAAAAAACCCTGTTCGGCATCATAGAAGGCTTGCAGGAACAGGCAAACTTCGACCCCTATGCAGGCAGAAAGCTTTATTCATATCTCTACGACAGCGGATACGAGGAAATAAACGTTGATGTTTCAGCCCACCACCTGATTTACGGGTCACTTCAGGAAACAGACGCTTTCAACTGGATGAAAAAGGTGGAAGTGGCGCCGAAGAAAATCGGCTATGCATTTACGGAGTATGAAGGCGGTTACGAGCAGTTCCTTGCAGAGTTCAGGAGTTTTTTCAATGATCCTCGAAGATTCACCTACTCCCCCATCATTTCCTGCAGGGGGAGAAAGCCGTTGCGCTAGCCAATCAGCTCACTGCGTCTCCGGTGGAAGCGCAGAGCGCGCCGCTTCCCGTCAGCGCGCCTTCAACACTGAACTGGTGCGCAGGGCGAAGCGACCTTACCGCTGAGTTCAGGATCTCCCGGGATGGCTTGATATCGAGAAATTCGACGCCGAATCCGGCCGGAACCGCATCTCTCCCCGATTCGTCGGCGCAATCAACCCAGACCACCCTGCCAGTCGCAGCGAACGTGCACTGCTCACCGCCCGGCAGCAGAAACGTCAACTCGATCCGGCTACCGCAGGCAACGTCACCCGCAAACGACACATACATCCCTCCGGTACTGATATCCTTGCAGGTTCCGACCGAAGGATTGCCGTTTATGAGGAATGACACGGGAATGATGCACGATTCACGCTCCCTGTGCAGCGCATACACCGGGAATGCCTGCAGATTGGCTTCATTTACGAAATCGTGATTTTTTTTCAGATACTTGAGAAAAGCGCTGACCACCTTTTTCTCGAAGTGCATCCCAACATGCGCTTCCAGCAGCCTGACCGCTTCGGGTATCGGCATCGGGTCCCGGTAATGACGCTTGGCGGTTATGGCTTCGAAGAAATCCGCAACCGCTATGATCTTGGCGCCAAAGGGGATTTCATGCCCCCTCAGCCCCAGCGGGTAACCGCTGCCATCGATTTTTTCGTGGTGGCAGCCCGCAATTTCAGGGACCTGGCGGTAAATACCATCAAAGTTGATTTGCTCCAGGATCTCACGCGTCTTCGACGCGTGTGACTTCACTTCCGTATATTCCTCCTCGGTCAGCCTGCCTTCCTTTTTCAAAATTGAATCCGGAATGCCGATCTTGCCGTAGTCATGCAGCAGGGCCGCCACCCGGATCATTTCGCAGTAGTCTTTGGCAAGGCCAAGCTCCTGGCAAATCCCCACGGCATACCTGGTCACCTTTTCGGCGTGGCCTGCCGTCAGATTGTCCCTGGTATCAATACTTGCCGCCAGAACCTGGAGCGTCGAACTGAATTGCAGTTCACGGTACTCGTTGAGCATGGCATTGCGAATACTGATGCCGATGACCGTGGATATTCCCATCAGGAGGTTCATGTGGCTTTGGAGCAGGGGCTTCTTGGTTTGCAGGTTGTCGACGACGAGTATGCCCAATGAACTTCCGTCGCAGACAATGGGGCAAACGATGAACGACTGTGCGCCCATTTTCCTGGCGAACGTCAGGCTGTGGGGGGAGAGGTCCGTTTTGATCTCGTCGAAGTCGTTGACCAGGAACGGTTTCTGCTCACGGAACGAGATGACGAATATGCCCCGCGACTCAGGCCGGTCGAGACGGAACGATGTCTTGCTGAAAAGATTCTCCAGCTCTTGCGAATATCCGAACCCGGCTCTGAACAACAGCCGGGTCTTGTCCTGGTCCGTGAGAAATATCATGCAGCGGTCGTAGTCGAGACGTTTCTCGAGCACGTGGGTGACATTGTTCAGGATGGCATCGATATTGGTCTGCTTGTTGATTGCCTGCCCGATTTCATTGGTCATCAGGGCATTATTGTAGTTCTGATTTATCTGCTCCAGCAACTTGTCGGTTGATTCACGCAGGTTGTCAAGCCCCGCGCTGAGGTCCTGTTTCTCCTTGGCCATGACAACAAGGCTCACCAGCAGAAGAATTGACACGGCGGACGGGAAAACCGCAGCCAGTGCGCTCCATCCTTCAAACCAGAAAGAAAGCATGCACGCGATCAGCAGGAACAGCGCGCTGTAGTTCCGTATCCTTTTCCAGGAAACGGATGAGGACTTCTCCCAGGAAATGATGTAGCGGCAGACCTTGCCGTCCGTGAAAAGGCACTCGGGATGTTCTATGCGCGGCAGCTTACTGTTGAAAACCTGTGCGATGGCCTCCATGAAACCGATTCTGTTCTCGCACTGGAAGGGCTTCTCGTGGACACCCTCCTCAGGGGTGACGGTAATTTCGATCTTGTTCGACGCCAGCATCCTCGACTCATACACAGACGACCTGGTGAAGTTTTTCGTGGTTATCCCGATCAGCTCATAGACTTTCGCCGGGCTCACGAGACCCAGAACATATTGGCGCATCACGCCGATCGCCTCCGGGGACGCAGCGTATCTGCCCGCCTCCCTGGCAATGCTCTCATTCCCGGTCAGCTTGACGAGCCGGTCATAAAACAGGTCGATCTGTTCCTGGTCGAACCAGTGCCCTTGGTCGGCCACTTCATAGGGCTCCATTCTTGCGTGCTGCAGCAGTTCACTTATATTGACATAGCTGTACTTCCTCTTGATCAACTTGATGTAAGTGTCAATAATCCTGCTGTTATATAAAGGCTGCCCATTCTTGTCAGTTTGCATGAAACACCATACTAGCTTTTAATGTGTCATTAATGCAATTTCGCTCATTCATTGTGATGATGCATCATCCAGTCAATAGACCTGAAATAGCCGTCAGTATACTGCATGTTCAAAATCCACAAGTGATATATCTTATCATAGGTGATCTGTTTTCTCTCCGCGAAAGACGCAGGGTACAGCAGAACAGGGATTTTTTCATTGTCATAATATTTTGACAATAAAGAATAGATCATGAACAGGGTCCCGCTCGGAAAATCATCTTCATCAACGATTATCGTATGGATACAGTTAGTAAGATCGGACATGTTCAGGCCGATATCTGACACATTGATGACGAACAGCGCCTTCAGCTTTCCATTCCGCTTGAGAGAAAAGAGATGCTTTTCCTTCCTGAAATCGATATCCTCGTATTCCTGCCCGATTTCATCATGATGGAGCATGTGCGGCTCAAGATCCAGAGCATGGAGCAGGAGCCCCCCCGATGCATGCCGGTAGAATCTTTCCAGCTCGGCCAAATCTTCGGCCTGGGTTCTTTGCAGCGACCAGGGCCCTGCCAGATCCCACTGCCCCACAGCCCCCTTATGGTAGTGGAAGTAGGCAAACGCATCGACGGAGCAACCATTCCTGTCGTTTATCTGTTTCGCTATGCCACCGAACACCCTCTGCGGGAACCTGTTGTCAGGCCGGTAATAACAGGCGACAAAGTTCATGCGCGTAGAGGAGAGGCCGTGCGAATCGTTGATGCAACGCCCAATCTGCTCAAGAACTGACAACCCCGTCTTCTTTCCGGAACGCCTGTCAGCGGCATGGTGATGTATCAGCCACGTGTATTCATAAAAGCGCACCATGGCTATGTGGGCGCAAATCCTTCCGTTCCTCTGGTAGATAAAATGCCTCGCTATATGCGGGTTACTATTGTAGAGCTTTTCGTAGGTCTCCTTGAACTTCTCCTTCTGGGCCTGGATGAAAGAGTACTTTTCCGGATAGAGGAAGCCGGTGTGGAAAAACAATTCCCACAGGGCTTCCATGTCCACCTTGTTACAGACATAGGAGTTGCGGTCCGTTGCCTGATGAAGAAGGGCCAGCAGGCGCACGTGTTCCTTGATGTCCATATCGAGGATGGCAAGACCGCATTTGATGGCGGCCGACCCACCATCACCCTCCTGCACATTCCGATAGACAACCTGCGCGCTGCACTTTATGGACAGGATTCCTGCCAGATCAATATGCAACTCGGGGATGATCCTTCCGGGAAGCAGAACGGAATTTTCCTCATTCTCCTCCACCGAAAGTCCGGAGCCGGAAAGGTCCAGAACCTTCAGGTTCACCGTCTTGCCGGTAAGGGGATCGACAAAGACCGCATCAGGCGAAGGGACCAGGCAGTGCCGGGAACTCCGGTAGTCTTTCGGCTCGAATCGGCAAATCCGGGAATGGACCGGTCGCATGACGAATGAGCGGATCTTTTGTCCGGCACTCTGGCTGAGTATCTCGCAGTCACCCGAATAGAGCACCTCTTCGTTGTCGCTCAGGACGACATGCACCGGCGTTGTTCTCGTGACCCATTGAAACGATTGTGGAGGAGCGCACGTTACTTCGACGCGAAAGGAAGCGGCATTGAAATCGATGAGGTCGCCGTTGAACAGCGCCCCGTTTTGCAGGAAACGGACCTTTATGTCCCGGCAGGGGTGCCTGTTGATCCGGCGTGAACGGATCTCACTGCACGTGTCGGGCAGGTGAAAGCTGATTCCATCTGACGTGACTTCAATAAGCCTGGCGTTGACATGCAGCGGTTCGTAGGGGTCGGGAACGATGAAGCTTTCGTAGCGGTGCGTTGCAAGCTTCTGCTCGAGGCCGTCAACGGTTACCCAGAGACATTCCAGCTTGCCGTCCAGGCACGGTTGCGGTCTGGCCTTGAGCGTTATTGCGGTATCGTATTTGACATGTTTGAAACAGACAAGAACAGCCTCATCTTTGAAGTTGAGAAAGTTCAGCATATTGACCAGGTGCTTCCTGCTGACCTCTCGCTTTTTTCTGGAACTGGGTTGCAGCGGAGAACCGTCCTGGCCGACAGCTTCAAGAGCTATTGTATTGTTCTTTGTGCCGCAGGCTTCGAACAATGCATTCTCTCCCGTAGTTACGGCAGCTACCGTCAACGGGCAACCGCGAGATTTGGTTCATCGGTCTCACGTGAAACGGTACCCGCCGAAGGATCGTCGCTATGCTAGGACGTTGTATTTCATTAACATAATAGCCGTTTTTATGTATCACAAAAGCCTGGCGTGTGCAAGCACTTAATTTTAAAGCGGTTTAGATCTCAAAGCACCTCACCGCAGAGTAATTCACATGAATTATTATGATTTAATGAACATTAGAGAAGCATCAGGAATAAAAAAAGGCGGTTTCCCCGCCTTTTTCAAAACCATGTCATTACGTCAAACGTCAGCGATTGGATTTTGATGCCACTTGCATTCTGATGAGCGCGCGTTGCAAGGCCGCTTCATAGACGATGAAATCCCTGTCTTCACGAGAGAGTTTCCTGAGTGCCTCCTCGGCCCGCCCCAACGCGGCCCGTGCCCGTTCGAGATCGATCTCGTCCGCTCTTTCAGCCGTCTCGACCAGGATAGTGATTCTGTCGTCCACGACTTCGAAATAACCCCAGTTCAAAGCCAGGTGGCTGATCGCGCCATCCTTGGAGTACACGAGCTCGCCGATCTTCAGTGAGGTAAGAAAGGCCGCATGACCCGGCAGGACGGTAAATTCACCGAGTACGCCGGTTGCGGTTACCATATCCACTTGTTCCGAGAGGACTTTCTTATATGGTGTTACCAGTTCGAGCTGCAGTTTTTCAGCCATGTATGAATCCTTATCGGCCGTCTTCCGGTTTGCCGAAAGCGTCTATCACGACGTTGCCTTGTATCCGGAGGGGCAGTCCCTCACCCTATGCGGACAGCTTTTTCGCTTTCTCCAGGACTTCCTCGATGGTGCCAACCATGTAAAATGCCTGCTCGGGAACATCATCGTGCTTTCCTGCCACGATCTCCTGGAACCCTTTAATGGTGTCCTTCAGTTCTACGTATTTGCCCGGTGTTCCCGTAAAGGTTTCGGCGACATGAAACGGCTGCGAGAGGAAACGCTGGATTTTGCGCGCTCGCGCAACAACCAGCTTGTCTTCTTCAGAAAGTTCGTCCATGCCCAGAATCGCGATGATATCCTGCAGGTCTTTGTAGCGCTGCAGCACATACTGCACCTCACGGGCTATGTTGTAGTGCTCTTCGCCGATAATCTGCGGATCCAGGATTCGTGACGTGGAATCGAGCGGGTCAACAGCAGGGTATATGCCCAGCTCAGCGATCTGGCGAGAAAGTACGGTTGTCGCATCCAGGTGGGCAAAGGCAGTTGCCGGAGCCGGGTCCGTGAGGTCGTCGGCCGGTACGTAAATCGCCTGCACTGACGTGATGGAGCCTTTGTCGGTCGAGGTGATCCTTTCCTGCAGTTCCCCCATCTCGGTTGCGAGGGTCGGCTGGTACCCGACAGCCGAAGGGATGCGACCAAGGAGAGCGGACACTTCCGAGCCGGCCTGGGTGAAGCGGAATATGTTGTCGATGAACAGCAGGACGTTCTGCCCCTCTTCATCGCGGAAGTACTCTGCTACCGAGAGCGCTGACAATGCAACGCGGGAACGCGCGCCGGGCGGCTCGTTCATCTGGCCGTAGACGAGCGCCGCCTTGTCGAGGACTCCCGACTCTTTCATTTCGTTCCAGAGGTCGTTCCCTTCTCGCGTCCTTTCGCCGACACCGGCGAAAACCGAATAACCGCCATGCTGCTTGGCGATGTTGTTGATCAGCTCCATGATGATAACGGTCTTCCCGACGCCTGCTCCGCCGAACAGCCCGATCTTCCCGCCGCGTGCGTAAGGCGCCAGCAGGTCAACGACCTTGATTCCGGTGGTGAAAGCTTCGACCTTGGTGGATTGCTGTATGAATGACGGCGCTTCACGGTGGATTTCATATTCATTTTCGGCGTTGATCGGCCCCATCTCGTCAACCGGCTCGCCGATTATGTTGATGATGCGGCCAAGGGTCTGTCGACCCACCGGCATGACGATCTGCTTGCCGGTATCCAGGGCCTGCTGACCGCGGACCAGACCGTCAGTCGAGTCCATCGCTATGGTGCGCACGGTGTTCTCACCCAGGTGCTGTGCCACTTCCAGCACCAGGTTGTACTCACGCGCGTCGATGGCGGAATTGGTCACCCTGAGTGCGTTATAGATCGCCGGGAGTTTGCCCGGTTCGAACTCCACATCCACTACCGCGCCGATAACCTGCGATATTTTTCCAAGGTTCTGGCTCATCTGGTCCCTTCCTCCTGCGGCCCGCCCAGCGGACCGTGCTCTATGATAAATCTATCCGTGTGGGTCTTGTCACCGCACTCAGGCCTTGATCGATTCGGCGCCCGAAATGATCTCCATCAGTTCCGTGGTAATTGCCGCCTGTCTCGCACGGTTGTACTGTAGCGTCAGCTTGCCGATCATATCCGTTGCGTTTTTCGATGCGCTGTCCATGGCGGTCATCCGTGCTCCATGTTCGGACGCGACGGATTCCAGCATGGCATGGAAAACCTGCACCTCGATATGCTTGGGAAAAAGTTCGGTCAGGAGTTCCTCTTTGGAGGGTTCGCAGATCGCTTCCGGGAGGAATTCCTCATCATTGCCCTGGGGCGCTTCAATCGGAAGCAGCCGCTTCAGCGTGATGTCCTGGGACATGACGCTTCTGAATGCGTTATACAGGATGAATACTTCATCGTATTCGTCAGCCATGTAGCCTTCTATCAGCTCCTGCCCGATGAGCGCAGCCTCCTGATAGCTCAGGGTGGACAGGATGTTGGAATAGTTCTTCCGGATCGTTGCGCGCCTCCGGAGATATTCGTGGGCCTTCCTGCCGATGGTGAGAACCGATATCTCAGTGTATCGTGGAGTGTTATCCCGAATGAAGCCTTCCGCTGCCTTGCAGATATTGGCATTGAACCCGCCACAAAGGCCCCTGTCGGAGCTGACGACGATGAGAAGCGCTCTCTCCGCCTTTTCCTTCTGCAGCAGCGGGTTGCCCGCCTGCCCACCGCTGCCGGAAAGCCTCTGGAGAACCTCAGTGAGCTTTACGGCATAGGGACGGGCAGCCAGCACATTCTCCTGGGCACGGCGCAGCTTCGCCGCGGCGACCATTTTCATGGCCTTGGTTATCTGGCGCGTGCTCTTGACCGAATTGATTCGTTTCCTGATGCTTTTCAGGCTTGCCATGGGGGCGGTTCCGTCCTTCTCTTGCAGGTTGTTGAAAAACTATTGCGGAGCCCGTCTGCGGCGTTGCGCGGTGCTCACACTCTCGCCTATCCGAGTGAGATGTCTCGGGTGCTGCGCTCCGTGAGCCTTGCACCCGGCCTTCCTCATGACGCTGGTCAACAATCTGCTAAACAGTAAATTCCTTCTTGAACTCATCGAGGGCGGCGATGATCTTTCCCCTCAACACGTCGTCAATGGCCTTCTTTTCGCTGATTTCACGCAATATGTCCGGTTTGCGCGAATCGAAGAAGACCGTCATCTCGGCCTCGAAACGACCGAGGGCGCTGACCGGGCAGTCATCAACATAGCCGTTGTTGGCCGCAAAGATGACCAGAACCTGCTTCTCCACCGGAAGCGGCCGGTACTGGGGCTGCTTGAGGATCTCGACGAGACGCTCTCCGCGCGCCAGCTGCATCTGGGTGGCCTTGTCCAGGTCCGAACCGAACTGGGCAAAAGCCGCCATTTCCCGATATTGGGCAAGATTGAGGCGCAGCGTACCGGCAACCTGCTTCATTGCCTTGACCTGGGCGGCCCCACCGACGCGGGAGACGGAAAGGCCGACGTTGATGGCCGGGCGCACACCCGAATAGAACAGGTCGCTTTCCAGGTATATCTGGCCGTCCGTAATGGAAATGACGTTCGTCGGGATGTAGGCCGACACGTCGCCAGCCTGTGTCTCGATGATGGGCAGAGCAGTGAGAGAGCCCGCGCCGCAGTCATCGGAAAGCTTTGCGGCCCTCTCGAGGAGACGGCTGTGAAGATAGAATACGTCCCCGGGGTATGCTTCGCGTCCGGGTGGGCGGCGAAGCAGCAGTGATAGCTGCCGGTAGGCCACTGCCTGCTTTGAGAGGTCGTCATATATGATGAGGGCGTGCTTTCCGGTGTCCCGGAAGTATTCTCCCATCGTAACGCCGGAATAGGGAGCGATGAATTGCAGCGGCGCCGGCTCCGAAGCGGAAGCTGAAACCACTATGGTGTAATCCATGGCGCCGTGCTCACTCAGTTTGCTCACTACCTGCGCCACAGTGGAGCGCTTCTGGCCGATGGCCACATAGATGCAGATGACGTCGCCACCCTTCTGGTTGATGATGGTATCAAGCGCGATAGCGGTCTTGCCGGTCTGGCGGTCACCGATGATGAGCTCGCGCTGTCCGCGCCCGATGGGCACCATCGCGTCAACCGCCTTTATGCCGGTCTGCAGCGGCTGGTGAACCGACTTGCGCTTGACGATACCCGGGGCCTTCACCTCAACCATGCGGGAATCCCCGCCTTGGATAGGGCCCTTGCCGTCGATGGGCTGGCCGATAGCGTTCACGACGCGGCCGATGAGCGCCTCGCCGACGGGAACCTCGACGATCTTTCCGGTGCGCTTGACAATGGCGCCTTCCTTGATTGATTCGTTATCCTCGCCCAGGATGGCAGCGCCGACGTTTCCCTCTTCAAGATTGAGTACCATGCCCGAAACCCCACCGGGAAATTCGAGCAGTTCACCTGCCATTGCTTTGGCAAGGCCATGGATTCGGGCTATCCCGTCACCGACGGAGATGATGGTGCCTGTTTCGGCGACCTCGATGTCCCTGCCGTACCCCTCGATCTGCCTTCTGATAATCTCGCTGATTTCTTCCGCTCGCAGTTCCATAGGCACTTCTCACCCCTTCTGTAATATATCTTGAATCTTTGTCAGTTGCGTCCTGATACTGCCATCAAAGACCTTATCGCCTATTCTGGTGACCACACCGCCGATGAGCTGGGGATCCGCGGAAACGCCGAGGATGACTTTCTTCCCCGTCGCCTTTTCCAGGGCTTTGCGCAGTTCCGCCACCTGATTGCCTGAAAGGGGGACAGCGGATATCACCGTAGAACGGAGAATCCCTGCCGCCTCATCTGCAAACGAACGGTAGCTTTCCAGGATGGCGTTGAGCTGGTCGAGTCTCTTCTTGTCGAGAAGCAGCAGCAGGAAGTCACGGAGCGTCTTGGAGACACCGAGGCGTGACGCCAGCCCTTTGAGGATTTCCCGTTTCTCTTCGATCCCGTAGGAGGGAGCCTCAAAGAATTCAGCCGCCTCTGCGCCAGGAACGAGGGCCTTCGAAAACGCCTCGAGTTCGGAAAAACACTGCTCGACAGCTCCCTGGTCCGCGGCCACCTGGATGAGCGCCTTGGCATACCTGCGTGCAATTGCGTTCGTGCTCAATGTACCTCCACCACCTTGTTCAGATATTCATCAACGAAACGCTCCTGGTCAGCCGCAGTAACCGAGCTTCGCAGACTTTCCTCGGCAAGACGGACCGCGAGTCGCGCAGTCTCCGCACGAAGGCGGGCCCTGGCCATCTGTACTTCCTGGTTGGCAGAGGCCTTGGCCTGCTCGCGTATCCTTGCCGCCGCTTCATGCGCTTCAGCGATGATGCGCGCTTTCTCAGCCTCACCCTCCTGCCTGATGGCCTGGTGGATATTGTCGTTTTCGAGGGTAGCCTTCTCAAGTTTCTCACTGTACTCGGCAAGCATTTCCTCAGCGGCTTCCCGAGCAGCCGCCGCTTCCTGCAGGGCCTTGTCCACCGCAGCCTGCCTGGCAGCCAGCAGACCCTTTACATTGGCCTTCTTGGCGCCCCATGCCAGGATCGCCACCAGAATCAGGAACGAAAGGAGGCGATAGCCGAAATCTTTCAATTGCGCGGTTGAATCCGCATGGTGAGCTGCCTCAGCGGCACACGCAGTCTCCCCGATTCCCGCGAGAACGATCATGCCGACGAGCACGGGTAACACGGCAACCCTGCCGAGGGCTTTCATGGGACTACGCTTCATGACAGGCTCCTTCCGAGAACCTTTTCGCTTATGACGCGGGAAAGGGTTTCCGCCTGGGCACGCAGAAACGTTTCAGCCTCCTCGGCCTCCTTCCGGATCAAGCCCTGGAGGGCCGCCATGGATTGACTTGCTTCATCGCGGGCGGCGCCCACAATCAGGGCCTCCTCCGAGCGGGCTTCCCCGATGAGCCGGTTCCGCTCCTCGCTGGCCGCGGCCTTTATTTCACGCAGCTTCTGTTCGTAGCGGCGCATCTTCTCCTGGACTTCCTGGTCAACGGAAGCCGCCTTTTCTCTCGATGCTGACATTTCGGCGGCCCTGTCCGCCAGAACCTTCCGGATAGGTTTGTACAAGAGGATATTGAGGAGAAAAAGCAGGAGGAGAAAATTGACTGTCTGAAAGAGAAAAACGATGTCTATAGTGATCATGCCCCAAATCCCTCTTAACCTGTTTGCCTCCGCCACAGAGCCCCTACGAAGGTCCCGACTGCAAAACGTATGACAGGTACCATACGGCATCGACGATGTCAATCAGTTTTTTAGCTTAAGTAAAAAATTTTTGGGCATAAATAAAATACCCTCTCCCGGGAACCAGCAGCAACCGTGTACCTGCCACTCCGGAATTTTCCAATGTTGCAGGCGCATTACAAGACACCCCGGGCAAAAACCCGGGGCAGGTGGCAAAAACGGCACAACCAGCGATACCGCTCGAAAAATAAAACACAGATCAGGAACCGAGCAGGTCTACGAGCCTGGTGAGATCCTCTGCGTTTGAAAATGCAATCTCTATCCTGCCACCCTTTCCGCTCTGCCGGATTGCCACTTTGGTCATGAAACGGCGCTTCAAACGGTCTACCACGGCAGCAAGCTCAGGTCCGGGGGCCGCCTTCTGACGGACCGGCTTTTTCGACTTGAGGCGCCTGACCAGATTCTCCGTTTCCCGCACCGAGAGATGCCGTTTCAGGATTTCCCCCCGGGCCTGCGCCATGAGCTCAGCCGACTCCAGGGCAAGCAGCGCCCTGGCGTGGCCCATGGAGAGACGATCTTCCAGGATGTCCTGCTTGACGTCGGCAGGAAGCTTCAGCAAGCGGAGCGAATTGGCAACGGTGGAACGATCCTTGCCGACCCGTTTCGCCATCTCCTCCTGGGACAGGTGAAATCTCTCGATCAGGGCGTGAAACGCCTCGGCCTGCTCGATAGCGTTGAGGTCTTCGCGCTGGATGTTCTCTATCAGGGCCATTTCCAGGGCGGTATCGTCAGACACATCCTGTATGACGACCGGCACTTCCGTAAGCCCAGCTTTCTGGGCAGCGCGCCAGCGCCTCTCGCCGGCAACCAGTTCGTAGTGTTCCGGCAGGCGCCTCACGACAAGCGGCTGGATTACCCCCTTTTCCCGGATA
>AMWB02073611.1_pt1 | contig 21459 bp, 20 predicted proteins | sample 200311 | NCBI WGS metagenome assembly AMWB02 (sample SAMN02737377, study PRJNA173069) | bioreactor metagenome | biome: anode biofilm in microbial fuel cells | place: USA: California | collected 2010-12-16 | reverse complement strand
TACGTCTTCAAGGGAAAACAGGGATATTGATGAATGTTATAAGTTGGGCGTTAACAGTTATATCGTCAAACCTATTGACTTTGAGAAATTCCTTGAATCAGTATCTAACCTGGGTTTGTACTGGGTGCTGATGAACGAATCGCCGAATTAATTTATCAAGAAAAATAAATTATAAAGTACTATGAATCCGAAAATAAAGATTCTTCTGGCCGAAGACAACATAAACGATGTGAAGTTGCTCGAAAAAGAATTCAGGAAAGAGAAACTTGTCTACGATTTGCTCGTAGCCGATAATGAATCGGATTTCAGGGAAAAAATCGAGAACCATAAATTCGATTTAATCCTGTCGGACTATTCGATGCCGGATTTTGACGGAATGACGGCGCTTCAAATCAGAAACGAAGTATCGCCTCTTATACCGTTCATTATAGTGACCGGCTCTATTAATGAAGACACGGCGGTGAAATGCATCAAGGCAGGCGCCGATGATTATGTTATAAAAGAGCATATCGGCAGAATATCCTCGTCGATTAAATCTGCGCTGGAAAAATATGAGTTGAACCTTGAAAAAGAAAAGGCTCAGAATGCTTTGATTGAGAGCGAAAAAAAATACAGAAATCTCGTTGATAATCTTTCCGTAGGAATATATCAGATTTCTCCTGACGGAGCCGTGCTCCAGGTCAATCCGGCGTTTAGAAAGTTGATAGGACTTAAAGAAAATGAAAATAATAAATTTTCACCCGAGTCGTTGAAGAAGTTTTCAGCCTGGGATTTTTATCCCGATAATTCGGTCAGAGAAGAAGTATTGAATACAATTATTCAAAAAGGTGAAATTAATAATAAGGAAATCCAGATATATGATTTGAATAAAAATCTTATCTGGGTGTCGATTTCATCTAAGGCAAGATATGACGAAAAAGGAAATCTTTTGTGGATTGACGGTGTAATGGAAGACATATCGCAGAGAAAAATGTCGGAAGCCGAACTGATCGAAGCAAAAGAACAGGCGGAAGCGGCGAACAGATTGAAATCTAATTTTCTCGCAAACATGAGCCACGAACTAAGAACCCCTATGGTTGCTATTCTCGGATTCTCCGACCTGCTTCAGGAGGAAATAGAAAACAAAGAGCAAAGGCAAATGGCGGAAATGATTTCAAGAGGCGGCAGACGACTGAAAAACACGCTTGACCTCATACTTGATCTTTCGAGAATAGAATCGGGAGGGCTTATTACGGACGTTAGCCCGCAGGATGTTACGCCGATAATAAATTCGGTTTACGGCTTTTATAAAATAATCGCCGAGAAAAAGAATTTGAAATTTGAAGTCGAAACAGGAGGCAATCTTGTCGCGGATATTAACGCTTCGATGCTGGAAAAGGTTCTTGCAAACCTTGTCGAAAACGCTGTCACTTACACGAAAAAAGGAAATGTAAAAATAACCGCCGGAACTAAAAAGTCGGAGGAAGGACATCTCGTCTTCGTTAAAGTCGCTGATTCGGGTATAGGCATTGACGAAAATATGTACGACCTCATTTTTGAACCCTTCAGACAGGTGAGCGAAGGTTACAGCAGGGAATATGAAGGTACGGGATTGGGACTCTCTATTACGAAAAAATATGTCGAACTGATGAAAGGAACGATTGAGGTTGAAAGCAAACCGGGAAAAGGCTCGACCTTTACCGTATATCTTCCGGGCTGCGCGGATGTATCGCAGGCAAAGAAATCTAATTACGCGAATAATCAGCAGCCAGCCGGAATTTTTAACGGAATTAAAACCGGTAAAAGAATATTGCTCGTGGAAGATGACGAGTCAAATGCGATTATGATATCCCGGATTCTCCAGAACGTATGCGAGTATGACGCCGTCGATTCAGGCGAAGATGCAATCCTCAAATGCGAAAATATCAAGTACTCTTTGATATTGATGGATATTGGACTGCGGGGTATCAGCGGTATCGAAGCGGCAAAAAAAATCAAAAGTCTGCCCGAATGTAAAAATGTTCCTATCGTCGCCTTGACTGCGTTTGCTATGGTGGGCGATAGAGAAAGAATTCTTAAAGAAGGATGTGACGATTACATATCAAAACCTTTCGAGATTAAGCGGTTTGTTACATTGATTAAAAAGTATCTGAATTCCTGACGTTGTGACGTGATGGTCAAGCGGTAATGATTCGTTGATGTTTAAAATAGTATCAGATGCTCTATATCCTTTGTGCCTTTGAATTCGGGGAAATAACGATATCCGGTGATTGATGCGGCGGGAAAGAAAATTTATGCTCCCCGTGTTGCGGATTGAAATATACGGGAAAACAAATTTATGCTTCTTTACAGTACTTGATGAGAAATAATTATTACGGCTTTGTTTTATACAAATATATCTCACACCGACGGTTGTTTATTTAATCAATATGAACTGCTATTTGCATAAACAATATTAATAATTTATGAATAATCTTTTTTCACCTCTTGAAATCAGGGGAGTCGAAATTAAAAACCGTATCGCCGTTTCCCCGATGTGCATGTATTCCGCCGTGAACGGTTTCCCCGCGAACTGGCATGTCGCGCACCTCGGCAGCCGCGCCGTTGGAGGGGCGGGGCTTATTATTCAGGAAGCGACGGGAGTATCGCCCGAAGCAAGAATATCGCCCGACGACCTCGGCATCTGGAGCGATGAACACACGGACGCGTACGTAAACTTGAACGATTTCATAAAATCACAAAACTGCGTCCCGGGAATTCAACTCGCGCACGCGGGTAGAAAAGCGTCGATGTGTTCGCCTTTGAAAGGCAGCGGCGCCGTTACTCCCGAAAACGGAGGCTGGCAGGTGCTCGGACCTTCAGCGGATGCCTTCTCTTCGGAATATCCCGTTCCGAAAGAAATGACCAAACAGGATATTCGGAAAGTTGTCGGCGATTTTACGAAAGCGGCGGAACGAAGCGTGCGCGCGGGATTCAGGGTCATCGAACTTCACATGGCGCACGGGTATCTGGTTCATCAGTTCTATTCTCCTCTCTCGAATAAAAGAACAGACGAATACGGAGGCAGTTTCGAAAACAGAATACGGCTCGCGGCTGAAATCGCAAGGTCGGTAAGAAATGTAATACCAGTTGAAATCGCCCTCTTCGCCAGAATCTCTTCAACCGACTGGACGGACGGCGGATGGACAATTGAAGATTCCGTCAGGCTGTCGGGAATATTAAATAAAGAAGGCGTGGATTTAATTGACTGCTCAAGCGGCGGAAATGTTCCCGCGGCGAAGATTCCTCTCGGACCGGGATATCAGATTCCCTTCGCGGAAAGAATCAAAAAGGAAACCGGAATTCTCGTCGGCGGCGTGGGCTTGATAACTTCCCCCGAACAAGCGGATATGATAATCAGAAACGGACAGGCGGATATCGTCCTCCTCGGCAGGGAATTCCTGCGCGAGCCTTACTGGCCCTTGAAAGCCGCGCGGGCGCTTAAAGTTGACGCTCCGTTTCCGAAGCAGTACGAACGGGCAAAATAATACAGCAATTAAAACATCGTGTCAGGCGGATGCTGTTTCTCTCGTCCGCCCGCCTATAAAATAACCCCGCATTGGAATTCCACCGCTCTTCCGTTACCCCGCAAATACCCGTGTAACGTAAAGAAGTGAGGATTTTTTCTTCCTCTTGAAAGAAGACAAAAAAGTCTGATTAAAGACTTGACATTTAATTATAAATCCGCCAATTTATAATCAGATTAAAAAGTCTTATTAGAAAATAAAAATCTTATTCTATGAAAACACTTGTATTGATTCCGGTTCTCCTCTTCGCCGTCCTTTTCGCCGCGGGATGCGGCTCCGACGAAGAAATTGGGATTGGACCCGTGAAGAAAGTTACGCTCGGCGCTCTCGACAAATCATTGAGCGAAAAAGGAAAGACGATATTCGACCAGAAATGCGTCGCCTGCCATAAATTCGATTCTAAACTTGTAGGCCCGCCGCTTAAGGGCATAACACAGAGACGTAAGCCCGAATGGATTATGAATATGATTCTTAATCCCGAGCAGATGACGAAGGAAGATGTCGCCGCGAAACAGTTGTTCGGTCAGTATCTTACTCAGATGACGTTCCAGAACGTGTCCGAAGATGACGCGCGCTCGATTCTCGAGTATTTCAGATCGGTCGATTCAAACTAATTATAAAAACTATGGACAAAAAAAGTATCAAAGGTCTTTTTGTTCTTCTCCTTACCTGCCTGGTTATTTTCGCGGGATGCGGAAAGAGCAAAAATAAAGGTCCGCTCGTCGAAAGCGACGCGCCTTCAAAAGTTTATGTCGAGCCGGGAAAGTACGATGAGTTTTACGCTTTCGTATCGGGCGGTTTTAGCGGCCAACTTGCCGTTTACGGCCTGCCTTCCGGAAGGCTCCTTCGGGTTGTGCCCGTGTTCTCTCAGAATCCCGAAAACGGATGGGGATACACGGAAGAAACAAAGCCGATGCTGAATACTTCGTACGGCTTCGTACCGTGGGACGATTCGCACCATTCGGAACTTTCAATGAAAGACGGTGTGCCGGACGGAAGATGGCTTTTCATTAACGGCAACAATACCCCGCGCATAGCGCGTGTTAATCTCTCCACTTTCAGGACGGAGGAAATTATTGAAATTCCTAACAGCGCGGGAAATCACTCTTCCCCGTTTATAACCCCGGGTACGGAATACGTCGTCGCGGGAACAAGGTTCAGCATTCCTGTTGAAAACAGGGACGTTCCGATTGAATCCTATAAAGAGAATTTCAAGGGTACTCTCTCTTTTCTGAAGGTTAATCCTTCGTCGGGCGAAATGGACATAGCGTTTCAGTTGATAACGCCGGGATTCGATTATGACCTCAGCCACGCGGGAAAAGGTCCCTCGGACGGATGGTTCTTTTTCTCCTGCTATAACAGCGAGCAGTCATATTCTCTGCTCGAAGTCAATGCGAGCCAGAAAGACAAGGATTTTATTCTTGCCGTCAACTGGAAAAAAATTGAAGAACTCGTCGCTAAAGGCGTAGGCAAGGAAATGCCCGCTTCCTACGTTCACAACGTTTATGACGATAAGAAACATTCGGGAACGTCGGAAACAAGGAAATCCGTTAAAGTGCTTTATCCGAATGACGTCGAGGGCGCGATGTATTATATGCCCTGTCCGAAATCACCGCACGGTGCGGACGTTGACCCGACTGGCGAATTCATAGTCGGAGGCGGAAAACTCGCCACGGTGATTCCCGTTTTCTCATTTTCGAAAATGACTAAAGCGATTAACGAAAAGAAATTCGACGGTGACGTCGAGGGTATTCCCGTTCTGAAATACGAGGAAGTCCTCGCGGGCGAAGTGCAGCAGCCGGGACTCGGTCCGCTTCATACGGAATTCGACGACAAAGGCTACGCGTACACTTCAATGTTCGTGTCATCCGAAATTGTCAAATGGAAAGTGGATACAAGAGAAGTCGTCGACAGGCTTCCGGTTTATTATTCCGTCGGACATCTTTTGATTCCCGGCGGCGACAGCAAAAAACCGTGGGGCAAGTATCTTGTCTCGATGAACAAAATTACCAAAGACAGATTCCTGCCGACGGGACCCGAACTGAGCCAGTCGTCACAGTTGATAGATATTTCGGGAGATAAAATGAAACTTCTTCTCGATTTTCCGACAGTCGGCGAGCCGCATTACGCGCAGGCTATTCCCGCGGATTTAATCAGCAAAAATTCGCTGAAGATTTTCAAAATAGAAGAGAACGCGCATCCCTACGGAATAAAAAGCGAAAAGGACGCCCGCGTTGAACGCAAGGGAAACGAAGTCCACGTATATATGTCGGCAATACGCTCTCACCTGACACCCGATAACATCGAGGGAGTTAAGGTAGGCGACGATGTATATTTTCATCTGACGAATCTTGAACAGGACTGGGACATACCTCACGGGTTCACGATTATGGGAAATCAGAATTCCGAATTGCTCGTGATGCCGGGCGAAACCTGCACTATTAAATGGACGCCGAAAGCGCCGGGTATATACCCGTACTACTGCACGGACTTCTGCTCCGCTCTGCATCAGGAGATGCAGGGCTATATGCGTGTATCCGATAAAAATTCAAACGTTCAGATAAAGTTTAATTCGAATCAGGGGAAATAATATGATAGCGAAAAAATCCCAGATATTGCTTTTGATTGTATGTCTGACCCTTATAGCGGTTTACTTCCTGCCCGTGTGGGATATATCGCTCGAAGCGCCGCAGTACCCCGAGGGACTCGGCTTTCAGATATGGCTTGGAAAAATGTCCGGCGATTTGAACACGGTAAACGGGCTCAATCATTACATCGGAATGAAAAAGATTGAGCCCGATTCGATGAGCGAACTCAAGATAATGCCGTTTATCCTCGGTGTTCTTATACTGTCAGGAATTGCCGTATCGTTAATCGGTAAGAAAAAATTACTATACGCGTGGATAATATTTTTCATTTTACTCGGAGTCGCGGGCGGCGTGGATTTCTGGAAATGGGAATATGAATACGGACACGACCTGAATCCGACCGCCGCGATAAAAGTGCCCGGAATGACGTATCAGCCGCCGCTCATTGGAACAAAAACGCTTTTGAACTTTACTGCACACTCTTATCCCGCCGAAGGAGGGATAATCCTTATTGCAGGCGGTATCATTTCCGTCCTTGTCGGCGCGTATGAATTTAAGAAATCAAAGAAACAAACCTGAATTATGAATAAAGCGATAATAATATTGGTAATGTCAATTTTCCTGTTCGCGTCGTGCGGAAACGCGGGAAGTCCCGACCCGATAAATTTCGGCTCCGACCTTTGCGCCCATTGCAATATGAAAATTATGGACAAACGCTTCGGCGCGGAAATACTCACTTCAAAAGGCAAGGCATACAAGTTCGACGCTGCCGAATGCATGCTTGATTATATGAAGTCGAATAATTCCGATAACGCGACGTACTGGGTGATTGATTACAATAATCCCGAAACCCTTATAAACGCCGCATCGGCGTATTATCTCATTAGCATGAAAATCAAAAGCCCGATGGGCGAGTTTCTAAGTTGCTATAAAAACAGTGATGCCGCGAACGAAAGCAAGTCCTCGAACGGAGGAGATGTCTTCGACTGGAAGGATTTAAAAACGAAATTTAACGTGAGCAGGTAAATGCCCGCATTCAAAACCGGAATAATTCTTGCCGCTATGTGCCTGATGCTGTTTTCGGAATCGAGGTCTGAGGTAATCAGGGTCGGGATGTCCGGAAAATACACGAGCGTTGCGGATGCAGTAAACACGGCCTCGGACGGGGACCGCATCGTCATTGAAAAAGGAATTTATTTTGTATCGGGTCTAAACATTAATAAGAAGATTATACTTGAAGGAGAACAAGACGCTGTCCTGGATGGAAGTTTCCTGAAAGAAATAATTACTGTAACGTCCGACAGCGTCCTTATAAAAAATCTCACGCTGCGAAACTCCGGAACAAGTTACGTCAACGATTTGGCGGCTATAAGGCTCGAGAATGTAAAGTACTGCGTTCTGGAAAACAATGTCGTAGAAAATTCTTTTTTCGCTCTGTATCTGTCCTCGTCGTCTGACTGCAAAATATCGGGAAACAGGATTGAGGGAAACTCCGTCAGCGAGTCATTTTCGGGCAATGGTATTCATCTGTGGAAATGCAGCGGCGTCAGAATTTCGGATAATACAGTAAGCGGTATGCGCGACGGAATATATCTCGAGTTTTCGACTAACGGAGAGATTAGCGGCAATACGAGTTTCGGCAATCTCAGGTACGGTCTTCACTTCATGTTCTCAGAGGGAAATTCCTATACCTCAAACACGTTCAGGAATAACGGCGCGGGCGTGGCGGTTATGTATACGAAAAAAATCACGATGAACTTTAACAGGTTCGAAGACAACTGGGGCGCGAATTCCTACGGACTTCTGCTTAAAGACATCGACAACAGCCTGATTTACGGAAACGTGTTTTCAGGAAACACCGCGGGCATATACGCCGAAGGCACGAACAGGGTGAACATTCTGAACAACACTTTTGAAAAAAACGGATGGGCTCTGAAAGTGCTTGGTAACTGCTATGAGGATACAATCCGGTACAACAGGTTCAGTAATAATACTTTTGACGTTTCGACGAACACGACAAAAAACGCGAACCTTTTCCTGAATAACTTCTGGGATAAGTATAAAGGATATGACCTCGACTACGATAAAAAAGGCGACGTTCCTTACCGCCCCGTTAGTTTGTTTTCTCTCGTTGTCGAGCGCGTTCCCGAAGCCGTGGTTCTTACGGGAAGTTTTCTGGTTGAACTCCTTGATGCCGCCGAGAAAATAATCCCTGTCTTCACGCCGGAAACGCTCGTTGACAACAGCCCTTTGATTGAGGAGCGCGGAAGATGATTAGCGTAAACGGTATTGTCAAATCGTACGGAAAAAGTTTCACACTCGAAATCGAAAAACTTGAATTGAAAAAGGGTCTCGTCGTTACGCTAATGGGTCCAAACGGTTCGGGTAAAACAACGCTTCTTAAATCGATACTCGGACTCGTGATTCCTGATAAAGGCGGAATAACGGTTGACGGAAAAAATATTTCGGGAGAATCAGATTACAGGAATAAAATCTGCTACATGCCGCAATCCTCGCCGTTTCCACCCAACCTGAAAGTCAGAGAGATAATTTCAATCACGAAGGATATACGGAAAAAACAGGACAATTACGATTATGAACTGTATGAAAAATTCGGAATCGGCTCCATTCTCGGTAAAAAGACGGGCGCGCTTTCTCAGGGAACGCGGCAAAGACTCAGCGCGGCTCTCGCGTTTATGTTTGATTCCGAAATTGTAGTGCTCGACGAGCCGACCGCGGGACTCGACCCTTACTCTTCTGAAATACTTAAAGCAAGGATAATAAAATTAAAAAAAGCAGGAAAACTTGTTTTGCTCACGACGCACATCGTAAACGAGGTCAGCGAACTTTCCGACAGGCTCGTTTTCATGCTCGATGGAAAAATTAAAGTTGACCGCGATTCGTTCAGAACTCCGGGCGGAAACGGAAAAGAATTCCGCGAAATGGTGTCAAAATTATTCATGGAAAATGAACCTGCGAAAAATATTTAAATATTTCTTTTCCGATATAATAAGGAGCAAGTGGATTCCCGTCTATGCCGTTCTGCTTTTTGCGCTCACCTCGGGAATAATATATTTCAGCCGGGACGGTCAGAAAGCGTTCATAAGTTTGCTTAACATCGCGCTGTACCTTATTCCGCTCCTGTGCCTCATTTTCGGCTCCGTCTATAATTACAATTCAAGAGAATTCGTCGAAATGCTGCTTACACAGCCCGTTACGAGGAAAAGCGTTTTCATGGGTCAGTATCTAAGCCTTGGATTATCGCAGACAGCGGGCTTCGTACTGGGAATGATATTGCCTCTCTTCATTTATGATTTCAGCATCAACGCGGCGCTTCTTCTTGCCGCGGGGATTTTTCTGATTTTTATTTTCAACGGTTTCGCGCTGCTGGTGTCAAACATAGTTAATGACAAAGTGAAAGGCGTCGGCATTCTGATCGCCGTCTGGCTTTTCTTCGCCGTATTCTATGACGGGCTTATGCTGTTCATGTTCTATTATTTCGCGGATTACCCGCTCGAAAAAGTGACAATAATTGCCTCTTCCCTCAATCCCGTCGATGTAGCAAGAACGTTCATTATGCTCCGGCTCGACATGTCGGCGCTCTTCGGATATACGGGCGCCGTGTTTAAGAAATATTTCGGCAGCGGGGCGGGAATCTATGTTTCACTTTTAATCCTGCATTTGTGGATGATTGTGCCTTCGTTTTTCGCCTCGAAGAAATTCAAAAGAAAGGATTTTTAAACGCCCGTTTTTCCGTCTCCCGATTGTTTCCGTAATGCGGAAAGAAAATAAAATTATCCGGCCCTGTAACATTTTTAATAAATTTCAGTAAAATAAATAAGGATTATGTTTTTTATGCCGGTTTCGTGTATTTTTAAAGTTTCTGACAATTTAACCGGTGTTTTTTCGATGTCATCCGGGGGGAAAATAAATTAATCAAAAATATGTCCGTGGGCTTTAAAAAGAAAATTTTTGTATGCGTGCTGATTCTTGCCTTAATTCCTGCCGCGCTCTTCGCGCTCGGCTTCAAACAGGATTCGCAGGATAACCCGTCTCGGGAAAAATATTTATTGACCCGTCAGGATACATTGAGTTATGGAGACAATGCTGACAACAGCGTACTTCCAATAACGGAAACGGAACTTTATCCTTCTAAAGATTCTACAAGAACTAAAACTGACTCTACGCTTACTCTTCCCGGCGAAAAATTCGAGCCGAACAAGTTCAGCGAAATAACGATTCACAGAATCGATAATTCTGAGATAAACATTGACGGAGAACTCAACGAGCCCGCCTGGCTGAAAACCGTGATGCATAATAACTTTGCCGAAGTAAGCCCCGGCGACAATACGAAACCCGAAGTAAAAACCGAAGTTGGAATGTTCTATGACGACAACAACCTGTACTTCGGCTTTGTGTGCCACGATAACGATATGAAAAAAATCCGAAAAACTCTCGCCAACCGCGACAATATTTTTTCCGATGACTTCGTGGGATTTTTTCTTGACACGTATAACGAGGGTAAACAGGCTTATGAACTCTTCGTTACTCCTTACGGAATACAGGGCGACCTTATGTGGACGTCACCCGGCAACGAAGACGATACGTTTGATATGATTTGGTATTCCGCCTCGAAAGAGTACGGCAATAAATGGACGGTTGAAATCGCCATACCTTTTAAAAGCATTAGGTTTCCAGACAGGGATGTTCAGGACTGGCAGATACAGTTCCTGAGAATTCGCCCGCGCGAAAACCGCTCGCAGTATTCGCTGATGCCGATATCCCGCGACGACCCGACCCTTTTCACGCACGCCTGCAAGGTCAAAGGCGTGAACGGAATTAAAGGCGGAAAGAATATCGAAATTCTTCCGTACGCGATGTCGACACAGTCAGGTCAGATTTCCGATTCCAAAAATGCGAACTCCGATTTCAGCAACGAAGACATTAAAGGGCAATTCGGCGTCAACGTGAAGTACGGCATCACTTCCACGATAACAGCCGATTTCACGGTCAACCCCGATTTCTCGCAGATTGAATCCGATGCCGGAGTCATAACCGCGAATTCCGTCTACGCGATTTCATATTCCGAAAAAAGACCCTTCTTTCTTGAAGGCGCGAACATTTTCAAGGGACCGAGCAGCGTCGTCTATACGCGCTCGATTAATAATCCGCTTCTCGCTTTTAAACTTTCGGGCAGGGCAGGGAGAACAGAGATAGGAATCCTCTCCGCTTATGACAGAAGAACTCCTTTCATCGTACCGTTCAAGGAGAATAGCGAATTCGTCGGAACCGACAGAAAATCTCTCTCGAATATCATAAGGTTAAGGCACTCCATAAACGGGGACGACTCTTACATCGGTTTTATTTTCACGGACAGGCAGGTCGCTAAAAAGGACGAACATTTTCCGAACGTGGACGGATTCAACAGGAATTTCGGCATTGACGGGAAGTACCGCTTTCTGAAAAATTATTCCTTCGACTTTCAGATATTGAAATCCGTGACGAAGGAAATTAATGATACGATATTCAAACCCGGGGGCAATTTCAGCAATGATAAGTATTCAAAAAATTTCGACGGCGATTCTTTTTCCGGAATGCAGTATCTCACCACTTTCTATAAAGACGCGAAACACTGGAGTTTCAACGTTCAGTTTAACGCAGTGTCGCCGAACGTCAGAAAAGACGCGGGTTTCCTGCAAAGCAACGACCAGATAACTCTTTCCACCTGGCAGGGCTATATGCTCTATCCCGAAACAAAAGTGCTGCTCAGACTGCAGCCCCAGTTTTATTCGCACGTAATACACGACTATTCCGGAAAATTCAGGGAAGTGTATCTGCAGTTCGAAACCTGGATGCAGTTGTTCAATCAGATTAGCGTCGATGTCGGATACAGAGTCGTGAACAGCGAAGTTTGGGGCGGCGTTTACAATCAGGGCGCCCGTTCGGCCTGGATTAATTTCAACGTCAACACTTTTGACGCGCTTACTTTCGGAGGCTATGTTGATATCGGCAAGTCGATTATAAGAAGCGAAAACCCCGACGTGGGATACAAACAGGCGTACAGCTTTTGGTCGACGTTCAAACCGATTAACAACATCGTGATGTCAAACAGCTGGGACTACTTTGAATTGTCGAAAAATTACAGGGGCGAAAAACTCGTTGCGGGATACATCTTCAGAAACGTGACAACTTATAACCTCACGAGAGAAATCAGTTTCAGGCTTGTATCCGAATATAATTCCTTCTCGGACGGATTCTACTTTAATCCGCTTGCGAGTTATAAACCGAATCCGTTCACTATATTCTATTTCGGATTCACTAATATGTACGAGAATCTCGATACGCCCGACTTCAAGCCTAAATACGTGATGACTGACAGACAGTTTTTCCTGAAAATGCAGTACCTCTTCAGAATCTGATAACAAATTCACACGCTTGTATCGTTTTTGCATTCTTGATAAAGCATTCCTGAATTACTATACGCGCTTTAGCGTTCTGAATTCATTATAACGGCTTATTCTTTTAATCGCTTAAGGCTTTAAATGAATATTATTAATTGTTTTTAATTTGTAATTTTAAAAATGCAAACTGAAGTCTATTACAAAGCGATACAACTTATGCTGGCTCCCGCCGTGATGATATCCGCCTGCGGATTGCTTCTGCTTGGAATCAGCAATAAATATTCTGCGATAAACAGCAGAATACGGCAGTTGACCGAAGAAAGAAGAAGATTGCACAACAGGTTTAAGGACGGCGTTGAACTTGATTATCTCGAAACGACAAGGCTGCAGAGCATCGCGAAACAACTCGGCGATATCCTCGTAAGAGCAAGGCTCGTCAGAAACGCGGTTTCATTCTATGTTACGGGTTTGTTCTTTTTTATTATCACGTCGCTTGTAATCGGTCTTGACATAGTTGTTAATTCAAGAGTCACCGATTATGTCGCGGTTTCCGTATTCATAGCGGGAATGCTGTTTGTCGGCATAGGTCTTTTGTTTTCCCTGAAAGAAACGCTGATGGGATATAAAATTATTGAAGTTGAAGTAAAAGCAGAGGAATGACAAAAGGAAACAATTACGGATTCGGATGTTACAGAATCGACAACAGGATTGAAGAGCACGTCAACTCGGTCAATCGCGCCTTGCTTAACGGGATAAGGCTGATTGATACTTCCGCCAACTATACCGACGGCCGGAGCGAAATTCTTATCGGCAACGTCCTGAACGATTTGACGGCAGGCGGAAAAATTAAACGCGAAGATGTTGTAGTCGTGACAAAGGGCGGATACATGCAGGGGAAAAATTACCGGTTCGCCTGTAAAAAACGCGACGGCGGTAATCCTTTCACCGATGTCGTGGAATACGAGGAAGGTTTATGGCACTGCATTAGCCCCGATTATCTCGAAGACCAGATAAACAGACAGTTGTACAGGCTCGACCAGACGGGAGACGGCGGATACATTGACGTTTATCTTCTTCACAACCCCGAATATTTTTTGAATAATGCCGTTAAGAACGCTGTCGAAAAAGACGATGCGAGAAAAGAATATTACTCAAGAATAAAAAAAGCCTTCGAATTCCTTGAAGAGAAAATTAAAGCGGGAACGATTAAAAGTTACGGCGTATCTTCAAATACGTTCGCGCATAACAGCATTTCTTACGACTTCACGTCGCTTGAAAAATTAATCGAAGCGGCGGTGGAAGTGTCGGCGGACAACAATTTCAAAGTGATACAACTTCCCTTTAATATAATAGAGTCCGACGCTTATTTCGAAAAAAACCAGAACGGCGGCTCGAAGACCGTGCTTGAACTCGCTTCGGAAAAGGGAATCGAAGTTCTCGTTAACCGCCCGCTTAATTCCATAACCCGTAACGGTCTCGTGAGAATCGCCGATTTCGAGTATGAGAAATTCGATAAGGAAGAATACCTTAAGTATCTCGAAGTCGCCGAAATGATGGAAGATGATTTCCTCAGGGAGAAACTGCAGAACGGAAACGTTCCCGCGGAAGACTTCGAACTGCTCAACGCTACAATGATTACGGGAAAGACACTGAAAAACAACTGGGAGAAATTCGGCACCATTGAGCATTTTAACGATACGATTGAACACTTCTTTTCTCACAGGCTGAACCTGCTCGTGGACTATTTCGAGGACAGGGTCAATGACGACGATTTGATTAAACAGTTTGACAGGTACATAAAACTGGTTTTCAGGCTCTTGAACATGACTTCTAATTTTTATAAGGAGTCCGCTGCGAAACGTTCCGCTTACCTGCACGGAGTTTTTGACGAATTTCTCGAAAGCGGGCATAGAAATCTGCCGCTGTCCCAGAAAGCAATGCTGACGGTGTCTTCCGTGCCCGGCGTGTCCTGCGTGCTCTCGGGAATGCGGAAGGAAAAGTATGTTGACGAAGCGCTCCGTTTAAAAGAATTAACGCAGGTGAAAAAATATGAGAAGATTTTGCTGAAACTGAAAGAAGACCTCTCGGGCGCTCTTAATGAAAATTAATTTTTCAAAATTGAATTTCAGAAAATTATCAAGTTTAAACGGGAACACTAAAGTCATCGTTCTTTGCTCGCTGATTGTGCTGTTTCTCGTGCTGTTCTTCTTCTACAGACGGGCTGCGGTTAAAAACGACCCGGTCGTTAAAGAGTTTTCATCCGTCAAAGTCAGAACTCTCTCGACTGATGAACTGAAAAAAATCATACCCGCGAAAATCGATTCCGTCGTTGCTCTGTTCGGAGTGAAAAAAGAATGGATTAAAGAGGACGGAACAGTTGCCGAACAGGATAAGCAGAAATCAAAAAAGGATAAAACGAAAAAACCCGTTCCGCCGCAAATGCCCAACCTGTGGTTCTTCAGGGAAATCTCTATTCCGAAAGACGTTCCCGCCGTCGAGATTAATTACGAAATATCAAACTCGCTGTTTGAAATTGATTTCGATTGCGCAGGAAACGAAGACCCGAAAAACGGCAACCTGCTTCTGAATATTTACAACAAAAAAGACTCGTCTAAAAAAACAATGGCAGCCGTGCAGTTTGTATATACAGACAAGGTGAAGCGCGACGCCGCGGATGTATGCCTCATTCTCGACAGGGTGGAAGACATTTCTCAGGGAAATCTTGAAGAAGTTCTGAAGTCCCCGGAAAAGTTTTCTGTTGTCCTGCCGGATATCGTCGATAAAATCGATGCCCAGACAATCGTGCTTGATTCGAAAAGGGATTATCTCCTGTTCATGAACATCGGAACCGATGAAGACCTTACGGCGGAATTCAAAAGCGATATGCGCGAGAAGGAATGGAAGTCAAAGGTCAGGTCGGTCTGCTATGAGTATGATAAGGCCGCGGGTGTCATCGTCTTGAATCCTAAAAAAATATTTCCGCTCGGATCAGATATACTCACGGAATTCGGACTTTACAATCTTAAGGCTTACAGGGATACAGTCCTGATTAAATTTAATACGGAAGAAACTGGCAGAAAAAAAATTGACGCGCTGTTTAACGACATAAACGTTCGTACGCAGAAAGGCGGAAGAAGCATGATTTATCTCGTAACGCTTACCGCCGGCGAATTCAGCAACTACAGGGAAGAAATATTCAAACTTAAACGAAAAGGTTTTAAATTCTTCACGTTCACCGAAATTATCAGGCGCAGACTGAAAAATCCCGAGACGGAAATCAAGCAGGAGATTACGGGTTGAAAGAAATCCACTCCAACCTGATGAAACAGGCGCTGAGACAGGCGGAGCGCGCCTTTGAACTCGGCGAAGTGCCTGTCGGATGCATTATAGTCCGTGAGAATAAAATTATAGCGAAGGCTTATAACCAGATAGAAACTCTTAAAGACCCCACCGCGCATGCGGAAATGCTCGCCCTGACATCCGCCTTCGACGCTCTGCAGAACAAAATACTGAAAGGGTGCTCGATGTACGTCACGCTCGAACCTTGCGCGATGTGCGCGGGAGCGCTCGTTCTCTCGAAAATCGATACGGTCTATTTCGGCTCCTATGACCTGAAGACGGGCGCCTGCGGAAGCGTAATCAATATAACGAATAATAAATCATTTAATCACAAAGTGAAAGTATACGGCGGTGTGCTCGACACGGAATGCGCATTTCTTCTTAAGGCTTTCTTCGAATCAAAACGTTCGGGTCAAAACGATTGCTCGGTGAACTGAACATTTCTGACATCACCTTATGCGGTTTCTGAAAATATGATTTTTTTAATCCGCACTGAAAAAGTTGAAAAGATGAACTATATTGACAAAGAATCTGTATTCTGAATAACAGACGGATTTATCCGTATATTAATTTCACAGATACGTAAATGGCAGGTAACATAAAAGAAATAAATGACACGGGGCTAAGTTCGAGATACCAGACGAAAACTCAGCGGATAATTAATCGGGACGGCTCCTTCAATGTCAGAAAAACGGGAATTGGTAAATTTGAATCGTTCAATCTTTATCATTTTCTCGTCAATATTTCCTGGGCCCGTTTTCTGTTTCTTGCGCTCGTGGTTTATGTCCTGATAAATTTTTTCTTCTCCGTACTGTATTTCCTTGACGGTCCCGAAAATCTTGGTGTCGAAGCAGGTAGAGGGTACGTTCACGGTTTCCTGAACGCGTTCTTCTTTAGCGCGCAAACCCTCACGACGGTCGGTTTCGGCAGAATAAACCCGCACGATAACTGGACGAATATTATAGCTACGCTGGAAGCGGGTATCGGATTGATGGCTTTCGCTATCGCGACGGGTCTGCTTTACGGAAGATTCTCGCGGCCGGTAACCAACATAAAATTCAGCCGTAACGCCATTTTTACTGACTGGGGTGAAAACGGCAAGGCGCTGCAATTCAGAGTCGCGAATTCTTATTCAACCGAAATGATTGACGCCGAAGTGCAGGTAATTGCGTCCTGGCTCGAAAAGGATAACCGGGGAACGGACGTCAGAAGATTTTATAATCTCAACCTTGAATATAAAAAAATCGTCTTCTTTCCGACTGTCTGGACGGTTAATCACATCATAGATGAAATAAGTCCGCTGTACGGAAAAACCGATGACGATATGACGGCCGGAGAAGCCGAATTCCTTATTCTCTTCAAAGCGTATGACGACACGTTCGCTCAAACCGTTAATGCCAGATTTTCATACAGGCACGATGATCTTCTCTGGGGCGTGAAATTTCAAAGAGCAATTTTTATTGACGAAAAAGGTAAATCATTTGTCGCTCTCGATAAAATGAGCGATGTGGAAAAGGCGGTAACGTGAATCTGAAATCATTTCTAGTAATATTATTTTTGTTCCTGTTTCAGCAGGCGTTTTCACAGAACGGCAAACTCCTTCCGCCGCTCAGCGGAATTTACGCGGGCGTCTTTCCGGATATGGGCAGCACCGAAGACAGCGTTACTAAAGAAAGAATATCCGAATACATCGAACTGACAGGCCACAAACCTGTCTGGGTGTGCTTTTCGAACAATTGGTTCAAAGGAATAAAATTTCCTTTGCAGAACGTTAAAGTGATTTCAGGATTCGGCGCGGTGCCTTACGTGAGAATAATGCCGCGTTATGACTGGACAACCGGAAAACGCGACGTCGTTTATGACCTCGAAAGAATTGCCGACGGAACGTATGACGACGACATTGAAAAATGGGCGGAGGACGCGAAGAAATTCGGAAAGCCTATACTCGCGGAGTTCGCTCCCGAAATGAACGGCAACTGGTTCCCGTGGAGCGGTCTCTTTAACGGAAAAAAATCGGGCGCCGAACTTTATAAAAAAGCGCACAGGCATGTCGTGGAAGTTATGAGAGATGCCGAAGCGGATAACGTCACCTGGATGTATCACGTTAACGCCGTTTCGGAACCGAAGGCTTCCTGGAACACTATGAAGGCGTACTACCCGGGCGATGATTACATAGACTGGATTGGTATGAGCGTTTACGGCTCGCAAAAACCGGGATGGACCTGGGAGAAATTTCTTGACGTGTTTCAGTCCGCGTACTGGGAAATGGAAAAGGTGTCTCTGAAAAAGCCTCTCGCTATCGCGGAGTTCGGCGTCGTGGAAGACCCGTTGGGAGGAAACAAAGCCGAATGGATTAACGACGCGTTCACCGCCGTGTTGAGCGGCCTCTACCCGCGCATCAAAGCAGTTTCTTACTGGCATTCTTCTTTTGATAACGAAGACGGCATTATATCTAATATGAGGGTTGACTCTTCACCCGAAGTGCTCAGGGCTTACAAGGATTTTATTAATTCCGAAATCTTTAAAACAACTGTAAGAATTTCGTTTTCTAAATAATCAAAAATTGTTTATATTTATTTAAGAGCGATTAAACAAAAGGAGCCGTTATGGAAAATCTGGATAAGGAAAAACTCGTTACCGTTTTTAAAAGCGGCCACGAAGGATTGATAGCGCTCGCTAAGTCAATACTTGACGAAGCGGGAATTGAATATCTCGTAAAGAATGAAGGTGTTCAGGACCTCGTCGGGCTCGGTGTTGTGGGAACGGGATTCAACCCTCTGACGGGACCGATGTGCATTCAGGTCCTGCCTGAAAACGAGCAAATGGCAAATGAACTGCTTAAAGGAGTGGAAGAAAGTTCTGAACTTAATGAAGAAGGAGAAGAATCCGATAAATAATAATGAGCAGGAATAAAATCGGCATCGTCGGCGGAGGCGCGGCGGGTTTCTTCGCCGCGGTTAACATTGCCGGAAAAAACAATGATGCCGAAATAACAATACTTGAAAAATCTCCGCGCCTGCTTTCGAAAGTAAGAATATCTGGCGGCGGAAGATGCAACGTGACAAATATTATCTCCGACCCGCGTGAATTCACTTCATACTATCCCCGCGGCGCGAAAGAACTTATTTCCGTTTTTTCGAAATTCGGCTCGCCCGAAACCATCCGCTGGTTTGAATCGCGGGGCGTTAAGTTGAAAACGGAAAATGACGGAAGAGTCTTTCCCGTTACCGATGATTCAAACACAATCATAGACCTGTTCCTTTCATTATCTAAAAAACACGGTATCAGGATTGTTATGGGATTCGATGTGAATGAAATCGCGCGGCTTGATTCGGGAAAATTCATCGTCTATGACAGAAAAAGAATCGCGTATTCCTTCGACAAAATCCTTTTTTGCCCGGGCGGATTTCCCGATTCCTCGTCTTTTAACTGCGTACGAAAACTCGGACATAAGATAATCGAGCCCGTTCCTTCGCTCTTTTCTTTTGTCTGCAAGTCCGCCGCCATTAAAGGACTTCAGGGATTATCCGTCCCCGATGCGGAACTTAAAATATCCGGTACGAAATATTCTTCCGCGGGAAGTCTGCTGATTACACACAACGGCTTCAGCGGACCCGCCGCGCTTAAACTGTCCGCGTTCGCGGCGCGTGAACTTTACGCAAAGGGTTATAATTTCAAACTTGAAATATCCTGGATTCGGAATGATTGCGTCGTGGATTCATTTAAAGAAAAATCACCGGGTAAAAAAATCTTCATTCCGCATCCTGACGAAATACCCGCGCGCTTGTGGAAAATGCTCGTCGAACATTCGGATATTAACCCGGAGAAAAAATGGCGCGATGTGTCAAACGCCGAATTATTAAAAATAAAACGCGCTCTGATAAATACCGTATTCGATATTAGCGGTAAGAATACGAATAAAGAAGAATTCGTAACCGCGGGCGGAATAAGCCTGAAAGAAATCGATTTCCGTAGTATGGAAAGCAAGTTATGTAAAAATCTTTTCTTTGCAGGAGAAGTGCTGGACATTGACGGAATAACAGGCGGCTTTAACTTCCAGAGCGCCTGGAGCACCGCGTACATCGCTGCTTCTAACTTGTAACGTATCCGCATTTTATAGAACACCGATTGCTGTCTGCCTCTGTGTACATCTTTGTACCTAATCCGCTCTTTCCGTGTACTGTCAAAAGAAAAGTGGAGTAGGAAATGAATACAAAGAAGCATACAGAGTTAGTAAATTTCAGAAAATAATTATTCCTATGATTATACTTGTTGATATGGACGACGTTCTCGCCGACTTTGACGGCGGCTTCCTTGCGGAATGGCGCAAACGCTATCCGGATACCTTCTACATCCCTCTCGAAGAGCGGAAAGAGTTCTATATGCGCGACGAATATCCCGAAGAACTTCTGCCCTCGATGACGGAACTGTTCACTGAAAAAAGTTTTGTCTCCTCGCTTCCCGAAATCCCGGGCGGCGTGAAGGCTGTCAGAACAATGAAGGATAAAGGACACGAAGTATTTATTTGCACTAGTCCGATGAGGCAGTATTCGAACTGCGTTGCCGAAAAATACGAATGGGTCGAAAAACACCTCGGCTTCGACTGGACTACGAGACTTATTCTGTCGCGCGACAAGACTCTCATCGGCGGGGATATTCTTATAGATGACAAACCCGAAGTGACAGGAATAAGAAAACCGTCCTGGGAACACGTGATTTTCGACAAGAGTTACAACAGAAGAATTGTCAACGGTAAAAGAATTACGTGGAATAATTGGGAAGAGATTCTATCTTTGTAATTTTTAAAGTATTAATAAAATGGATTTGAAATACGCTCCGCGCATCGCGGAAGAACTGAAACTGAAATTTCATCAGGTCGAGAATACGGCAAAACTCCTGATGGAAGACGCCACCGTGCCGTTCATTGCGAGATACAGAAAAGAACTTACCGGAAGCCTTGATGAAGTTGAAATTACCGCCATACGCGACAGGATGATTCAACTCGAAGAACTTGACAAACGCCGCGAGGCGATCCTCAAGTCCCTTGCCGAACGCGAACTTCTTACCGAAGAACTTAAAGGTAAAATAGACGCCGCGGAAACAATGACGGAACTTGAAGACATTTACCTTCCTTACAAGCCGAAAAAACGCACGCGCGCGACAATCGCGAAAGAAAAAGGTCTCGAACCTCTCGCGCTGATGCTCTTCGGACAGAATGATTTTGACGTCGCCGCCGAAGCCGCAAACTTCGTTGACGGCGAAAAGGGCGTTAACGATACGGATGAAGCCCTTGCAGGCGCGCGAGATATAATCGCCGAATGGGTTTCCGAAGACCAGACCGCTCGCGAAAAAATAAGAGCGCTGTTTGAATCGAAAGCGGTTATGTTTTCAAAAGTTGCAAAAGGAAAAGATGAAACCGGCGTCAAGTACAAGGATTATTTCGACTGGAAGGAACCGGGTTCATCCGCGCCTTCGCACAGAATACTCGCGATGTTCAGAGGTGAAAAGGAAAATATTCTGAAAATTGACGTAATGCCCGAAGCGGAAGAAGCAGTATCAATACTTGAAAATAATTTTCTTAAAAAC
>AMWB02032172.1_pt1 | contig 21466 bp, 21 predicted proteins | sample 200311 | NCBI WGS metagenome assembly AMWB02 (sample SAMN02737377, study PRJNA173069) | bioreactor metagenome | biome: anode biofilm in microbial fuel cells | place: USA: California | collected 2010-12-16 | reverse complement strand
TCCTTTTTAGATTTGCACACTATTTTCTTATGATTTAAAAGCGCTGGGTAAGGAAGAACTTCAGCAAAACAACTTTTGGCCAGGCTGGTCACATGAAAATATTGTCAATTGCGTTGCAATTCAGTATTTTTCTCTTATATACTTTGACAGTATAATTTTTCTCAGAGTGCAGGCTAAACTTATTGGTACGCCATAATTGTCATAGCCGCCACCGGGGGCAGAGATCACCAAGATCTATAACCAGGACCTATCTGTCTCAGCGGGCAGGACCGATTAATACCCTGACGATCACAACTGGTACGACTTCCTAAAACCACCTCTTATACTGAAATCATGACTCATCCAGACCTTGCCGCAATAGATAGTCAGATAAACTCCTTACCGGCCCTGCCGACAATTGTCGCTCAGGTTATTGAAGTCACTGCAGATCCGGAAAGCAGTGCCAGCGACCTGATGCAGGTCATCCTGCCGGATCAGACGATGTGCAGTACCATATTAAAAGTTGCCAATTCGGCATTCTTCGGCATCCCCCGAGGAGTAAGTACCATAGACCGGGCAGTGGTTGTGCTCGGCCATGAAGAAATTAAAAATATTGTGATCGGCAAAGCCATATTTTCTTCATTTCCAACGCTGAGTAGCGACAACAAAAATACGATCAGTCTGTTCTGGGAGCACGCCTTCACCTGTGGCCTTGCTGCCAAAATAATTGGCGAGCAGCTGCGGCTGCCCGCAAGTGAATTGTTCATCGCCGGACTCATTCATGATATCGGCAAACTGGCCATGCTCATGGCCTTTCCCAACAAGTACCCGATTCTGCGCGAAATCTGCAATCCCTCGAATACCAACGATTCCCTGGAAGAACAGGCGCAATTTGCCATCAGTCACGACAAGGTCGGCCTGCAACTCGCCAGGAAATGGCTTCTCCCCGAACAGCTGGTCATGGCCATCGGCTATCATCACTGCCCTCAGGATGCGCCCAGCTACAAAAAACACCCGCTCATCGTCCAGATGGCCGATATCCTCTCCCTCATGTACTGTCATTCAGATGAGATGGAAAGAGGCGACGTGGAAAAAATCATTGCCGACTTCCTGCCCGAGACTTCGATGATGTGGACAGCGAATGAACTGACATGGAATACAGAGAACTTCGGACTCTGGTATGAAATGCTTCAGCAACAGCGGGAAAAGAACCAAGAGGTACTCGGTGCTTTTTCTTCCTGAGGAAAATCGCCTCGATCACATATGTTCTTTGAAAAACCGGATGATTGGCGAGAATGCCATGGCCCCGTCCGCAGCTGTCGTCCACCTGCCGCCCCTCGACACAAACCCGCACTGACTCCTCAGCACCGAAGAAGCAAAGAATGTATCGGTCAGGAGTGATCAACTGCTTTGTCTACCGCCTCGCGGATGGCAGAGGCATCGTACCCGTGCACAACTACCATTTTTTTTCTGGACTGAGCGCCGGAGACAACCACCACATCGCGGACCGGAACCCCAAAAAAGTCAGCCAGAAACCGAACGACTGCTTTATTGGCTTTGCCCTCAACAGGGGGAGCCGCTACAGCAATTTTCAGACAACCGTCATGAAAGCCGACAATTCGGCTTTTTGACGCCTTCGGCTGGACGTGCAGGCGTATTGAAACTTTACCGTCCGGTAAGGTCGAGACGTATACCATCTCAGACCACACCCAGGGCTCTACTCATTGAGTACCTTACTCACAAACATCACTCCAAGAAAAAGCGACAGGATCCTGTAACAGGAATACCCGGCGCCCCGGGGGGATTGCAGACCCCTTTGGGAAAGGTCAAGCTGAGTCATCCCCAGCGGCATTGGCAGTATCTCAGACTTCTTCATGTGTCCCGGGTTTCACTTCTTCAGGTGCGACCAGTCTTGATTTTTTCACTATCGTCTGGATCGACCTCGGCTTCATCCGGCAGATGGATAGTCTGAAACAGGTCGTTAAGATCGTCATTATTGGCAGCAGAGTCACCCGCCAGATTGTCTTCCAATGCCTCCAGATAGGCATACAGAGTTTTTTCCAAATCCTTTCGAACCTTTATTTTTCTCTGTTTTAATTCTTCAATTTCTTTGGGCAACCGCGCCAGCTCGGCTTCGGCCTCTTTACGGAATTTTTCGATTTCGGCATGGGCTTCGCTAATAATTTTCCGGGCATCCTCCTGACTGCTCTGGCGCAGACTATCGGCAAATTTCTGGGCGGCAAGAATGGTGGTCTTAAAATCCAGACCTTCCTGTTTCAGTTCTTTGTTTTTTTCTTCCAGCAACTCGATTTTTCCCCGAAGTTTCTCCAACTCTGCCTGTTCCTGCATGCTCGACCCCTCACCACTGGCAAGAGCCTGTTCCAATGTCGCTATTTCTTCCAGATACGACGCATTCTCTTCTTCCAGGGCAGCGGCCGCTTTGGTCATGTTCTCAAGCTGTGCCTTAAGATCGGCTATTTCCTGGTCTTTTCGCTTGCTGTTCTCCTGAATTTCCGCATGAATTCCTTCAACATTTTCCTGACTGATCTTGACTTCATTGGCAAGCGCTTCCTTGCCTTTTTGCAAGGCCTCTTTTTCAGCAAGAAGAGATGCAATTTCTTCTGCCTGATTACGATTCTGCTCGGTCAATTCAAAAAAATCTTCCGCGAGCAACTCAAGATACGCCTTCACTTCGATCGGCTCATATCCTCTGAATTTAGTCTGAAATTCCTGATCCTTAATTGACTGTGGTGTCAACATACCTGGCTCCCTTGGAAAGAATAATAGTGACAATAACTGAAAGGCGTCGCGGCTTCACTCCGGTCATCCCATGCCCATGGCAATTTGCTTGAGCGTCTGGACGACAAAACTCTGCAGAAACATTATAGCAAGAATGAGTATCATCGGCGAAAAATCTATGCCGCCGAAACTTACAGGTATGAGCCGACGGATACGACTCAACACCGGCTCTGTAGCCTCGTATAAAAATTTTACTATCGGGTTATACGGATCGGCACTCACCCAGGAAATTACGGCCCTGCCGATAATGATCCACATATAGGCCGTCAGTACAAAATCGAGGAGCTGGGCGATGGCCATCATAAAATTATTTACCACGAACATAGGTTTCTCCTTCTCTCATTGCTCATTCTCTCATTGCTCATTTCAGTACCTTACCCCGCCTTAAGGGCGGACTGAACTGAGTCCCGGTTTCCTTTGCGTTTACCGGGACTAGATCAGGCGACTTTGCTGCCCGATACGACCATGTCACTCACCGTAGAAAGGACCAGCCTCTCTTTACCATCAATTTCCGTCCGCGCAGCTAATACCATACCATGGGAACTGACACCCATGATCTTGACCGGCTTGAGATTTGCGACAATAAGTACTTGTCGGCCAATAAGGTCCTCAGCATTATAATATTCTGCAATACCGGCGACAATTGTTCTCTCGGCTGGTACTCTCACGGTCAGTTTAAGCAATTTTTTTGACTTTTTAATCGGTTCCGCAGCGACAATTTCCGCAACCCGCAGGTCAAGTTTCTGAAAATATGCAAAATCAACGAGATCTCTGTCGATCTCCGGAAGCGGCTCGTTTTTCGCCCCTTCCGCTTTTTCAGGTGCTGATTTTTTTACCGCACTTTTATCATCCTCAAGACGGGGAAAAAGCGTTTCGGTAGCAGGCAGCAAGCTACCGGGGGCGAGCAACTTCCAGGTGCCGCCATGATCAAGAGAGCAGACCCTCTCGTCACCCGCGGCAAGCCCAAGGCCTTTGGCCATCTTGATTGCCGCACCGGGCATCACAGGCTGCAGCACCAGGGTCAAGAGTCGCAGACATTCCAGGGTATTATAAAGTACCGTATCAAGTCGTGCACTTTGCGCAGGATCTTTGGCAAGAGTCCAGGGGGCATTGCTGACGATATACCTGTTGGCCATACCCACAAAATCCCAGACAGTCTGCAACGCACGATGAAAGAGAAAATCGGCCATCAGCTGCCGATAGTCTCGCAGCATCGTCTGTGCCGCCTCCTCGAGTTCTTTGTCCGCCGCATTGTCCTCTGCCGGCTCCGGCACCTTTCCTTGCCGATACTTATGAACCATGGCCGTCGCCCTGCTGAACAGATTGCCCAGGTCATTGGCCAGATCGGCATTCTGCCGGGCAACAATTGCCTCGGAGCTAAACGACGAATCAAGACCAAAAGACATTTCCCGCAGTGTAAAATAGCGAATGGTATCGACACCGTAGTTGTCAACCAGCTCTTTTGGCCTGACAACATTGCCGATACTCTTGGACATTTTTGTATCGTCGATATTCCAGTAGCCGTGGACATGGAGTTTTTTGTATAAAGGCACCCCCATTGCCAGCAGCATGGTTGGCCAGTATATGGCATGGGGTTTGAGGATATCTTTGGCAATCAGATGCTCGGCCACAGACCAATACTCATGGAAACTGGCGCCGTCGGGAAAGCCAATGCCGGTGAGATAGTTGATCAGGGCATCAAACCAGACATAGGTGACGAAAGCATCGTCAAAGGGCAGCTCAATGCCCCAGGTAAGGCGCGACTTGGGCCGGGAGATACAAAGATCTTCCAGTGGTTCGCTCAAAAACGACAGAACTTCATTGCGATATCGTTCCGGGCTTATAAATTCTGGATTATTATGAATATGATCGATGAGCTGCTGCTGATAGCGGGACATACGAAAAAAATAATTCTGTTCGGCAATTTCTTCCGGCGGCTTTTGATGATCAGGACAGTTGCCGTCAACCAGCTCTTTTTCGGTAAGATATCTCTCGCAACCCTGACAGTATAGACCGGTATACTCATCAAAATAGATATCGCCGCTGTCATAAACCTTCTGCAGAATCTTCTGCACGACAGCCACATGCGCAGCATCGGTGGTACGGATGAAATGGTCTGGTTCGATCTGCAACAGCGGCCAGGTCTCTCTGAACATTGCGCTGATCCTGTCGACATATTCTTTTGGCTGAACATGCTGCTCCTCCGCTGCCTTGACGATTTTATCGCCATGCTCGTCGGTACCTGTCTGAAAGCGCACCTTTTCGCCGCACAAACGTTTGAAACGGCTATAGGTATCGGCAACTATCGTGGTATAGGCATGACCGAGATGAGGCTGGGCATTGACATAGTATATGGGGGTTGTAATGTAAGTAGTCATCAAATTTCTGTGTTTTTTTGCGGGATTAAGTTGGTCACTATTCATGTAGCAAAAATGCCCATGGAATCTTCTTTTTCGCTCAGCTGTTCATAGCCCCGGTTACTTTCCTCGTTTTTTTCTTTTTTCTTTTTCCTCGGGATTTTCTTTTTTCAGTGGCTGCGCCTGGTGCCACTGTTCTTTTGTCAATATGATATCCTCTCCGTCACTGTTTTCCGCAACGATTGCCTCCTGAAGCGGCATCTGACGTTTAACCAGATACTGCGCACCATCGACCTTAATTCGTTTCCCCGCCTTGGGCATATTTTTTCGCTGTTTTTTATATGTCTCGTATTCATAGGTCAAACAGCACAGCAGACGATTACAGACTCCGGATATTTTGGTCGGATTGAGAGGAAGATCCTGCTCCTTCGCCATTTTTATGGATACGGAATCGAAATTTTTAATAAACGAAGAGCAGCACAGCTCACGACCGCAGGTACCGATACCACCGAGCATTTTCGTTTCATGCCGTACTCCGACCTGACGCATCTCAACTCGGGTCCGAAACTCCTGGACGAGATCTTTCACCAGGGCCCGGAAATCGACCCGGCTGTCGGCGGTAAAATAAAAAATCATTTTACTGCCGCTGAAATAACGCTCCACCCGAACCAGATGCATGTCTAATTTATGCTTTTCTATTAATTTCGCACAGGCCTTAAACGCAATCTTTTCACTCTCCGCCAGGTCGACGATTTTTTCCTGCTCGGCGCCCTGGCCAAGCCGTTCAATCTGATAGCTTACCTGACTTTTCAACTCCCGGCAGCCGCACAGGGGTGAATAACCGGCGATACGCGCGGGCTCAGGACCGTGATCGGTCTGAACCATCACGACGGTGCCCGGAATAAGCCCTGCGAACGGGCCGGCTCCGGTAAACTGTTGGCCGCCGTCGCGAAACTGCAATCGATAATATACCAATTCATCGGCAGGTGCCTGGTCGGTAGAAATTTCGTTTTCACTCACTGTCATATACCATATTTCCTTTAACGGGCTCCGTCTATCGACAGCGCACAACCCCATTATGCCATGGAATCACTGTAATTTGAATAAAAGAACCTCACAAATGAGATTTCTGTTACAATTTCGGGCAAGTTCCCTTCCCGCCCGATCAAGAGCCTGCAGCCTGGCCAGGAGTTCCGATGAATTCCATTTTTTCAAAAGAGGCACAACAGCATTCTGCCGCTCCTCTCCCATAAGCAGATCCCGCACCCAGATTTTAAGCAGGCCAAGCAGTGCCGGCAACTCGTCTTTCAGGGCGGCCATATTCTCTGCATGACTAAGCAGCAGACCAACATCGCGGTCGGCATCTATCGCCGGATCAGATAAAAAAGCCACGATCTTTCGCCACAAAACGATCATGTCGGTTTTCTGAAAAAGCAAAGCCTTGCCAGGGCTCCCTTCAGCAAGCCTGGCCAGAAGCACTGCCGTCTCCCGATCCATACCGCGAGAGACCAGAATCGTCGTCGTATCGTCAATACTCAGTTGGCTAAATGGTATGACCTGGCATCTTGAAGTCAGGGTCGGAAGAATCTCCTGGGACGCCTCGGCGGTCAGGATCAACAGATTGTTCTCCGGCGGTTCCTCCAGGGTTTTCAAGAGACTGTTCGCGGCTTCCCGGCGCATGGCCTGGACATCTTCTATGACCACAACCCGCAGTGCCGATTCATAGGGCGGGTAACTGAGTTCTCTGGTCAGCCGTCGGATCTGGTCAATTTTTATCACACCCTTTTCCGGCCTGACCACCATGAAATCAGGATGGTTCAAGGTACGGAATTTCTTACAGGATGAACACAGGCCACAGGCTCCGACCACGTTTACGTCTCGACAATTGAGAGCAGCAGCCACTCCCCTGGCAAACATTTTTTTGCCCACCCCTTCAGGACCCTTGAAAATATAGGCGTGGGGAATTCGCCCAGCCGCCAGTGAACGACGAAGCAATCGCTTGGCTTTTTCTTGCCCTAAAAGCTGGGTGAAACAGAGAGAAGAGGTATCCATCATGCTTTTGATCCTGATACAATCTTCAGAAAAGCGAAGGCTGTCGACTGTTGATCGGCGGCGTTTTTTCGCTTTCCACCTCTTTGCTTTGCTGCTCTGTATTTTCGGCAAAGCCTCCAAGATAAAGATATCTTTCAAGACTGCGCTGATAATCGGTCCAACTCATTGCCATGTTGCCCATTTTTCGTCTCAGTTGCTCGGTGATGTTCATTTTTGCATCCAGGTCATCAAGAAAACTGAGCATAAACGCCTCTACCGTCATCGGCACGGTGGGCGAACCAAACTCCTGCCGGCCATGATGACTGAGAATCAGATGCTGCAGCTGTCCCAGCAGTTCTTCGGGAAAATCGCGGATTTTTCCGGCTGCCTCGGCCACCATTTCGCTGCCGATAACAAGATGTCCCTTCAGCCTGCCGCAAACGGTGTATTCCACCACACCGCTCTCCATCTTCAGTTCCTGCAGCTTGCCGATATCATGGAGCAGGGCTCCGGCCATGAGCAGCGACCGATCGACACCGGCATAGTGGTCGGCCAGAAAATCGGCAACCTTCGCCACCGACAGGGAATGTTCAAGCAGGCCGCCGATATACGCGTGGTGAATCCCTTTTGCAGCGGGGGCCTCCTGAAAAGGCAGCCAGCAGTCACTTTTTTTAAAAAAATAGTTGAGAAGCTTTTTTAGAAAGGGATTGCTGACACTCTGCACAAGCTGCTGGAGTTCGCCCGCCATCTGTTCGATGTTTTTCGGCGAAACAGGATAAAAATGAACCAGATCTATTTCCTGCTGAGAAATCGGGGACACGCCCTCAATACGCAGCTGCAGGGTGTCACGATACGATTGCACCAGGCCGGCAAGCCGCACTACTTCTCCCGCCACACAGATCTTCTGCAGCGCCGCTACATTATCCCAGACCGGCCCGGACACTTCCCCGCTTTTATCCATAACGGTCAGCACCAGATACGGTTTGCCCGCCCGCGTCTCTCCCTGTTTGACGTTTTTAATAAGGAAGAGGTCATCGAACCGGTCACCCTCCTTCAGTCCTTCAACAAATACATTTTTCTCCATCAGTCTCTTCCCGTAGAGTATACTTATCAGAGAACAGGAAATTTACGTCTGCCTCGCTGACACAAACAGTACCTGATCCACTGGGCAGTTAAACATTCATAAAAAGGGTGAAAGTATACAAGGAATAGCCCAAAAACACTCATAAATTCACTCTACGAACACCAACACCCGCCTTTGTTCCTCATATTATAAGCATTTTGCTACTTGCTGATTTTACCAATCAATGCAATAATGGCAGATTTCGCTGTCGGCGAGGACGTCGTATTTCACGGTATTCCTCCCTGCAGCGTCTCCTTTAAAAACTAACCCCATTGTCCGCAGGAGTAAAGTAAATGAGAAAAGAGATGATCATCTCGGTAATGTCCAAAGACAGACCGGGAATAATTTCCGATATTACCGGCGCCATCTACCGACTGGGTGGAGATGTCGCCGATTTGAACCAGACAGTCCTCTGCGGTTATCTGACGATGATTCTGAGTGCCTCTTTTGAACCGGAAGTAACCAAAGAAGACCTCCTCGCCGCGATTTCCCATATCAAAACCGGCTGCAAATTTGAGGTGTCAATCAAAGAGCTGAGCCCCAGCCAGCTGGAAGAGGAGGCGGGACCACCGGAAGAGACATACATTCTGACCGTCCAGGGTCCCAATAAAAGCGGCATCGTCCACGGCATCAGCCTGTTCTGTTTTACTCACAATATCAACATCTTCGATCTGGCGACCACTCTTCGGGACGGCCAGTATACCATGGCCCTGCAGCTGGATTTGAAACACTGCATCTCCTCGCTTGCAAAGCTCCAGCAGGAACTTGAAGAATACTCCCAGCAAAGCGGACTCACCATCATGATGCAGCATAATGACATATTTCAGGTAACCAACGAGATAGCCCTGCACTGAAAAAAACATCAATTTAGCTCTGCACCATTGAACTGGTGCCGGACAGGAGAAACTATAGCCATGCTACGTTCCGATCAGATCCTTGCCACCGTCGAGATGATTCAAAAAGAAAATCTCGATGTCCGCACGGTAACAATGGGCATCAGCCTGCTCGACTGCCGGGGGGGCGATGTCGAACAAACATGTAAAAAAATACACAGCAGGATAATCGACTATGCGGGGAATTTTGTGGCCACCTGCGATACAATAAGCAAAAAATACGGCATCCCGGTGGTCAATAAGCGCATCGCAGTAACCCCCATCGCCTTTGTCGGGGCAGGTTTCTTTCGCGAAGATTTTGTCAGAATAGCCCAAACCCTGGACCAGGCGGCAAAAGATGTTGGGGTTGACATCCTCGGCGGCTTTTCTGCCCAGGTAGAAAAAGGCATGACCAATACCGACCTCGAATTTATTGCCTCCATCCCGGAAGCCCTTGCCCGAACGGAACGAGTCTGTTCCTCGATAAATATTGGCTCCACCCAGAAAGGCATCAATATGGACGCGCTGGCGATGATGGGCAAAACCATCAAAGATCTGGCCGAAATAACCGCCGACCAGGGTGGTTTCGCGGCGGCAAAGTTCGTCGTTTTCTGTAACCAGCCCGGTGACAACCCGTTTATGGCCGGTGCCATTCATGGCCTTGAAGAAGCCGATGCGGTGCTCAATGTCGGCGTCAGTGGACCGGGAGTCATCGCCCGGGCCCTGGAGCGGCTCATTGAAAAACATCCGGAACCCGGCACCCTGCGCCTGGACGAGCTGGCGGAAGAGATTAAACAGACCACCTTCCGGGTCACCCGCTGCGGCGAGCTTATCGGTCGCGCCGTCTCCAAATCACTGGGCATTGAATTCGGGGTGGTTGATCTCTCTCTGGCTCCCACGCCGACAGTTGGCGACAGTGTTGGGGAAATTTTCAAAATTCTCGGTGTCGATGCCATCGGCGCCCCCGGCACCACCGCAATTCTGGCTATGTTAAACGACGCGGTGAAAAAGGGCGGCATCTTTGCCAGTAAGACAGTGGGTGGACTGAGCGGTGCCTTTATCCCGGTAATGGAAGACGCCATGCTGGCAGAAGCTGTGGGTGACGGTTCGCTCTGCCTGGAAAAACTTGAAGCGATGACCTGCGTCTGTTCGGTGGGGCTGGACATGATTGCCATTCCTGGCTCCGTCGATGCCGATACCATCTCAGCAATCATTGCCGATGAAATGGCCCTTGGCTTAATCAACGCCAAAACCACCGCTGCCCGCCTCATTCCGGTGCCGGGCAAGGAGGTGGGCGATTCTGTCAGCTTTGGCGGGCTTTTCGGGGCCAGCCCCATCATGCCGATCAGAAATGTCGGCAAGTCCAGCAGGTTTATTGCCTGGGGCGGCAGAATGCCGGCACCGATTCACAGCTTCAAAAACTGATGGCGTTGCCGGAGCGATTTTAAGCTTTTGCTGCTGTCATGCGAAAACAATTGCGACCATTCTTCTTGGCCTCATACAGGGCCTTATCGGCACGGCCGAGCAGGGAGGTCGCTGACAGTTTGCCATCGGAAAAACTTGAAGCTGCGCCAATACTGACGGTGACCGTGTCGGCCACCGGGGACGCCTGGTGCTCGATAGCCAGCTGAGCCACGCTCTCCATCATGCGCCGGGCAACCCTTGCCGCTCCTCCGCTGCCGGTATTGGGCAGAATCGCCGTAAATTCCTCTCCGCCATACCGGGCAATGATGTCAGACGGCCGCATTAACGCCTCATACAGCGACTGGGCCACCTTCCGCAGACAGTCGTCTCCTGCAAGGTGGCCATAATAATCGTTATAATTCTTGAAATAATCGATATCGACGATGAGTAAAGAGAGTTCCGTGTTATTGCGCACGGCCTGCTTCCACTCCTTGACAAGATTATCATCAAAATATCGCCGGTTAAACAATCCGGTCAGACCATCGAGAGAAGACAGGCGCTCCAACTCGGCATTTCTTTCTTCAAACTCTTTATACAAAACTTCCAGCTCAAGAATTTTGGCATCCAGCTCCCGGGTCTTTTCGCTGAGCTGCTGCCGCTGACGGTGCAGCTCCAGAAACAAGGTCACTTTTCTGGTCAGGATCTGCGGTTCCAGGGGCTTGAAAATATAATCCACTACGCCAAGCTCATACCCTTTGAACATATGCTCCCGGTCCAACCGGGCGGCAGTGACAAAGAGCAGCGGAACCGAACTCGACTGAGAACGGCTGCGCAGCTGCTCGGCGATCTCATACTTTTCCATTCCCGGCATCTGCACATCGATCAGAATAAGGGCAAAAGGATATTCCAGTATTCTACTCAGGGCTTCGTCACCGGACTCGGCCCGGACGATGTGCAGATCAGGGTGAGCCAGCAGAGATTCGAGGGTCAATACATTCTCTTTCTGATCATCGATTAACAAAATCGGTGTTTTCTGCATGGATTACCCCCATCTCTTTTAGTGACTTAGAAATAATTTTCTTGTGTTTTTTACAAGGCAATTATTTCGTGAAGGAACTTACCCCGCAAATCTTTTGGGCGGGGTTGGAGACCTTACAGATTATTCTCATTTTTTTTAATAAAAGTAACTGATTCAAGGGACTTCCACCCTGCAATGACCTCAAATTGAACTCGAACTTCTTCCCGCTTCCCCGTGCCTGGGAAAGAAAGAGCCGGATCAAGAACAAGCTGTCAGCCAGCCGCTGCCGCGGTTGCCGCCTCCTGCAGTCGAATAAGGAGATAGTGGCCGAGCTCTTCATCGTTATCATACATATCAAAGCAATAGCCATCACTGCCGGACAGGCCGCCTGGGATAATCTCCCCCCGCCCGTCCGGATCAGCTATCATATCCTCATAGAAGCAAACCGACAACCACCGCTCATTGGGATCATCATCGATGACATCGACTATGGCAAACTTGTCTCTGACTGTCTGGTTGACATGCACCGGTCGTATCGAATAGCTGACGCCGGGCCTGGCAACAAATGTCAAGCCTACTCCCTCCATCTGGGATACTTGCTGATAAAACTGCCGGAACCATTCACGCATGGGTTGCTTGTCTCCCTGCCAGCTCTGCAGGAAAGATTCGATTTCCTGTACAGCAGCCTTCTCGTCGGTCATTTTTCTGCCTCCTTTTTGCCTTAAATAAACCTGTCTTCCAATCCATTACCAGCCGAAAATTGTCAAGATCAACCAAATAGTATAAGGTACAGCAACAATAATTTTTTTTCCGTAACTTTGGCTGCCTCTCCCAGGAAAATTCATGCTGATTATCACGTCCCCGTCAAAGACCCAGCAATTTAATGGGCGAACCGACGATACCTACACCCTTCCTCTGCTGCAACAAAAGACCAAATTCCTTATAAACCAGCTTAAATTGCTGGATAGAAAAAAACTCTCCCACCTCATGCAGACCAGTGCCCGGCTCACCGAGTCAACCTACCGGATGATCCGTAATTTTAGTCAGCCGTTTTCTACGAAAAATTCCACCCCGGCCCTGTTTACTTTTCAGGGTGACGCCTACAGGATGATCGATGCGAAGAACTACACAAAAGAGCAGTTACTTTATGCACAGCAGCATCTTTTCATCCTCTCCGGCCTCTATGGGCTGCTGCGGCCGCTGGATCTCATGCAGCCGTATCGCCTGGAAATGGGCTGTCGATTGGTGACAGGGGACGCCGAGAATTTATATCAGTTCTGGCGCGAAACGCTGACCGACATCGTCAATCAGGACCTGGCGCAAAAAAGTGACAGGGTGCTGGTCAATCTGGCTTCAAAAGAATATTCTGCGGCGATAGACCAAAAAAAGCTTCTGGGAGAGATGGTTACTATCATCTTCAAGCAAATGCACAAAGGTCAGCTGCGGAGTATCCCCATTCATGCCAAAAGAGCCCGGGGCCTTATAATCCATTTCGCCATCAGCGAGCAAATCGACACCGCCGCCGGCCTCAAAGAATTTACCGGCGACAACTATTGTTTTGCTGACCGGGATTCTACCGCGAAGGAATGGCTGTTTGTCAAAGAAGAGGTATGCTGAGGACGAGATCTGCCCGCTAGAGAAAAACCTTGATCAGGATAAAACCTGCAGCCAGGAGGGCAACAAAGGCAATGGACAGAATATTAAAATAACGATTAATAAAATTTCTGATCTGCGGACCGAATTTCCAGATGAGTCCGGCAACCAGAAAAAACCTGGCCGAGCGGGCTACAAGCGACACCAGCATAAAGGTCAAAAAATTAGACTGGACAAAGCCGGCGGTGATGGTGAAAAGTTTATACGGAATAGGGGTAAAACCAGCCGTTCCGACTATCCAGACATCATATTGTTTGAAATACTGCTGGACCACATCATACCTGGCCGTCAGCCCGTACCAGTCAATAATCGACATGCCAATGCCGTCCATAAACCAGTAGCCGAGACCATAACCAAAGGCCCCGCCGAGAACGGAGCCAATTGAGCAAATTGCCGCATACCGAAAAGACCTGGCAGGTATCGCCACGCACATGGCAATAAGAAAAACATCGGGAGGGATTGGGAAAAAAGAAGATTCAACAAAGGCGATCAGAAACAATATCCACTCACCGTACCGCCCGCCGATCCATGCCATGCATTGATCATAGAGCCTGCGCACCATACCAGCTGATCGTATCACATCACTTGCTCCAGCCATGTTCTCCCACCAGATCAACAAAACGGACACTGGCAAGAGTTTCCACCACCACCTGTCCTGCTCTTTTTTCAACTAACTGCAGATCTTGTACATGCTGATTGCCAACCGGCATAATCAATCGACCAGGATCGGCCAGCTGCTCCAGCAAGGGTTCCGGAATCGAAGGCCCGCCGGCTGTGACAATAATGGCGTCGTAAGGGCCGTTTTCCGGCCAGCCAATAGTCCCGTCATCGAGTTTTGATCTGATATTATAATACCGCAGCTGATCAAAGGTTTTTCTGGCTCCGGCCAGCAGGGAGTTGATTCGCTCCACCGTGTAAACCTGACCACACAAACGGGAGAGGATTGCCGCCTGATACCCACTGCCGGTACCTATTTCGAGAACCTTTTCCATCCCGGTCAACTGGAGGGCCTGGGTCATGTAGGCGACTATGTAAGGCTGTGAAATGGTCTGTCCTGCGCCAATCGGCAGGGGGTGATCGCCGTAGGCCCGGCCGCGCAGGGCGTCATCGACAAAGAGATGCCGGGGCACTTCAAGCATTGCCGCCAGGATCCGTTCATCAGTTATATCACGGTTCCGGAGCTGTTCCTGAACCATCCGCTCTCGCCCGGTACCGTACTGAGCCATCACTTTTTCTTCTCTTGCCAGGAAAAGTCATCAGCCCAGTTAAGATCGTCCTTGTCGGAGGCACTATAGGCCACATCGGACACAATATTTTTGGTAATTGTCACGACAACCTTTCGATACAGCGGTGAGCCCATATGTTTGCCTAAAAGCGGGGTCTTCTGTAAAAAAGACATTTCTTTGTCCCGGTAGAGCCACTGTTCCACGCCCCCGCCCATATCCTGTTGTTCATCAGGGGGCCCCAGAAAGATCAGCACATCTTCCGCAGTGGACTCACCCGTTTTAAGCAGGGACACATCCGAGGCGAGATGACGGACCGGCGTACTATAGCAGCCACTCATTGTGCCAAGCATAACAGCAACAGCCATAATGATCAGCAGCCGAAAATTTATCTTTAAAACCATATAATTCTCCGAAGAATCACTTGTTGTTAAATCCTCGTAACCTTATAGCCTGTGAGGCTCTATTTTTCAACGATTAAGTCGGGGAGGCGTGCCGGGAGAGGCTATAAAGCTCCACACCAACATCAAAATGACGGCATGGAGCTCGTGAGAGTGGGGGGTGAGCGGTACTAATCCCGGTAAACGCTACAAAAACCGGAATTCGTTTCAATGCTCCTGGAAGCAATCAATTCAGCACCACCCGATTAAGAATCTTATAATTTCTCTCCACCATCTCGAGAGGATCAACGACAAGACCGGCCTGAATCATGGCATTATCATGAATTTGTTTCGCCACTTCTGCGGCAAAGGTGGCATCTTTGGTATGCAGATCTGCCAGTTTCTGGATAAGTGGATTTTTGGCATTGATCTCCAGCTTCTTTTTCGAGCTTTCCATGCCGGGGATTCCATGCTCTTTTCTGCCGGCGGCGAGGATGCGTTCCATCGTCGAGCTCATGTGACCATCGGGATTCACAATCATGGCCGGGGCATCGACCAGCCGCTTGGAGACCACGACTTCGGAGACGGTCTTTTCAAGGACCTGCTGCATCCATTTGGTCAATTCCGCCAGGGCGTCTTTATCCAGCGGGGTACTTTCTTCCGCGCTGCCCTCTTCTTGCGCTTCCTCTTCATCTTTTGCTATGGAGAGATCGGCGCGATCGGCGGAAACCAGTTTTTTGCCGTCAAACTCAGCCAGATGGCTCAGCACAAAATCATCGATCGGCTCCATGGTGTAGACGATTTCGATATCTTTTTTGGTAAACATCTCCACATAGGGACCGGCCTCGATGGCTGCCCTGTTGGGACCATTGATATAGTATATTTCTTCCTGGTCCGGATGCATCCTGAGAACGTAGTCAGCCAGGGAAACGGGGGTGCCGTCGGCAGATTTAGACGATTCGAAGCGAAGCAGTTTGCCGATTTCTTTTTGATATTCGTAGTCGGAAGTGGCCCCTTCTTTCAGGTAAATACCAAACGTCGACCAGAATTTCAAATATTGCTCCGGCTCTCTCGTCGCTTCCTCATCAAGATACTTGAGAAACCTTTTGGTAATGACCCTGCGTAATTTGGCGACCAGAGAATTATCCTGCAGAGCCTGCCTGGAGATATTGAGCGGCAGATCCTCACTGTCGACCACTCCTTTTAAAAAGCGCAGCCACTCGGGCAGGATATTTTTCGAGTGTTGATCGATGAGAATGCGCTGGCAATAGAGATTGACGCCCGGATCGACCTTACCAAAGCCAAAAACCTCAAAATTTTCGGCGGGAACAAAGAGCAGCGCATTGATGGCCAGAGGTGCATCCGCTGAAAAATGCAGTCGATACATCGGATCGGTTGCCGCGTTACCGATGAACTTATAAAAATCATTATACTCTTCGTCTTTGACATCATTTTTGTTTTTCGTCCATAGCGCCTGTACGGTATTGACCGTCTCACCTTCCAGCTTGATGGGAAAGGAAACAAAGGCCGAATATTGCTTAATGATCGAATTTATTTTCCACTTCTGGGCATAGTCCTTGGCTTCGTCTTTCAGTTCGACGATAACTTTGGTGCCTCGATGCAGCCCAGCCATTTCGCTGATGGTAAACGAACCGGTTCCGTCGGACATCCATTCATGGCCCTCACTCTTATCCCAGGATCTGGTCTGCACCCTGACTGTCTTGCCGGCCATAAACGCCGAATAGAAACCTACACCGAACTGACCAATGAGACTGACATCTTTTTTAGCGGCTTCAACAAGCTCAGCGAGATAGGTGTTGGATCCGGAATGGGCAATGGTACCCAGATTATGCTCGAGTTCACTTTTAGTCATACCGATGCCGGTATCGGTAATAGTCAGGGTGTTCTTTTTTTCATCCAACTCAATGGTAATTTCAAGGGGCAGGTGGTCATCAAAGACCTCCGTTTCGGTGATACTCGCATGGCGAAATTTTTCCAGGGCATCGGCCGCATTGGAGATCAGCTCCCGAACGAAGACATCGCGCTCGGTGTACAGAGAGTTGATGACAATATCGAGAAGTTTCTTCGTTTCTGCTTTGAATTCATAGGTTGCTTTTTGATCAGTCATGTTTTACCTCACGTAATGTTGTACTTGATAACTTAGAAATAATTATTCCGGCATTTGCTGCCATTTGACCACAAGTCGCTCGACAAAGAAGAGCCGGAAGATTATCTAGTCAAGGCCTTTGTCCCGCTTAAGGGGGCCTTTCCGTTGATTTTTTAGAGAAAGTCGGCGAAAATGGTAAGCATCGATGGTTCTCTGTCAAGAGTATTGAAGGGGCTGCCAGGTTGACATCTCAATCCATTTAACCGAGTACAAGCCTATGCAAATAATAGCCTTTGGCGACATACATATGGCAACAGCGGCAGCGGCAGTAATTCCCGGTATTAAAGACGCCGACCTGGTGCTCCTGAATGGAGATCTGACCAACTATGGTGGAACCGCCGAAGTCAAAAAGGTTCTTGACGATATCATGCGAATCAACCCCAGGGTGCTGGCCCAGTTCGGCAACCTTGATAAAACAGAGGTAAATGAATATCTCGAAAAACTGGCAATCAACCTGCACGGCCAGGCCCGGCTGGTGCAGGGAGAGGTTTGCCTGATCGGTGTTGGAGGCTCCAATTTTACCCCGTTTCATACCCCATCTGAAATGCCGGAGAAAGAACTGCTGCATCTTGCCGATCGTGCCTTTCGCCAGGGCCTCGACTATGTTTCTCTGGCCCAGCCCCTGCATAAGAGGAAAATTCCGCAGATCCTGCTCTCCCATGTGCCCCCATTCAATACCAGGGTTGACACCTTGCGTAACGGCAGGCATGTGGGTTCAAAAGCTATCCGCACTATCATTGAACAATACCAGCCGGAGCTCTGCATCACCGGCCATATCCATGAAGCAAAGGGCCACGATATGATCGGCACAACCCCTGTTTACAATCACGGCATGCTGCGACAGGGCGGCTGGATACATATTGATATACAGCAATCTCAACTGAAAATTACTCTTTCATGAAGAACCACTATCAAACGCTTATTTTAGGCGGTGGCCTTTCCGGACTTGCCGCTGCCCACACCCTGCGACACAACGATCCCCGCCACCGATTCTGCATTCTGGAAAAAAGCGGCCACACCGGCGGCGTTATCCGCACCCATCGGGACCAGGGCTACATCACCGAAATCGGCCCCCATGGATTCTTAGACAACTGTCCGGAAAGTAAACAGATCCTGGCAGAAACGGGGCTTGACCGGGAATGTGTCAAAGCGCCGCTCATTGATTTCGTCAGATATGTCTACCTGCACGGCAGACTCAACCTCATCCCCCAGACTCCCGGCAAGATTCTCAAGGCTCCTCTTATTCCCTGGCAGGCCAAACTGCGCGTGTTGGCTGAATTGTGGCAACCGGTTTTGACCGGCGAACCCACAGTTGCCAAATGGATAAACCACCGCTTTGGCCCGGCTCTGCTACCCTTTGTCGACGCCGTCTATACCGGGACATATGCCGGAGACTTCGACCGATTGACCATCGACAGCGTCATGCCGGGCGTTCGTGCCCTGGAAAGAGAATATGGCTCGGTCCTCCGCGGTCTTTTTGCGACATTACGTCAAAAAAAACGCCGGGAAAAAGGGGCAAAGAAGGTCCCCTTCACGATGCCGGCCATGACCAGTTTTCCGGCGGGCATGCAGCGTTTACCGGAAAGACTGACAGAGCCGCTTACCGCCGGCGAGGATCTCCACCTCAATACTGAGATTATGGCAGTACAAGCCGACGGGACCGGCTGGCAGGTACACACGTCGCAGGGCATGTTCCGCGCCCGGCAGGTCATTTTTGCCCTGCCGGTTAATGCCGCTCTGCAGCTGCTTGGCGCCATGGATGCAGCTCTGCCGGAGAAAGCTATCCCCGAGACCTGGATCGCAACAGTGGTCTTTGGTTTTGACGACAGCGTCAGACTCCCCTCCGGTTTTGGCTACCTGACGCCGGAACAGGAGCAGCGCTTTACCCTTGGCTCGCTCTTTTCCTCGAATATGTTCCCCGGCCGTGCCCCGGCCGGTCATCTAGTCTTTGAAACCCTGGTCGGCGGGAGACGGCATCCGGAGAGGCTGAAGCTTGACGATGCAACCCTGACCCAAAAAGCCCTGGAGGATGTTCGGCAGATCCTCAACATCACCAAAGAACCGGCCTATACTGCAATTTTGCGTTCCCATGGCGGTATCCCGCAACTGGAGAAAAACTATCCGCAACTGCTGCAATGGCGCAAAAGATTTCTTACCGCCCATTCCGGGTTACACATTGTCGGGTTTGGCTGGGAAGGAATAGGACTCAACGATATGATGAAACACGCCAGCCGTGCAGCCATGGCGGTACTTTCTTCATCCCGCGCCGGGCAATCCGGTGCAGAGATTAAAGGCATTTACTTCTAGAAAAAATGTAACCTACATGAGAATGGCGCCGTAAGAAGTTTGATATACGATGCGTAGTGTTTTGGGCTGGTTTCCGACTATACAAGCAGTATGTCGGAAGCCAGCCCAAAAAATACGCCCTTAAGGAAGTGCCCTTGGGGTACAACGAAGGAGATCGAGCTTTTTACGACGCCATCAGAGTTGTTTGACCTTATTACTGAGAATCTCCAACTGGGCATTAACAGAACCGTCCCGGACCAGTTTATCGGAGACCACTTTGATTGAGTGCAGCACTGTCGAGTGATCACGATTAAATATCTTACCGATGTCAACCAGGGATTCCTCAGTGTATTTACGGGCCAGGTACATGGCAATCTGCCGTGGGGTGGTGATGACCTTTTTTCTTGATTTTGACTGCAGTTCTTTGACGGAGACATTAAACTGGCCACTCACCAGGTCACAGATCATCGCTGCGGTAAGTATCTGATTGACTCCGACGACCGAAGCCACCACCTCCCGGACCAGATCCATATCGACCTGACCACCGGCCAGTCTTGCCTTGGCGCGAACGGCAATCAGTGCTGATTCGATCTTGCGGACATCGCCGCGGATATGATTTGCCAGGTAGCCCACTAAATCCTCATCGAGATACAGATTCTGCTGCAGGGCTTTCTTCTTGACGATTCTAAAACGGGTCATAACATCCGGTGCCTTCATGGTGGTAACCAGCCCGGAAGTCATCCTCGAGCGAAACTCGCTGTCAATCCCAACCAGATCGTCAGGGGTATTCTTGGAGGTGAGAATCACTCTCTTGCCTGATTTAATGAGGGTATCGAGGATATCGTTCAACTCCTCCTGCGTTTTTTTCTTGCCGGTAAGAGAATGCACATCCTCCACCAACAGAATATCACAGTTATCCTGGTATTTGCGCTTGAAATCATCCATGGTCCGGGTCTGGATGCCACGAACCATCTCCGCCGCGAACTGTTTGGCTGTCAGGTAGTGCAGCCTGGTCATCGGCGATTCGGAAAACACCTGATGCGCCACGGCATGCGTCAGATGACTCTTGCCCAGGCCGGTGCCACTATTAATATAAAGACAGGGACCAACCAGTCCATCCTTGGCAACCATCGACCTGCATGCAGATTCGGCAAGAATATTGCACTCTCCGACCATGAACTCATCAAACGTATAACGCGGATGGAGCGCCCGGAATTTTGAATTGTTTTCCGGAACATGGGGGAGACGCATCTGGCTTCCGGACATGGGTTTACCCGTCGAAGTAACCGGAAGGCATTCCCGGCTCTTCTCACAAAAAACAAGCTGCGTTGCATGCAGTCCGTTTTCCTGTAATTTGTCCGCTATTACCGATGCAAAATTCTGTTTGACATATGCACTGAAATATCTATCCGGACCTGAAAGATAGAGTCGATTCCCCTGTAACTGTTCAAACTGTAACGGCTCTATCCAGAGCTGAAAAATATTATCTGCAAGAGATTCCTTGAGACTCTCTTTAATTTTCGCCCAGACCATAAAAGAAACCTTCACCCTTATTTGCTTCAATAGTTTAAAATGCCAATAAGATATGTTTCCGGGGGCAAAAAACGACAACCACACCCAGACCCCAGCATATCTACATACCGTAATTGAATAATCTTCAGCTATGACAACCAATTGAAAAGAATCACCGAGTTGTGAATAACCCGATGTGAAATATATGTGAGGAAATAAACTCTAATTCAAATTTTTGGTCAAAGACGATTTTCAGATATTTTGCGGGGACGGCTGTCGATTATCCACACCTGTCGGAACCCCTTTGTTTTAGCCGAATCCACGGCAGGAGCAGGCTGCGATGCCTGTATTTATGAGCATTGCATTTAATCTCATTTTTTTGGCGACATCTAGCACCCTTAGGGCTTTATCAACAAAGTTATCAACAGTTACATATAATTTTGTAACTCAATATTACTCGATTTTATGACAATTTATTCAATATTACTCAATTTTACGACTACTCCACTCTAGCAATTGCGATAAGTCGCGGCTTTCAGCCGAGAATATTTTTTTGGTGACTTCTCAAGTTCAGCAGAGAAGGTCCAGAGGGATATGCGGTAACCTTTGCCCTGGTGTTCCGCAGCCTGAATGGCTGCGGTCAAGCCCCCAGGGATGGGTTT